>Ga0233438_10000937_pt1 | contig 34447 bp, 20 predicted proteins | sample SI_123_September_FD_182720 | JGI IMG/M metagenome (GOLD analysis project Ga0233438, IMG submission 182720) | Seawater microbial communities from Saanich Inlet, British Columbia, Canada - SI_123_September2016_10_MG | ecosystem: Environmental > Aquatic > Marine > Inlet | place: Canada: British...
TGTAATTTTCAGTTTTAAAGTTATAATTTAAAATCAATAATAAGAAAATTTTATAACTAACTAGAAGCATCAGTTATCGTTGAATTAAAAATCAGGACAGAGCAGGATATAATTAAAGTATTAAAAAACTAGAATTGTAACTATAAAACAATTTACTAAAATGGAATACCATTTAGGATTAGATATAGGAAGCTCTTCCATTAAAGCAGCATTGGTAGAAATTGAATCTGGTAAAAGTTTAGGAGTTGTTCAGGAACCTAGAGAAGAAATGGGTATGTTCGCTCAAAAAAATGGTTGGGCGGAGCAAGAACCAAACGATTGGTGGGTTCACATTTGCAAAGCAATTACGAACTTAAAAGAACAATATAACATCAATAAAAATCAAATAAAAGGCATTGGTATTTCTTACCAAATGCACGGTTTGGTTCTTGTTGATAAAAAAGGGAACCCGCTTCGTAAATCTATTATTTGGTGCGATTCTAGAGCTGTAGAAACTGGCAATAAAGCTTTTGCAGAAATTGGTGAAGACAAATGTGCAAAGTATTTATTAAACTCACCAGCAAACTTTACAGCATCAAAATTAAAATGGGTAAAAGAAAATGAACCTGATATTTATAAGCAGATCTATAAGTTTATGTTACCTGGAGATTATATTGCTTATAAATTTTCTAATATAATCAACACAACAATATCAGGACTCTCTGAAGGTATTTTTTGGGATTTTAAAAACAATAGCGTAGCCAACTTTTTAATTGAACATTATGGTATTGACGCCTCTTTAGTACCAGATATTGTAGACACTTTTAGCATGCAATCTAAAGTAGATGCAAAAGGAGCTTCAGAAAGCGGTTTGGCTTTAGGAACACCAATTTATTACAGAGCAGGAGATCAGCCAAACAACGCATTATCACTAAACGTTTTTAATCCTGGAGAAGTTGCAGCAACTGGTGGAACTTCTGGAGTAGTTTATGCTGTTACAGATAGTTTATCGGTTAAAGAAAGTTCAAGAGTTAACAACTTTGCGCACGTAAACTATCAAAAAAATGCAGCAACAAGAATCGGCAAGTTATTGTGTATTAATGGAGCAGGCATACAATATCGTTGGTTGCTTAATAACTTGGCAGTTTCATCCTATGAAGAAATGAACTCATTAGCTTCAGAAATCTCTATTGGTTCAGATGGCGTTTACTTAATTCCCTTTGGTAATGGAGCTGAAAGAATGCTAAACAATAAAGAAATTGGTACTCGAATCGTAAATATGAATCTTAATAATCATCACAAAGGTCATTTATGCAGAGCTGCTTTAGAAGGTATTGCGTTTTCATTTGTTTACGGAATGGAAATTTTAAAATCAGATGGTATTAATCCAACAGTAATTAGAGCTGGAAATGACAATTTATTCCGTTCAGAAATTTTTTCAAATACAGTTGCCACCTTAATAGGACAAGAAATAGAAATTTACAATACAACAGGTGCTATTGGTGCTGCAAGAGCCGCAAACTTATACACAGGAGATTTTAAAAAATTCAGCAAATCGATTATGGATAATGATCATATTATGACATTTTTGCCTTTTGAAGACAAAAAACCATATTCAGAAGCTTACAACAACTGGAAAAAAGAATTAGAATTAATTTTAAATAAATAATAAAAATAGCTTTTGGCAATTAGCCTTTTGCAAAATATATAAACTGCCAAAAAGCGAAATGCGAATGGCAAAAACTCACAATAATGGCAAATAAAGAATATTTTAAAGGAATCAACAAAATTCAATTTGAAGGAAAGGAATCAGACAATCCACTTGCATTTAAATACTACAATCCAGAACAAATTGTTGCTGGTAAAAAGATGAAAGATTGGTTTAAATTTTCAGTCGCCTATTGGCACACTTTCTGCGGACAAGGTTCAGATCCTTTTGGCCCTGGAACTCAAAATTTTGCTTGGGATCAATCTTCAGATCAAATTCAAGCAGCAAAAGATAAAGCAGATGCTGCTTTTGAATTTATCACCAAAATGGGTTTTGACTATTTCTGTTTTCATGATTACGATTTAATTCAAGAGGGTGCAACTTTTGCAGAATCAGAAGCAAGATTAAATACAATTACAGATTATATCAAAGGCAAACAAGCTGAATCTGGCATCAAATTATTATGGGGAACAGCAAACTGTTTCTCAAATCCACGTTATATGAATGGAGCTTCTACAAATCCAGACTTTAATGTAGTTGCAAGGGCTGGTGGACAAGTAAAATTAGCTTTAGACGCAACCATTAAATTAGGTGGAGAAAACTACGTTTTTTGGGGAGGTAGAGAAGGTTATATGTCTTTGTTAAACACAGATATGGGACGTGAGTTAGATCATATGGCTCAGTTTTTAACAATGGCAAGAGATTATGCAAGATCACAAGGTTTTAAAGGAACTTTTTTCATTGAACCAAAACCAATGGAGCCAATGAAACATCAATACGATTTTGATTCTGCAACTGCAATCGGGTTCTTAAAAGAATATGGTTTAGACAAAGATTTCAAAATGAATATTGAAGTAAATCATGCTACTTTAGCACAACATACTATGCAACATGAAATGGCAATTGCAGCCAAAGCAGGAATGTTAGGAAGTATCGATGCAAACAGAGGCGACTATCAAAATGGTTGGGATACAGATCAGTTTCCAAACAATATTCAAGAAACTACAGAAGCAATGTTAGTTTTCTTAGAAGCTGGAGGTTTACAAGGTGGAGGTGTTAATTTTGATGCAAAAATTAGAAGAAATTCTACAGATATGGAAGATGTTTTTCATGCACATATTGGAGGAGCAGATACATTTGCTAGAGCTTTAATTACTGCTAATAAAATTATGCAATCATCATCTTATAGCACTTTAAGAGAAAAAAGATACAGTTCTTTTGATAGTGGACAAGGTAAAGACTTCGAGACTGGTAAATTAGAATTGTCCGATTTGTACAAAATCGCACAAGAAAATGGCGAGTTAAGTTTACAAAGTGGAAAACAAGAGTTATTCGAGAACATTATCAATCAATACATTTAATAAATAAGACCATTTAGATTAAGTAGTCTAAATGGTCTTATTATATTTAGTTTCTTTAGAATAAGTTTTATCAATTAAATAATAATTAACTAAAACACAATATGGGAAAATCAGCAAAATCAGGATATCTATTAAAACTAACATTAGTAGCTACATTAGGTGGTCTACTTTTTGGATATGATACAGGAGTAATTTCAGGAACAGTAGGTTCTTTAGATAATTTTTTTGTAATTCCCAAGGGATTATCAGAAACTGCAGCAAGTGCTTTCAAAGGTTTTTTAGTTTCTAGTGCATTAATTGGTTGTATTGTTGGTGGAATTTTTGGAGGCTTAATTAGTAAAAAAATTGGTAGAAGAAATGGATTAATTTTAGCAGCAATTTTGTTTTTAATATCTGCTTTAGGTTCTGCCATGCCAGAAATGTTTTTAGCACCTATTGGTGAATTAGATCACACCTATTCAACAATCTTTATTCTATACAGAATTATAGGTGGTATTGGTGTTGGTTTGGCCTCTATGCTTTCGCCTCTTTATATCGCAGAAATTGCTCCTGCTAATAGTAGAGGTAAATTAGTTTCCTACAATCAATTAGCTATTGTTGGTGGTTTTATGGTAGTTTATTTTGTAAATTATTTTATTTCTAAAACAGGTGGTTCGGATGCTTGGTTGAATGAAATTGGCTGGAGATGGATGTTTGCTTCAGAAATAATACCAGCTGGATTATTTTTAGGTTTATTATTTTTAGTGCCAGATACCCCACGTTCTTTAGTACTGCGAAATAAACCTGAGGAAGCATTAAGTGTTTTAACAAAAGTGAATGGAGAAGAAAAAGGAATTGTAATTTTAGAGGAAATAAAAGATTCTATGGATGAAAAAATATCCGGAAATCTTTTATCTTTTGGTTGGTTAGTAATTGTAGTAGGTATTTTATTGTCAATTTTACAGCAATTTGTAGGTATTAATGTAGTTTTATATTATGCGCCAGAAATATTTAAAACAATTTCTTCTGGCACAGATACTGCTTTATTAATGACAATTATAGTAGGTATTGTAAATTTCTTATTTACAATTGTAGCTATAAAAACAGTTGATAAATACGGTAGAAAACCATTAATGATTATTGGTGCATTAGGTATGGCAATTGCTATGTTATCTCTTGGCTTTGTTTTCTTTTCTGGAGCAACAGGATATTTAGCATTATTTTGTATGATGTTATACGTGGCAAGTTTTGCTATGAGTTGGGGACCAGTAACCTGGGTTTTGCTATCAGAAATTTTTCCAAATAAAATTAGAGGTAGAGCTTTAGCTATTGCAGTTGCAGCTCAATGGATTTCTAACTATTTAGTATCATTAACTTTCCCAATGATGAACGATAATTCTTATCTATCAGAAAAATTCAATCATGGTTTTGCATATTGGGTTTATGGAATCATGAGTATTTTAGCTATGCTATTTATTATAAAATTTGTTCCAGAAACAAAAGGTAAAACGTTAGAAGAAATGGAAGAGCTTTGGAAAAAATAATTTTCTCTTATAAAAAAATAATAAGTTGTTTCAAATAAATCATATTAAAAATCAAAAAACTAATAGTAATGTATTAGAAATATCTAATGCTAAAAATAACAGTTTTGCGAAAATTAGTTTAAATAAAGGTGCAAGTATACAAGAACTCACAATTGGTAATCATTCTATTATTAAAGAAATGAAGTCAATACCATATTCTAAAACATATGCCTCATCTTTGCTATTTCCTTTTGCGAATAGAATTAAAAATGGAACTTACAATTATAAGGCAGAAAAATTTCAATTAGATATAAATGAGATAGAATTACATAATGCAATGCATGGTTTAGTCTACAATAAAACTTTTGAAGTAATTAATGAGAATTGTGATAGAAATTCTGCATCTATAAAACTCGTCTACATAGAAAAAAACTTAAACAAAGGTTTTCCTTACACCTACTCATTTTATGTAGAATATATATTAACAATTACTGCATTAACTATTAATGTTGAAGTAGAGAATACAAGTTCAAAAAGTTTTCCTTTTACAATTGGATGGCACCCATATTTTTTTAGCAGTAATTTAGAAAATTCTAAAATTATATTCGATGCAAAAAAAAAGTTGAAATTGGATGAAAAATGTATAACAGAAAAAGTTATAAATAACATTCATTCAAAGGGTTTTACAATAAAAAATATATTTTTAGATGATTGCTATGTTTTAGATGACAACAAAGAAGTTGTCTTTAAAACACCATATTATAAGTTGACTTTAAATTCATCTGAAACAGATTCTTATGTTCAACTTTATACACCACCATATAAAAACGCTATTGCCATAGAACCAACAACAGGTGTTTCAGATAGTTTTAATAATGGGATCGGTTTAAAAGAATTATTACCCCAAAGTAAATATATAATTAATTGGAATTTAAAGGTTGAGTCAAATAGCAAGAAGTAAAATATATTTTAATTTCTTTTTGTTTTATTAGTGTTTTGTATTTCTCTATAGTTAGTTGTAAAATTTAAAAATAACAACAAAAAGTTGTAACGTACATCTTTTACACAAACTATTAAAACTATATATAAAAATCACGAATACAGCAAGACACCACATATAATATAATATTAATATCCATGAAAATATTTATAATAAATTTCAAAAAACAACTATTTCTAATTTTTTGTGCATTCTTTTTTTTATCAGGATTTTCACAAGAAAACGATCCTAAAATATTGGTTTTTAGCAAAACAACAGGTTTTAGACATAAATCCATTCCAGCGGGTATTAATTACTTTGTGAATTTAAAAAATGAGATGAATTGGAACATAGATTTTTCGGAGGATGCAAATGATTTTTCTGTAAATAATTTATCGAATTATAATGTTATTGTTTTTTTAAACACCACAGGAAATTTATTTGATGAAAATCAAAAGAAAGCATTTCAAAAATACATTGCGAACGGAAATGGTTTTGTAGGAATTCATGCTGCCTCAAACACTGAAGAGCAATGGCCTTGGTTTACAAATATGGTGGGTGCTACCTTTAAAAATCATCCAAAAGTACAGCCTGCAAAAGTTTTTATCAATAAAGAAATGAACCATCCTGCTGTAAGTCATCTACAAAAAGAAGAAATTTTTAAAGACGAATGGTATAATTTTCAAAAACCTGTAGCGAAACACGTAAATGTATTAGTTTCTGTTGATGAAACTTCTTACAAAGGAAAAAAGATGAATACTAATGAGCATCCTATTACTTGGTTTCACCATTATAATGGAGGCAGAATTTTTTATACAGGTTTAGGTCATACCAATGAATCTTATGAAGATACTCGTTTTAAAGAAATGATAAAAGGTGGAATTCTATGGGCTACAAACTCAAAACAAATAAAAAAACCGTCTGCAAATAGATGGACACACCTTTTTGAAGGAGATTACACCAAAAATTGGGATGTATTTATAGGAGTACCTCATAAAACTATTAAAAATTTAGAAAATATAAATTCTAAAAGTGATGGTAAAAATGGAATTCCTTTAGGTTTAAATAATGACCCTAAAAATGTATTTAATTTTATAACAGAAAATAATGAAAATATACTGCATATTTCTGGTGAAATTTATGGAGCAATAATTAGCAAACAAGAATATGAAAACTATCATTTAAAGTTACAATTTAAATGGGGTGAAGAAGTTTGGGAACCTAGACTTTTAAGAGAAAGAGATAGTGGTCTTTTATATCATTCTTTTGGGCCTTACAGAACTTTTTGGAATGTTTGGATGTCTTCTCAAGAATTTCAGATTCAAGAAGGAGACCTTGGTGACTATTATGGTTTAGGCGGAACATTAATAGAGATTCCTTCAGAAAAAAGAGCAGGAGAAAAAGAATTTAGTTATGTAAAAAGTGGAACGCTACATCCTTTTTCTAGTGCAGATAAAAAAATACCAAATCATGCAAATAAAGGTTTTGATAATGAAAAACCACATGGAAAATGGAATACCCTAGAACTCATTTGTTTTGAAGGTACAAGTATGCATATTGTAAATGGCAAAGTTGTAATGGCTTTGTACAACTCTAAATTTAAAAATGCAAAGGGTAAAACTATGCCTTTAACAAAAGGTCGTATTCAAATTCAATCTGAAGGCGCAGAAATTTTTTATAAAAATATTCAAATAAAATCCATTAAAAAATTACCTAGAAAATTTAAAAGACAATTGTAAAAATAATTTAATAAAAACAAGGTAAAGAACTAATTATTAAATTAAAATCATAACAACTAAATAATTCTTACTACAACAAAGAAAACCTTGTAACTAATTAGAACCAGAAATAGATATTTATGCAAATTTCGCCAGAAAAAATGCAAGAAGTTCTTTATACGCTTTTTGTTAAGTATAAATTTAGTGATAAAAAAGCTAAATTAATTGCTGATGTATTTACCGAAAGCACTTTAGATGGTGTAAGTTCTCATGGCATTAATCGAGTTCCTCTTTTTATCGATTATATAAAAAAAGGAATCATTAAAATTGATGCTGAAGCTGAGAAAGTTACTTCTTTTGGTAACATCGAAAGATGGGATGGAAAACTTGGTGCAGGAATTTTAAATGCTACAAAATGTACGAATAGAGCAATAGAATTAGCAAAAGAATATGGAATGGGAATGGTTGCCTTACGCAACACGAATCACTGGATGAGAGGTGGAACCTATGGAAAACAAGCTGCTAATGCCAATTGTATTTCGATTCTTTTTACCAATACCAAACCCAATATGCCTCCTTGGGGTGGAAAAGATAGTAGAATTGGTAATAATCCATTTGTGGTATCAATACCTAGAAAAAAAGGACATATTGTATTAGATATGGCAATTTCACAATTTTCATTTGGTAAGATTAACGATTATAAATTAAAGGGAGAAAAACTACCTTACAATGGTGGATGGGATGATAAGGATGAACTCTCCAATGATCCTGAAAAGATTTTATCTAAAGAACGAGGATTGCCAATTGGTTACTGGAAAGGTTCTGCGCTTTCTATGGTTCTAGATATGTTAGCCACTTTATTATCAGGTGGAAATTCTACAGCCAAGATAAGCACAAAAGAAAACGAAACAGCAATTTCTCAAGTGTATATTTGTATTTATCCGTCCGTTTTTGGTGATAATAATTTACAAGAAAAACTGATAAGTGAAATTATTGATTACACTCATAATGTAGCGCCTATAAATCCTGGAGATAAAGTTTACTATCCTGGAGAACGAAGTGCACAAAAAAGAGCAAAAAACTTAGAAGAGGGCATCGTTGTTGACAAAAGTATCTGGGAAAAGATAATGATGTTATCAGAAAAATAACAGTAAAAATTTAACTTGCTTTTTAATACAAATATTATGAATATAACACGAAGAAATATTTTGAAGAATTTAGTTTTAGCACCTTTTTTTCTAGGAGCTAACAAACTATTTACCTACACCAAGCCTTTAGAAACAAATACAACATCTAGACTACAATACAGCATTAATGCTTATTCGTTTAATTGGGAACTTAGGAGCGGTGAAATGACTTTTTATGACATGATGGAATACGCTGCTAATATTGGTTTGGATGCAATAGATTTAACAGGTTATTATTTCAGTTCTTATCCAAAAGCACCCTCAAATAAAGAGCTTTTTGATTTAAAAAGAAAAGCCCTTGAGTTAGGACTAGATATTGCATGGACTGGTGTTAGAAATGACTTTGCTACTCCAAATCTTACTAAGAGAAATAATGACATTGAACTGATTGAAAACTGGTTAGAGGTTTCTTCTAAAATAGGAGCACCAATAATGAGGATTTTTACTGGAAGACATAAAAACAAAACCTATTCAAAAGAAGAAGTAAAGCAATGGATGTTGAATGACTTTAAAACCTGTGCAAAATATGGCGAACTTTATGGTGTTATTGCAGGTCTGCAAAATCATGATGAGTTTTTATTTACTAGTGAAGAAGTTATTGAGATGTTGAAAAAAGTAAATTCAGACTGGTTTGGTTTAATTTTAGATTGTGGAAGTTTACCTTCTGACGATACTTATAAAGAAATTGAAAGTCTTGCCCCCTATGCCAATTACTTCTTTGTAAAAGAACATGTAAAACAGAAAGATAGCACTAAAGTTGCAGCAGATTTACCGCGAATTGCTAAAATAATACAATCTAGTAATTATCGTGGTTATGTGTCATTTGAAAGCCTTAAAGAAGGAAATACAAAAGAAATTATAAAAGATATGTTTAGTGATTTTAAATCAGGGCTTAACTAAAATTATTACTCTTTTTAGCTTAAAAATGAAATCGATTACTGAGTAAAAGCTAATTTAAAATCAATTTTTAAACTTAAAAATTTCGAATTCCAGGAACTATTTTAATGTTATAAATTGTTTTGTCTTTACCCCACTTTAAAACGATTATCTTTTGCGTTTTTGTGTCCCAGATAAAATCTGAAGGATTAGAATCCTTAGTGGTTTTATAAACCTCTAACCCAACATTTTTTAACGGATTATAATACATCACAAAATCGTTATTGATGATGATTGAAAAACCATCAGGATAATGCCTGTTTTGCCCAATGAATATTTTAGAAGCTCCTTTACTATTATCAGATATAATGTTTAAATCCAGTTCTCTTTTTGCAAAATTGAATAAAAAGGATTGAATTTCTCCAGCAATTTCCTGTGGAAAAGGCCTCGAAATAACATCAGTAATATATTTACGCTCTACAGTTCCTGCATCCGTTTTATCACTAAAAATAGACCAAGTAGAAGGTCCAGGTTTTAAAAAATTTTGCATTGTTCTGTTTCCTAAAAACCAAGCTTTTATAGAACCAACTCCCATTTTATCAAACACCTCTGCAGTTCTAACGTACATTTCTCTGTATTTTAATTGCCCCCAATTACCAACCAAAGTTGTGTCTGTTCTTTCAAAGGTTGGAAAACCCCATTCACCAATTAAAATTGGTGCTTTTAACATCTCAGATTCTTTATCAAAACGATCCATATTTTTTTTGATAAAATCGACATTACTTTGATAAATATGAGGAGCAAAAACAACGTTTTGCCTGTTTATAGAAGATGTGATTTCTGCATATTGATTGTTATCTATTTTTTCGCCTTTGTTCATAAAAATAGATTGCACTAAAATCTTTTTATTTGGATTTATTTTCTGGCTCTCATCTATAATTCTTCTGTATAATGGTATTAAATATCTATCAGTTAGATCTTTATAAGAGATTTTCATTGTTAACTTTCTGGGTTCATTTACGATATCGTAACCTAAAACGTAAGGTTCATCTGCATATCTGTTCCAGATTACCTTCCACGCATTGATGTAGGTTTTGTGCATTTTGTCATTTTTATTTTCCCAAAAATCTTCCCATTTTAATTTATCCACCCCATAAACTGTCATTTTAAAAACCGTTTTAATTCCGTGGTTTTTACCCAAAGCAACTAAGGTATCTAATTTGGAAAGGTATTTTGGTTCTAACTTTCCTCCAGGAAACTCACTTAGTTTGCCCAATTCTAAACGTATCACTTGGTGATTAGCACCCATTCTAACCTGTCTTGCATAATCATCACTATTAAAAAAAACTTCACCTGCATGATCATTGGTATTTATTACAAAACCTCTTGGAATTATGTGTTTTCCTTGTTCATCTCTTAAACCATGTTTTATTTGGGAGAATGTATTTATAGATAGGAGAAAAAAAATCGCTATAAACTGTAGTCTGGAAAAAGTCATTTAAAAAATTTATTAAATGTAATTTTTATTATAAAAACATGTATCCTGTGCAGTACTGATTCTCAATAGCTCAAAGTTAGAAATCAAATGCATATTTACTAAATCACTGACTATAAGTCATACAGTGTATTACTCTATTTATCAAATAGAATAAATAGAGTAAATATTTTTTACACTAACTGCTTGAAGTACTTTTTTAGAATCTAAAATAGTATTTGTCGTTAATTAATTTTCAGCAATTTCTATACTAATATCTTTAGTTGGTAAAAAACCTATTCTATGAGCTTTAATAAGAATTTCATTATCTTTAGAAATAGAAAAAGGTTCTGAATATATTTTCCAACTTTTAGCTTTATGGTTTGTTTTATAACCAATAGAAGCTCCATTAGTTTTACAAGTAATTACAACTTTATCATCCATAAATTTTACTTCTGGATTTTTAGTAATTGGTTTTTGGGTTTGATTATTCCACAATTTTTTCACCAAATCAGCTTCCGCTAAATTAGGATTGTCATCAATTTTGGCCAACCAACTGTCCATTTCTAAACGTAACTCTTTTAGCTTGTCTCTGTATTTTGGATTATCAGCAAGATTATTCAACTCAAAAGGATCATTTTTACAATCAAATAATTCTTCTTTTGGTTTGTTTTCTCTAAACCATTGTTTTTGAATCTCGTTTAATTTGCCTTGCTTTTTCAACTTTAACAATTCTTGCATTGCAGGTATTTTTTCTCTGTATTCAACTGGTAAATAATATCCTTGCTCTGGTTTATAATTTCTAATGTATTTAAAGTCCTGACTTCTCACTGCTCTAATTGCATCAGTAAAACCGTCAAACCTATCTGCTGCTGCATGAATATATGCACGTGGTTTCTTTGATTGAAATGCTCCTAAAAAAGCTTGACCTTGCATATATACTGATGGTTTTTCACCAATTAATGAAAGTAATGTTGGTGCAAAATCAACGAAACTAACTAACTGATTAAATTTTGATCCAGCATTTATTTTTTCTGGAAAACGAACAATCATTGGAGTGTTTAAACCAGAATCATAAATTAATCTTTTTTCTCTTGGTAAAGGACCTCCATGATCGCCATAAAACATAATAATCGTACTTTCTAACAATCCATCTTCTTCTAATTGCTTTAAAACTGCACCTACCTGTTTGTCCATTTCTGCAATATTATTATACATTTTCCACAAATCTCTTTGGGTAACTTCGTTGTCAACTAAATAAGGAGGCACTTTAAATTTAGTGTCTTTTGGAATATGAACTGGAGTTTCAGCCTCAGTCATTCTATTTTTTGCGTGCGATTTTCCAAATCCTTTCCACTTATAATTATTATCTCCAGATTTGTAATGTCTTGTTTCTATTTCTCTAAAACCATAAGGTTCAAATAAACCAGACTCGTGTGTTTCTGTAAAATTTACTACAGCAAAAAAGGGTTGATTTTCTCCTCTATTTCTCCAATGTGCATATGGGCTACTTTCATCCCAAGCAGTTACAGGTGCTTTAAATTGATAATCTGTTTTGTAGTTATTGGTACAATAATAACCTTGTTCACGGAGTAATTCGCTAATCATCTTAACCTCAGGTGGTGGAATAGCCTCATATTTTGGTAAACCTGTTACTTCTGTGTATGAAGTTGTTCGCATATGATTTGCACCAAAACTAGAAGGATACATACCTGTTGCAATTGCTGCTCTACTTGGCGCACAAACTCCAGATGTAGAATATAAATTAGGAAAAATCACACCTTCATTTGCCAATCTTGTTAAGTTTGGAGTGGCAACTGTTTCATCTCCAAAAGGTGGAATATAAGGCCCCATATCTTCTGTTACTAACCAAAGAATGTTAAGTGGTTTAGCCCGTTTGTTATCTTTTTTTGGAATTTCACAGGATATTAAAAAAGTAAGAGAAAAGAAAATCGCTATTAAAATTGATGTACTTTTAAATTTCATACGTTTTATTTAATTTTGTTGAGAAGTAATTCAAAAATAAATTAAACAAAGTTTAAAAGAATCCTGTACTGTTATGAAATCTAAGGTTAGCACTGGTTACTTTGTTTTTAAACTCTGTAATTTTAATATTTAGTTTGTTTCAACGATTCAATTAAAAAAAAGATGTTTAGATTATTGAAGCTAGTGAATATGATGTTATTATATTAGCTTTGAAAAAAACAAATTTGTAAAAGCAATTAACTACCCTCCTCCAATTTATAATACTGGCATTTTTTTCAAATGTTAACAAACTCTATATTTTTAAATTCAAGATGTGAAAATCCCAAAAAAGGAAAGTAGGATTGTTCTAAATCTAGTATAGTTTTATATAGGATTAGTGTTACAAATGTTAATAAAAGTTTATCACAAGGTATAGTTGAATATGTTAAAAACATTCTATTAAATTATATTAATGGAAATCTTGAAAAACCAGGAGATCCAAAAAATAAGAAAAATAAACTTTTCTAATTTAAATGTCTTAATCTGATATTTTTATATTCGATTTTCATAGGTGGTCCAACATGCACTTGGACACCAATAAAGCCTTTCTCACTTCTGTTTTGAGTATCTAAATCAATAACATCGCTCATTAAAACGCCATTTACAAAATGTTGCATATGGTTGCCATTTGCAATAATGTGCATTGTATTCCAATCGTTATTTTTAACGGTAGCTTTTAGCTCCTTTTTATCTCCTAGAGAAGCAACAATATCTCTTGTTTGCCAGCAATTTCTTTTTACATTCTTTCTAATATTTGATAAAGGTATGGAATCTGGCATTTCTTTAATTATCACTTTCTCACCAATATATGCTAAAGTAGTTCGCTTTTTCTCTTCGTAATTTTGGCCTGTATATTTATTTTTCCCATCAATATCAGATTGATAACCTCTTAAAGAAAAAGGTTTATTTTTAATCTTTTCACTCCTATAATTTACACCACTATTTCCTGAAGTTGAAATCCTAAATTCTAATTTTAACTCGAAGTTTTCTGGCTGTTCTTTTTCATAAATAACAAAAGAGTTTCTTTTTAAAATAGTTTCTGGAGTTACTTCACCAATTAAAATTCCATCTTTTACAGACCAATAGGTCTTATCACCATTCCATCCTTCTAAATTTTTGCCATTAAAAATAGAGTAAAACTCTTTCTTTTTGTTGTCTTGGCAAGAAAGAAAACAAAAGTTAATACTCAATATTGTAATGTAAATTATTTGTTTCATTTTTTAGTCTTTAGTAAGTTTACTTTTCCACCAATTTATATTGGGTTTAAAATCTTTAGACAATACTTTTAATCTGTTTTTCTCTAAAGAATTTAGCTTTTTTGTTTTTATATTTTCTAACCTTTTTTGTTTTTTATTTTCATCAAATAAAACGTCTTTTTCAGGGTATTTTGCACCAACTTCTTTTAACCAAGTTAATAGTTGATTGCTTAATTTCTTAGCCAGTTTTGGATGTTTTTTAACAACATTTAATCCCTCTTTTTCTGTAGATGGCAACTTGAATAATTCTTGACGATCATCTTCCCAATAATGAATTAACTTCCAACCATTTTGTTGTATGATAGAAGATGGTTCTCCTCCTTGATTTCCATAATGAGGATAATGCCAAAACAAAGGCCTATTTACATTGAACTCTTTTCCTTCTAACAAAGGTTTTAAACTTATACCATCTATATGTTGTTTATTGTTTAAAGGAACATTTGCTAAATCTAGCAAAGTAGGATACAAATCTGTCTGAACAACAGGAAAGTTTGTTGCTGTTCCTTTTTGATTATACCAAGGGACTTTAATAAAATAAGGCGTTTTGATACCACCTTCCCATTGATATCCTTTACCTCCTCTTAGTGGCAAATTACTTGTTGAATAATTATCTCCAGAAGCAACTCCTCCATTATCTGAAGTAAAAACAACAATGGTATTTTTATCTAAACCATTTTCTTTTAAAGCTAATAAAACAAGACCAACTGCATCATCCATAGTTGCTACTAATCCTCCATAAATAGGATTGTCTTGCACTTGTCTTACAGGTAAAACACGTTCCATTTTATAGCCCGATTTTGCAATTCCTAAACTTTCGGCTTTATCTCTGTATTTATTCCATTTGGTTTCCGTAGTTTGAATTGGAGCATGAACTGCATAAAAAGATAAAAAAGCAAAAAAAGTTGAATCTTTATGATAGGTTATAAAGTTTGCTGTTTCTTTTGCCAAACGAATGGTCAAGTTTTCCCCTTTTTCCTTATCTTTTAATTTAGGGTTTTTAAAAGGTGAAAAAAATCCTCCTGAAGGACCTCCTCTATGAAAACCTCCTTTATTTATGTCAAATCCGTGATTTTTTGGGTAAGAACCTTCATTACCTAAATGCCATTTTCCTGCAAAAAAAGTTTTGTAACCAGCTGTTTTAAAAGCTTCTGCAATGGTAACATCTTGTTTTGGCAAAGCTTGAATATAATTTGAAGGTAGCATTTTATCAAAGCGATTTCTCTTTATCCAATCTTCTCCTGCTTTTGCTCCAATCCAATCCGTAATTCCATGACGTGCTGTAAATTTACCAGTCATAATACTAGCTCTTGAAGGACTACAAACTCTACTAGCAGCATAACCTTGTGTGAATTTTGTACTTTGATTGGCGAGTTGATCTATATTTGGGGTTTCGTAAAATTTGCTTCCTGTTACACCTAAATCATGATAACCTAAATCATCAACAAGAATGAATAAAATATTAGGTTTTTTGTAATATTTTTTTTGTTCCTTTTTGCAGTTAAAAAGAAAAATAGCAGTCAGAATTAGAAAACTTTTATACGCCTTAAACAATTATATTTTTATAATTTTTTTGATGAAATAATTTTTTCTCTCCATATTTGATATAAAATAAACACCCGCTTTTAGATTAGAGATATCAATAATTTCTGTCGATTTTTTATTCTTTAATTTTTTTACAGTTGCCCCAAAAATGTTAGAAATAATAAGGTTTGCATTGTCTGGAATATTTCTAATTTCTATTTTTCCATTTGTTGGATTAGGGTGAATTTTTAGTTCATCTTTATTTAAATTACTTATGGATAATGAAGCATCATAACAAGTAGATTCTGGATTATTTAAATTGAAGGCTACACTGTCAGAAACACTAGTTCTACGTAACACCATTTTGTCCATAAAAAAGAAACTTGATCTTGCATCAACAATTATAGAATAATTACCAGGTGTATCAAAAGTTGCCCAAATAAATCTGAAAGAATTACCATCATTCGTATTCGTTACAAAACCCCAACGTTCTTCAACAGGTTTATTTATCGGATGTCTATTCATAAAGGCCTTAAAAAAACCATTAGTACTTGAACCTTCAGGACAATCTCTATCTGGATTACTAGTACAATCTGGTTTTGGTTCTAGTGCAGGTGTAGCAGTTGAACTATTTTGACTTGTTGCATAAAAGTCATCAGCTTCTATTTTAAGCCAAGCATCATTATGTTCTCCTCCAGAATCTCCTGCTCCAATTCGTCCACGCCATGCAAGTCTATAAGTACCAGGATTATTAATTTTTATATTGTAAGTTATTGGAGCACCTGTTAAAGAACTGAAAGACTGAGCTCCATCCCAATAAATATAACTTATAGTAGCTCCATCTAAATTAGGATCGTCTTCACTACCAGTTTTCCAGTCTGAACCAGTAGGTAAAATACCAGATTCCATTTCTATTGTTAATAATCCATCTTTTTCTTCAAAAGGAAGTGAACCATCACAAGTTGCCGTTTGAGCAAATGATTGAACAGAAACTATTAAACTTACAAGAAGAATTAAGTATTTATTTTTCATTTTTAATGTTTATAATTGTAGATAACAATCTTAAAGAATAAAAGAAATTGATGCATCCTGTTGTATAACGTATTTATTAGAATTTAACATATTCTATATTATAATTTCCTGAACCTATTACAATTGAGTCTTTATTAACCTCAACTTTATTTTCCTTTTTAAACTGATTAAAAGATTCTCCATTTATTTGGATTGATTTCAATTCATTTTTAGTCAAAAGCACTTTTGCTTTGGTATTAAAAGGCACTTTCAAATTCATTGATAATACATTCTTTTTTAACGTCCAATCGTTTTTAATATCTCCATAAGGAGTTGGCACACTTACTGATGTGGATGTTATTTTTTTTGAAAACTCTGGATTTACTGTAAAGACCTTATAACCTGAATTTTCTATTGTAGATTTAATTCCTCCTAAAGACTCAAAGAAATAGGCAGAGAAACCGCTATGCATTGGATGATTTAAAGAGTTTGTTGGCCCCTCCATTTCTTCCCAAATAAACTGACGCTCAGGCCAAGTGGTAAAACCTGAATTCATAACATAAGTTTGACTTGGGAAATCTGGTGTTGTTAAAATTTGATGTGCCAAATCTGCGTGTCCGTTTTCTGTTAAAACTGTGTAAATGTATCTATTTCCGTGGATTCCAGTTGAATGATGACCTCCTTTTACTTCCACTATATTGTGTACCAAACCATTTACAACGGTTTCAATTTTATCTTTTGGAACCATATCAAATTGCAAAGCTTGCACTGTTGCTGTCTGACTTTGATACCATTTGTGCTTTGTTTCTGGAATATTTACTAAAAACTCCTTGTTAAACGCTTTTAATAATGCTTCTTTTTCTTGCTTGATTTTAACTTCATAAGCTACATCATTATTCATTTTTGCAAACTTTTCCATAACCCCTAATACATCATAAAAATAGGCATTTGCAGAAATAATTGGATCACATTCCATAGCACTTGGATTCTTTCTTCTGTCCCAAAGTGGTGGACACCAATCCCCCATTCCATCTTGCATAATTCCGTTTTCGCCTTTAAAATTTAAATAGAAATCTGTTAAACCTTTCATTGGTTCGTAATAATCTTTAACGATTTCATCATCACCATAAAACTTGTAATTGTACCAAGGTAAATACATTGTTGCTACACCCCAATCTATTTTTGCATAAGTAGATGTTCTTTTTCCTGGAGCAATCATCGTAGGAACTTTAAATTTTAACTCAGGATTGTTATGTCCTTTTGTTGGCCGCATTTGTGTTTTAATGTCTTCCATGTATTTTTTGTAGAAGTCGTACATGTCGTAATTATACAAAGCGTATTCACAAAATGCATGTGCATCTCCTAACCAACCACATTTTTCTCTATGTGGACAGTCTTCTGGAATTCCGTGAACATTATCAACAATAGTCCATTTGCTAATGCTGTGCATTTTATTCAATAATGCATCAGAAGATGCAAAACTACCAGTTTCTTTAATATCTGTTGCCACCAAAACTGCTTTTATCATTTCTGCATCTGGTTTTCTAGAAATTCCAGTAATTTTTGCATATCGAAATCCGTGATAGCTAAATTTTGGTTCCCAAGATTCTACACCTTCACCTTTACAGATATATTTGTAAATCTGTGTCATTCCATTAGCTCCACCACCAGTTGAACCTTTAAAAATATCTTTTCCGTTTGTTAATAAAGCCTCTGTTGTAATTACATCAATCAATTGTCCTTTTTTACCTTGCACATTTAATTTTACCCAACCAGCAATATTTTGTCCAAAATCAACAATCCATTCCCCATCTGTACCTTTAAAAACTTTTTGAGGTGCTAATTCTTTTAATTTTTTAATTGGCGGAATTTGACTTGCACTTATATTTCTCAATTTTGGTGATGTTTCTTTTGGATTTCCCCAAGTAGTATCATCATAACCTACAGTATTCCAATTTCCAATTTCGTGACGAGCATCATAGGTATCACCTCCATAAATATTATTGAATACTATTGGCCCTGTAGACTCTTTCCAGTTTTTATCCGTGTAAAAATCTGCTGATGTACCGTCAGTATAATTTAATTTCACCAAACAACGTACGGTTGGCGGACCGTAAGACACCCCTTTTTTATTTGATTCTGGATCTCGGCTCCAAGAAATATTTTGTCCGTAAAATCCATTTCCTACTATAATTCCAAAGGCATTTTTACCAGATTTTAATTGTTCGGTAATATCATAATTCACATAATAGGCTTGCTTATCATAATTTGAAGGTGCAGGATCTAAAACGTGATCACCCACTTTTTCTCCATTTAAATACAACTCATAATATCCCAATCCGCAAACATATACTTGCGCATCTTCAATTTTTTTATCGATTTCTAATTCGTTTCTAAAATAACTTGCAGGAAAACCATTTACTTTTTTTGCAGGTTGGTTTCCCATTCTACCTGTTTTGTAATCTCTAAATTGATATGGAGAAGTTCTGGTATCTTTATTTAGGGTAATCCATTTTGAATCGCCCCAGTTTTCTTTATTCATTAAACCCATTTGAAATTCTTGAACGTCAGACCAAGAAGAAGAATTTCCTTTTTCATCCCAAATTTTTACTTTCCAAAAATAGGTTTGCATCGCTTTTAAAGCTGCTCCTTGATATTTTACAAATGCAGATTTGTTACTTTCAGTTTTATCAGAGTTCCAAATATCTGCGTCATTTTCATTTAGTTTATTTTCTGTAGAAGCTACTAAAATTTGATATGCAGATTGTGATTTATTATATCCTTCAACATTAATAATCCAAGAAAAATTGGGTTGTTTATTTTCTATTGCAGTTGGATTTTGTTTTGTGTTTACCAATAATTTCTCAAAAGACATTGACGCTCTTGATGTAGAAACTTGTTTGCAAGAAAAGCAAAAAATTGAGATTACAAAAAGAGAGAATAGCGTTTGTTTTTTTAACATCATTTTTGTTAGAATTACCAGATTATGGTTTTATAATTTAGTATAATTTATCTTATTTTACTACAATTTTATGATTAGAAATCCCTTGGTCACTCTCTAATTGTAATATGTAAACACCTTTTTGTGTATTGTCAAAACGGACTTGTTTTTGGGATATAAAATTTCCTTTTTGAACTTCCACTCCATTAATTGAGTATATTCTGTATCGGGCCTTTTGTCCATTGTTTATTTTGATGTTAAACACACCTTTAGTCGGATTGGGATAAATACTAATTATTTGTTCTTGTACTATTTCTGAAGTAGATAATGTTTCATTGCTTAACTCTATAATGTTAATAGAGAATTTAGGCAAAGTAATCCCTTCACTGCCTTGACTAATTAAAGTTAACGGATCTACATCAATATCCATAGCTCTTTCTTCATCCATTTTATTAAATGCAATCGCTTTGTGAGTTGATACATCTGTATATGCCACTCCATCTAAATTTACATTAAAAGGCACATCTTGATTACTAAGATTTACAACAAAAACTGAGGTCTTTCCATCTTTTGTTACAACTCTTGCATTAACTGCTTTTACACCCTCTACCAAATTTGATACTTCTACATTACTGTCTATTAAGGTGGTGTTTTCTAAAGCCAAACGAATGATTTCATAAGCTGAACCAAATAGTGTTTTTTCTAAAGGATACTTTATTCTTGGGCGTACTACACCACTAGGAGAAACATAAGTTTCCCAAACGTAATGAGAGTTTAATTGCCCATTTACACTAAACCAATTAGCGCGCTCAAAAACATCTTGATTTTGACTCATAAAAATATAACAATCTACCATTCCTAAAACAGAAACTGCATTTGGGCCACCTGATTTTACACCCCATTCTGTTAACCATATTGGTTTATTAGGTGCCACTTTATGTGCATAATCATAAATAGAATTTCCTAAAAATTTTCGTGCTGTAAGTGCTGTACTGAAGGCTTCATTACTATTATTAGAATCATCGGGATCTGAACCTACATAAGTATGTACTGTAACTGCATCAAAATAAGTCAAATCTTCTGTTAAATCTTTATTCCAGTTAGGGTTTGCCCAACTATCTCTTCTTAATAATGGTACAGAAACCCTTATGTTAGGGTCTTTTGCTTTTAAAGCTGCAGACATCGATTTTGCTCTAGCAATATAATCTTCAGTATTTGGTATGATAGAACTTCTTTGTCCTGGATAAAAATTTTCATTTCCTAATTCTACTACTTTTACTTCAAATCCTCTAGAAATCAAATCATTGTATCTTGCTATAGTTTCTGGACTTCCATTGTTAAAATCTGTACCATCTGCACTCATATTAAATGTCCACATCATATCAAAACCTTTACCTGTTTCAGATTTTCTTGTTGCATTTAAATTGGTAAGTCCATCAATACCTACTTTAATATTATTGGTATCAAATATCTTTATATTGGCTAATAAATCAGGTTTTTTTGTTTTAATTGTTTTATTTACTCCTTGTTCGTATTGAAAAGATTCTTCTCCAAAAAGTCTTGTAACATCTCTTCTCCAATCGTACCAATTTGCCCATAAACCGTGAGGAAATCTTATGGTTATTGGTTTTAATTTATTTATGAGGTCTTTTTCTTTTGTAGTTGAAAAATGATGCGTATTTGTACCTAGTAATAGATTATTAAATACTTCTGTATTAGAAGATGTTATATGAATTGTTGCTTCCATATTGGAAGGCAAATTAAATGGATAATCTTGAGAAAATACAGATACAGCTACTAACAAAGTAATACTAAAACAAAGTAACTTTTTAAACATTTTTGTAATTTTTAACTTTTTGTTTCTCAAAAATAATATTCTTTTCTTATTACAGTATCCTGTACACTCTTTAAAAAATGATTTTTAATAAAGTCTTTATCAACCTGAAACTTTAAAAATTATACCTTAAATTCTTTTAATTTTATAAAGCGAATTAATAACTTAAAAGTTCTACTGGGCCTTCCAAACCTGCTGGTGCTAAATCTTTATACACTCTAGTCCACCTGTTTGTTAGTAGATTGTCTAGAGATTTACAATAATTTGCCAAAACAGTGATGTACTTTACTTCTATTTTGTTTTCTCCTTCTTGCAAATAATTAGCAATAGGATACACTGCTTTTCCATACCAACGTTTTCCTATTTTTTTGTTATTGATATACAATTCTGTAACACCTCCATTTGTGTTTCCTAAATCTAAATGGGTATAATTTCCATCATTATTTAAAATGATTTGATAGCTCAATTCTCCCCCAAAAGTGCTTTTAGTTTTATCTTCAGAATGACTAAAATCAATCAAATCTTTCATTTGCCAAGTAAAATTTTTACCATCCACTCTTTTTCCTGAAACGTTCCAAGTTCCAGTAATTGCTTTTGATTTTTGAACTTTAGTTATATTCTTCGTAACTTTTTGGGTTGGTTTTTCACCTTCAAATACAATTAATAGAGATTCTAAAGGATTGAGTGAAATATGCAATTCATTGGAATTTTCAGCAAAATAAAATGGTTTTCTTTCTCCTGTTTCTGGATTCCAAACATAAGGATATTTACCATCTACAGGAAACTCCGCATCAAATTTCGTTGTTTCAAACTTATGAATATTTGTGAAAAAATAGATGTTTTTATCTCTTGTATTTTGATGAATTTGATATACTTTTTTAGTTGGATTACTAATAATTACATCTGGATTAATTCCAGATTCTTGAAGAAATTTCTCCGTCCAAGAAAACAAGTTTTCTAACGATTTAGGGTTTTCTATTTGAATGAATGACTTGGGATTATCCGTCAAAAGCTTTTCCATCGTTTCTTTAACTTGAGTATCATTAGCATCAGCATCTTTAAAGTGTAATGATTTATTAGGAAGCTCGTCAATCACCACAACTTTTCCTCCAGAAGCAACATATTTTTGAATTGCAACAGCAGTTTTTGGATGAATGGATTTTAAACTCGCCAAAACCAATAATTTATAGCTCATATTTCCAAAGAAAATTTCACCATTCTTTATTTTAGATTTAGCTAAAACATTTTGATTGATATATTCGCAAGAATACCCTAATTGACTAATAGGTTCCCATAATTTATGTAAATATTTAGGCTCCATATGAAAAGGTGCTCTTGCCAAACCTTTATCTCCCCAAATATCTGCAGTTGGTCCAATAATGGCTAGTGATTTTTTAGCTTGCGAGTTTTGAAATACTGTTGATAATCTAGCATTATAATCTACCCAACTACTTAGGTGTTTCCACCAGGTATTTTGCTCGCTAAAATAGGCTCCATACCTTATCCAACCTGGAAATGGTTCTGATTCTGGCGAATAATTATATCCGTGTAAAATAGAATGGTTAATACCTGTGATGAAATTCATATCATCGTGTTGTTTTATTTCTTCTAAAGTAGTTTTAAAAACACCTCTTGTGTTGGTCATTACTTCAGAACTTACAATCTTTTTTCTAGTTAAATGTCCACCAGCAGAGGCATACAAATTCCAAGTCATATACCCGTGATTTTGATTCCATTGCCATAAAGAATCTTTCATTTCTGCAGAATAAATCCAGTTGTTACTTTCTGGAATATCTGGAATCATATAACCATCTAACATTCCCATTAAAAATGGTGTTCCATAAGCTTGATATCTACAAAGCACACCATTTGCTTCGCAAAAATCTTTGTAAGTTTGGGTGAAGTTTTTTAGAAATACTTCCACCAAAAGTTTGTTATAATCGTATCGAACTCGCTTTAATTTTTCTTTAAATTCTGATGAAAAACCTTTAGTATAATTATCATTCGTATAATTTCCTTTTGCTGAATAGAAAACAAAAGGCATCCATTTTTCTAAATGATAGCCATACGCATTAAAGAAAAGTGTATCAAAACCGTCAGTCCAGTTGGCACCAGAAACTTCTATACTATCACAAAAAATTGCTCTTATCAACTTATTTAAAGGTAAACCAGAACGTTCAGATATTTTCTTTAAGCGATTTAAATAGGCCAAAGTCATTTCCTTTTTATAATGATCCATTACTGGACCTGCACCTCCTGGAGCTCCTAAAGTAACAACTCTAAAATTTTGCTGAATAAGTGCATAACTCAAATAATAATTGCCAGCATTTTTAATTTTATAATTCAGTTTTCCATTTTTATCTAAATGTTCTAAAAGGTTAATGATTTGATCCTCAGTATTACAATCTACAGGAACTAAAGCTAAATTGGCTAATTTGTATGTTGTACTTTTACTGATGTGCCTTTGGGCCTTACTTTTTTTAAATTTCTTTTTGTATAAATTGATTAGATAATATTCATCAACTTTAATAACATCATTATAAGTATAGGATATTTTATCGGTTACCATACGTTGGCTGGTTTCTTCGCCTTTTAAAAACTCGCCTCCAAATGGCCAACCTGTACCAGCAATGATATCAGTTATCATACCTAAATCTTTGGCTTTTTTAGCAGCATGTACTACCATATCTACCCATTCATCGCTCATCCAAACCAAAGATTTTTCGCTTTTATTAAAAGCTATTGGCATTGCAATAGGGTTTATTTCTACACCTCCAAAACCAACACTTTTTAGAGACTCTAATTGTCTGTCTAATTCTTCTTTTTTTATTTTATTTCCATTCCACCACCAACGTACAAAAGGTCTTGCTTCTGCTGGTGGATTTTGGAATTTTTGAAATAAATCTTGATTATTTGTATTTGTTAGACTACGTTCTTCACAGGAAGAAACTATCAAAACGAGTACAATAGCAAAAAAACAAAAATAACCTCTCATCTATTAAATAGTATTACATTATGATAATAGTTGAAAGTTATATTTTCTTTCAACTATTATCATCCTGTACTTTCTTGTTAATGAGAAATAAATGAAATATTATTTTATTATTATTTTCATATTCATTCCTTTTAACTTTAGTTTATTTTAGCTTTAAATTTCTACTCTATTGTTTTATGAATTTTGACATATAAGAGTTACCCTTTATATCTTTCATTTTGATAATATATATCCCGTTATTAAAAGAAGATACATTTAGGGTGTTATTAATTATTCCGACTGATTTTATCATTCTTCCAGATAAATCGTACACCTTTGCATTCAACATTTCAGCACCTAAAACAGTAAGCATTTGACTAGCTGGGTTTGGATATAATTTTATTTTATCAAACTCAATTTTATTTTCAGTAATGCTTAGATTAGCTAAGTATTCTTGTAGGTCTTCAATATTCATTACTTGATTAATTTCAGTTTCAGAAAGCACATCGTCAAACATATACACTTCATCTAACATTCCTGTAAAATTTCGTACTATTTGAGTGGCTGAAAATGAACCGAAAATTAGTTTACCAATGGCTTTTGGTTTATCTGTTTCAAATTCATAACCTTCTGCAATACTTCCACGTTGTTGACCATTGATATAAAATTTATGTTGTCTTTGTCCTTCTCTCTGGTCTATAACTAATGCAACATGAAACCAATCATCTTTTTCATCCGTTTCTACTTTAAATGAAATTGTCTTTTTTTGATGCGAAGATCTAAAGTTTAAATCACTACCATTAGAATACAATAAAGTACGCCCCACAGTAGGTTGTAAAATGTCCCCACGAGTAGTATAATCTGATACTTTTAACCAAAACGCTATGGTATAAGCGGTTTCAGCACTGTATTCGAAAACTTTGTCGGCAGATGTAAAATAAGATCCCTCAGTATAACTAAAGACTCCTCCTTTTCCGTATTTTCCATTAGCAAAAGTTACAGCAGATCCTATAGTTGCATTATTGCCATTACCACTTTCATCATTACCATTTTCTTCTAATGGCAAATAAAACAATAATTTGTTTGTGAAAATTCCTGCTTTATCTAATACCTTAATATTTATACTTGCTTCAGCAGATTTACCATCTGTATCTGTTACTTTAGCTTTTAATACATAATTTCCACCAGCTAAGTCTGACAATGCAGGCGTATCAGAAGAAGAGAAATTATAAGGAGCTTCTGTTTTTATAGCTATAAGTTGATCATCAAGAAATAATTCTACTTTTTCAATTCCTTCATCATCACTTACATTTAATTCAATATCTAGTGATGTATAGCCTTTTTCAATTTCAGTATCTGTACTTGGTGTTTTAAATGAAATCTGAGGAGCGTAGTCAACAAAAACATCTGCATTAAACTCCCATACTCCAGGTGTTACATTAAATCTTAAAAAGGATTCATCCTCAGTATTAAAAGTGATTCCTTGGACTCCGTTTACAAATGCACCATCCTTCCAAACAGTTACACCACCAACAGTTACTTCAAAAATTTCTGTATTTTTTTTTGGAATTCCTACAACAGCTGTTGTGTTCTGTGGTGATTCCAGTTTCAAATTAAAATTTGTTTTGCCTGCATTAACCTCAACTAATATATCTCCTTTAACAGAAGGTACTTTCGTTTTAAATGAAGTTAGATTAGCCATTGTTGGGCACACTTCATAAGACGCCCATGCTACTTCAGTAGCTTTAATACCTGTAATGTAACGAGATAGTATATAGTTAGGTGCATTCCAAGCATGGTTTGGTGTACCTGGATTACTATTTGGATCACTCTCAAAACGCTCGTACAAAGTCGTTAGATTCGGGTTATCAACCTGAAAATCGTACACTTCTCTCATTCTAATTAATGCTTTTTCTGGATGTCCTAATTGCATTAAAGCCTCTTCAGCTAACCATTCAAAATGTGGACTTGATTTTCTAACCGGGAATAAAACTTCATCTACTAAGGTATCATGATGACTTTCATCTGCTAAACCTGCTATCACTGCAAGTGAACTTACGCGTTCTTCTATCGGATTTCCTGAAGTATTATAACTACTACCTCTCCAGTATTTTTGAACATAGTTTTGTTTGATGCTATTAATTCTGTTGTCATACCAAGGTATATCTTCAGTTTTATCTAATACAATAGCCATTTTTTTGGCTGCTTTTAGTGCAATATAATACCACGTGGCTCTAGTTGCATCTCCATCACGATCGCTACCCCAATCTGTCCAATTTACACCCCCTCTTCTATTTTCGGGCATACCATCTGAAGCCATATTCCATAATTTTAAGTAAGTTAATATTGCTGGATACGCGTTTTCAATAGTAGCCTTATCACCAGTATTGTAGTAATATTGCCACACCACATTATCAATAAACTGAAGACTTTGCGCTGCAAATTCGGCAGTTTTAGTTTGAAAGCTTCCAAAACCTGGTGTTAAGCCTTCTATAATATCACCTCTTCGATAATTGATAGTGTTGTCTATTGCTTTTTTCAATAATTTTCTTCCTGCTTCATCCAAAGTATAGAAAATTGCTCCTGTTTGATCACCAACATCTCCAATCCACAATGCGCGTTCTCTATCAGGGCAATCCATATATCCATCTCTTGCACAGATGTACAATGTGTTACGAGCCATCCACCATAAACGGTTATAAAATTGATCATTACTTTCAAAATTACCTGTCATGTCTCCCACTCCTGTCCAACGATATTTTAGTTCTTGTACTTCTACTCCAGCAGGAATGCTGTACTCTACAAAATGACCATTAAACCATGTATAACCTTCAAATTCTTGAACGCCATTTTTAGAAATATAGGTTGATTTCAACAAGTGAAAATTATTATCAGTATCTATAACAACAGTTTTACCTGAAGTAGCATTTAACTTTATATAAGGCGTAATTTGTTTATTGAAAGGAAGTTTTGCTTTTACAGTAATAGTAGACCCAGTATTGTTTGTATATGGGAGTTGGATTGTTGCTCCATTTACTGTCATTGATGGATAATCCGTTAATCCTCTATCGTTCCATTGAGGTATAGCACGTTCTACCAAATTACCCCAAGGTTGGCTATTTAAGCCTCCTTTTTCTACAGGTGTGTTCCAGTTACTATCATCATAATCTACAGTATACCAAGCATTATCTGTCCAGTCACCTAAGGCATTTCGAGCATCGAATTTTACACTATAAGGAGTAATTCGATTATCTGCTCCACCTCCACCACTATTAGGGTCATAAGCTGGGTGCAATTTCATTTTCCAAGAGGTGTTTGTATTTAAATCGGCATTCCAATCAGAAGAAACGTACAAACCTCCTTTACCACTATCTAAGTGCGATTTTCGTGTCCGTCCAAAATACCATGCTAAAATGGCAATGGTATTTTCTCCAGATTTTAAATAAGGTGCAAGATCTACTGGGTCGTAATACGTGGTATTTGGCGCAGCACCTCTAGCCAATCCTCCTTCAAATAATACCATCTCACCATTTATCCAAAGCCAATATTTACTGTCAACAGCAATTTTTACTATTGCTTCTGATGGCACTGTACCAACATTAATCGTTTTACGAAACGCCATCCAAGTATTTGCTGGTCCATCTTCCTGTTGCCAAATCCATTGAGATTGTGCGTTTACAGAAGTTATTGAAATAGCTAATAAGATAAAAAGAGATACTAAAATCCCTCTTTTTCTATTTTTTCTGCTTATCCCTTGTTTATTTTTCATTTTATGGAGCCTTACTTTTATTAATATCTTGATAACAACTAAAAGCCTACAACTTTTTAACTTTAAGGTTTAGACAACTAAATTAAAAAATTATACCAGAAAAGATTATCCTGCAATGACCCGATTAACAAATACAGTTTTTAAACAAACTATGATGATTGTAATTATTTATAAACCGTTTTCACTTTTCTACTGGTTTCGATTAAACAGAAAAATGACTTATAAAAGTATCTTCTTTATTTGAAAAAATAATGGCTTTAGTAAGTAACGAACAAGCGTGTAAAAATATAAGGTTTCAAACCCAAATAACCCCTAAAAATTTGGAGGTTTTTGCAGACGAAAATCAGATTATGCAGGTTCTTGTTAATTTGATTAAAAATTCGATAGATTCTTTACAGCAACACACCAATGGTGTTATTAAGCTGCAAGGAATAAAAACAAAATCTGGAAGTTTAGAAATACTTGTAAGCGATAATGGTTCAGGAATTTTAGAAGAAAATATGAATCAAATTTTCATTCCGTTTTTTACAACAAAAGAAGAAGGTACAGGTATTGGTTTAAGTCTATCAAAACATATTATGCAGCTAAATGAAGGGCACTTAATGGTAAAATCCACGCCTGATGTAGAAACTGTTTTTACATTGCTGTTTTAAAATAAGCTTCTTATACTCTTTCAAGTTTAATAGGATACGCTTTATTTGCATTCCATTGGCATACATATAAGTTTTCATCATTATCAATACACACATCGTGACAATGGCGAAAAATCGGTTTTTCTTGAACCATACGTTGTAGCTTTCCCTTTTTGTATTTTGGTTTTGTACCACCAGGGTTGGAAACTACTTTACCTCTGTCATCCAAAATAGTAACGAAACCAGAACCTGGGCTTGTTTTTGTAGGGTGAGTTTCCATACGTCTTGAAGCATCATAGTCAATTTCTGAAGACCAACATACACCCGAATATAAATGATCGTTATGAATAACAGGACGACAAACAAAGGCTCCGGGCAAATCTATTTGCTCTATATACACGCCATCTAATGTAAAACGCTTAAAACAATTACTAGCTCTAGAGGTTATAAGTAGCGTAGGCTCTCCTTTTCCTCTGTAATCTATACAAACACCATGTGCTGTTTGAAATTGGTTTTGCCCTGTGCCATTTCCTTCTCCAATTTTTCTAATAAACTCTCCGTCTTTTGTAAATTGAAGTATGTACTGCGACCCATAACCATCGGCTATGTAAATATCTCCATTAGGTCCAATGGCACTTTCGGTAGGTTTAAATTTATCCTTTTTGCCGTAAGCTCCATATAAAGATGGATGCCCTATAATCATTAATTCTTTACCATCAGTTGTGGTTTTAATAATCTCTCCTCCTTTAGTATCTGCAATAAACAAAAAATCATCAGAGCCATCATTCCATAAAGATAATCCATGACCTCCTTTGTAACGCACTCCCCAAGCATCTAACAATTTACCAGATTTATCATAGATTAAAACATTATTATGTGTGTCATCACCCACCATTATAAGTCTGCCTTGAGAATCCATTACCATTTCGTGGCAATTTTTTACTGGCGTGATGTTTCTATCTAAATCGCCCCAAGATTTATGCACTTTATACTTAAAATCGCCATGACCAATAATATCGTCATACATCTCTGGTTTAGATTTTAATATGTTAAAATGAGGCACAACTGCCAAACCTAAACTTGCTTTTGCTGTTGTATTTATAAACGTTCTACGATTCATATTAAACTTTGTCATAACGGAATTAAATTTTAAGCGATGTTTTCTTTTGATGATTTCATAGGATTCCCAAATAAATCTAATATTGGTTTTCCTTTACCATCTGGCGTTGTATAAAATGGTCTACCTTCTATTTCATAATGGGTTTCTGGATGAATCCCTAAAGCATGATAAACAGATTGATGTACTTCATCTATTACTACTGGATTCTCTATTGATGAACAAGGTCTTTCGTCTGCAGTTTTACCATAAACTAATCCTTTTTTTACACCACCACCCCACATTAAAATAGAACTACCATCTGTAAAATGACGATGCATTCCATAGTGTTTTTCGTGTTCTATAATATCTGGTTGATTCACTTGGTCTTTTACTTTTTTACCTGGTCTACCCTCCATAATAGCATCTCGACTAAACTCACTTGCCAAAATAATAAGTGTTCTATCTAAATGACCTGTTTCATCTAAATCCTTAACAAGTTGAGCTATAGGTCTATCTATAAGCGCTTTCATCTTTTTAAGTCTTGTGTGTCCATTTTCGTGAGTATCCCACCCCAAAAACGGTTCGTATTCTGTAGAGACACTAATAAATCGACCTCCATTCATCGCTAATCGTTTTGCCAACAAACAACCTAACCCAAAACGCCCTGTATTGTATGTATCATAAACTTCTTTTGGTTCTTCTGATAAATCAAAAACTTTAGCTTCGGGCGAATTTAATAAACGATACGACTGCTCCATAGAACGCATTAATGACTCTCGCTGGTAATCGCTACCCTGCTCCATCACCTCGCTCTTATTTGCTAGTTCTTTATATAATTTATAACGTGCTTCAAAACGTTTAAGCGACATACCCTTTGGTGGACGTACACTTTCCAAACCACTTGAAGGGTCTGGAATTAAAAATGGTCCATATTCTGTACCTAAAAACCCTGCAGAGTGAAATGCCTTGAGCTCTTCAGACTCTCCCATTGTAAAACGTTGTCCCATAGCAATAAAAGGAGGAATAACAGGATTCGCAGGTCCTAACTCCTTGGCTATCCACGACCCTATGTGCGGAGCTTGTACAGACTGTGGTGGTTCATAACAAGTGTGCCAATGATATTGATGACGTGTATGCAAAATATGTCCTAAATCTGCAGATTTATAGGAACGGATTATAGCTCCTTTATCCATTACACTTCCAATACCTTCTAATCCTTCAGAAAAATATAAATCATCAACTATAGTGGGTTTCTTAGGAAAAGTACTTAGCACTCTCTTGCTTTCCACGCCTTTTTCAAAAGGTACATAAGCTTTAGGGTCAAATGTCTCGGTATGCGCCATGCCTCCTGCCATCCACAGTAAAATAACGGTATCTGCTGTAGATGCCATTTTTTGAACCTCAGGTGAACAAGAACTTAAAAAACTAAAACCTGGAATTGTAGTTGCTGCTGCCGATAAACTAGCAGCACTCATTTTTTTCAAAAAATCTCTACGTGACTTATTTACATCCATTTTTTTAATTTTTAATTAATAAATTGAAATTCTGGCGACATTAAAACCGCCCAAAACACATCCTGCAATTGTTCTTGTTTAGGTACATTTCCTAAAACATTTAGCATCATTGTTTTTTCTTCATTTGAAGGTTGTCTATTCAATGCCTGTTCATATAAATCATCTACAATAACACTACTATCCTCTCCATATTTTATTAACCACGATTGCGCACCTTCTTCTAAAATTGAATTAAAAAATTCACCGTTTGTGAGTTCTAAAGCTTGCAATAAGGTCGCTTGGTCTTCTCTTGATGTAGTTACAATTTCTCTACTAGGCCTTCCTAAAGCTTTCATAAACGGATGTTGTTTTACCAAACTAGCACGTGCAAATTTTTCGTTGTGTGGTTTAAAAGTAAAATCTAGTAGTTGTCCCCAATTTTTAAAATTTCTAGTACTGTAATTTCTAACTTTTCTCCATGAACTATCATCATATTCAACAGCTACCCAGTTGGCTTCTGGTAACTCACGAGAACTCACCCAAGATTTATCGGACTTTAAAAGTGTACTCTTACTCGACGCATAATCTATCTTTAAAGCAAATAATATACCCGCTGGATTTGCAATAGTACCTCCATTTTCTCCTATAATCGCTATGGTGTTTTTCCCAACTTTTAGATGACTTGTAATATCAATTTTATCAACTACCTTCCAATTTTTATTTTGCAATATCTTTTTTCCATTAAGATAAAGAACATAAGAATTGTCAACTGAAATTAAAACTTCTCCTTTTTTTATAGTTTCTTTTGAAACATTAAATGATTTTCTAAAATATCTTTTACCGGGTTCAGGTAGTACTACTCTTCCCAACTCTTCTTCTAGATGCCATATCCGTATGGCTTTGATATCATCTCCATTTGGATTGAATGCTACTTGTGGATATAAAGGTGCAATAATCTGACTTACAGCATCAGAGAATTGCTCCGCACTAAGTCTGCGAGTTACTGGCCCTTTAAAAACGTACTTGGTTTTTAAGTCTTCCTCTTTTTTATAATTGACCATAGGCAATTGATAAACTTTAGACGTCATGATACGCTTAATTAAATGCTTTAAATCTGAGCCTGAATCTATAAAATCTGCTGACAACCAATCTAGCACCATAGCATCCCATGGCGTATTATCCATTTCATCTAAAGGTTCAACTATACCACGTCCCATCAATCTGTCCCAAAACCTATTGGCAATTGTTCTGTAAAGCCTTCCATTAGCTCTCTGAACCATCACTTCTGATAGTTTTAATAATCTATCTTTAACCGTTTCACCATCAACACTTCCTAATTCTGGATATAGAAAATTTGGTTTCGCGAGTTTACCTATGGGTTTATCACATCTATTCAACTCTAGAATAGAATCAGAAAAAATTGTTGCAAATCCGTAGGCTTGATCTAAGGTTAGATTGCTGATGAAACTGTTATGACATGAAGCACATTTTACATTAACCCCCATAAGAGATTGGCCAATATTCTGTGCAGCTTGCATTTCTGTTCTTTGACTTGCATTAACAACACCTCTCCATTTTATGCCTTTTATAAAACCTTCTGAACCTTTTACTGGATTTACTAACTCGGTTACTAATTGGTCATAAGATTTATTTTTCATTAGTGACGAATACAACCAATGTATAATTTGTTTTTTACCTCCAACGCTATAATAATCATTTCGTAATAAATCATTCCAAAAACTTAACCAATGTTGTGTATAATTTTGATTATCTTTTAATAAAGTATCAACTAATACTTCTCTTTTGTTTGGATTGTTATCATTTATAAAATCTTTAACTACGCTTGGTTCTGGCAACAAGCCAATGGCGTCCATGTAGGCACGTCTTATAAAAGCTCTATCGTTAATAACTTCTTGCCAATCCAGATTATTTTTATCAAAATAAATAGCTAGTAATTTATCAATAGGATGAGTTATACCTTGAATATTATTAGGTAGCTCTGGCTTTACTAAAGCTAACTCTGCTTCTGGAAAAACTTTTACTGCTTTATCTGACCAATATGCACCTTTTTTAATCCAAAGTTTTACCAATGCTATTTCATCAGGAGTTAATAGTTTACCTTTTGTAGGCATTACCTTTTTATCACTAGCCGAAAGAATAATTCGTTTATAAATTTCACTTTCTTCTGGTTTACCGAGTACAACTGCCAATCCTGATTTACCTCCTTTAAAAACTCCTCGTTTAGTTTCAAGTACTAACTCCCCTTTTTGCTTGTTTTCACTATGACATTGATAACATTTATGTGCAAAAAGTCCTCGTACTTCTAAACTTAATTTGTCTTTTTGTAAATCCGATAATTCTGAATTCCCTTTTAATTCTGATAATAAAACACTTGATTCTTTAGCAGTGTAAACCTCTTTATTTCCTGGCAAAATTGCTGTTAAATAATCTTCTCCATGGGTTAAATTAGCTCCTAAATGTCCAGTTATAGTTAGCAATATTACAGTTATAAAAAGCATAAATCGGTATGCCTTTAAATTAATTGTAGCTTTTTTTAGAGCATTTCTTAAAATTATTGCAGTAATAAGCGACAAAACCGCTGTAGCTATTCCTGTATATTGATGGTTATCTACCAAATCTCCAGAATATTCATCTTGTATTTTTAGAAACCAACCAAAAAGAGCAGAAAAAAAAGCAAAGCTAGTACCTAAATAAATCATACAATTAATGCCTTCTCTAAGTCCTTTTCGTTTACCTCCTATTGTTAATACCTCTAACATTAATGCAACTACCAAAAGACCTATTGGAAAATGTACCAATAGTGGATGTAAACGCCCTAAAAATTGTAATACCCAATTTGAAGTATCCATAAATTATTCAAATAATATTGATTCTAAAATTATTTTATATTTTTTTTTAGATTATCCTGTTGTGTCAGGTTGATTATATCTAAATAGAATTCCCAATCCCTACCAAAACAACAGATAACAGAATTACTATAATTCCAGCAATAATTGTCCATTTTGTTTTTTTAGCAACACCTTTCCATTCTTTTCGGTAAATCCCCCAAAGATTAGCAGTCAAAATAATAGTAGACATATGTAAAAT
>Ga0233438_10000940_pt1 | contig 34439 bp, 33 predicted proteins | sample SI_123_September_FD_182720 | JGI IMG/M metagenome (GOLD analysis project Ga0233438, IMG submission 182720) | Seawater microbial communities from Saanich Inlet, British Columbia, Canada - SI_123_September2016_10_MG | ecosystem: Environmental > Aquatic > Marine > Inlet | place: Canada: British...
TTAGAAATGCAGAAAAATTGACCTTTAGAGGTGTAGAAAGTGAAGTAAAACGTTTAGCAATAAGAGCCAGGGATGGACAAATTACAATAGATGAAATGACAGGGGGTACTTTTACCATTACCAATGGTGGTGTTTTTGGCTCCATGTTGTCTACGCCAATTATTAATCCACCACAAAGTGGTATTTTAGGGATGCACAATATAGTAAATAGACCTATGGCTGTAAATGGGGAGGTAGTAATACAGCCTATTATGTATGTAGCTTTGTCATATGATCATAGAATTATAGACGGAAGAGAGTCTGTAGGATTTTTAGTAGCGGTAAAAGAAGCATTAGAAAATCCAGTAGAGTTCTTAATGGATAACAACCCAACCAAAGCATTAGAAATGTAAGTTAGGTGTTTAAATTATATAAAAAATCCCAGGTAGTATTGCTTGGGATTTTTATTTAAAAAGCCTTTTATATTAAGTATCTTGCTTTTAAAAAGCTTCCATGCCTAAAAATGTTGAGTTAGAACTTGCTCTCCAATTTATTGAGAACACCGATAGAAACTTGTTTATAACGGGTAAAGCAGGCACAGGTAAAACTACTTTTTTACATAGCGTAAAGGAAAAATCTCTCAAAAGAATGGTAGTTGTAGCCCCAACAGGTGTTGCAGCTATTAACGCTAAAGGAGTTACAATTCACTCTTTTTTTCAGATGCCTTTTGGACCTATTTTACCTAACCAAATTGCACATACCTCTAACCAACAACGCAGATTTTCTAAGACTAAAATAGACATTATTAAATCATTAGATTTAGTGATTATTGATGAAATAAGTATGGTGCGTGCAGATGTATTAGATGGGATAGATCAGGTGTTAAGAAGGTATAAAAATAAGCATAAGGTTTTTGGAGGTGTACAAATTTTAATGATTGGAGATTTGCAACAATTGGCACCTGTTGTAAAACCTAATGAATGGAGTTTGTTAAAAGAGTATTACAATACCATATATTTTTTTAGTGCAAAAGCCTATCAAGAAGCAGCAGTTATTTCTATTGAATTGCAACATATTTATAGGCAAAAAAATGAGGATTTTATCAAGATTTTAAATGAGATTAGAAATGATCAGTTGTCAGAAACTTCTGCCAAGGTTTTAAATAATCGATACCAACCTGCATTTTCTCCCCATAAAGACGAGGAGTATATTACGCTTACTACTCACAATAATAGAGCGAGTTTAATTAATGATTCTGAGCTAAATAAGCTTACAACAAAAAATTATTTCTTTAAAGCAGAGGTGTCCGGGAAGTTCAACGAAAATGCATATCCTAATGATGAGAAATTAGCACTCAAAGTAGGAGCACAGGTGATGTTTATTAAAAATGATTCTTCACCAGAAAAAAGATATTACAACGGTAAAATTGGAATTATTACAGCTATTTCAAGGGAAAATGTAACCGTTCAATGTGCCAATGAAATTGACGAAATTGTTACGGAAAAAGATCAATGGGATACCGTTAATTATTCTATTGATGAAAAAACTAAAGAGTTAAAGGAAGATATTGTAGGATCTTTTTCTCAAATTCCTTTACGTTTGGCTTGGGCTATTACTATTCATAAAAGCCAGGGGTTAACTTTTAATAAAGCTATTATAGATGCAGAGGCTTCTTTTGCACATGGGCAAACTTATGTAGCTTTGAGTAGATGTACATCTCTTGAAGGCTTGGTGTTAAAAACACCTATTTCTAGTAGTGCTATTATTAATGATCATACAGTACAAATTTTTAGTAAAGAAGTTGAAGAAAATCACCCAGATGAATCTATTTTAACCGCTTCCGAAATACAGTTTCAACTCAATCTAATTTCAGAGTTATTTGATTACCAACCCTTTTTATACCCTGTTACCAGGTTAATAGATATTTATTATAAGAATAGAACCAGTATTAAAGGAGATGTTATAGAACACTTACAACTTATCAAAGATGATGGAATTGTAGCTTTAATGAAAGTTTCTAATGGTTTTAAAAATCAGTTACACACTATTTCTAAAGAGGGGATTTTACCCGAAAACAGTTCTCAAATTCAAGAACGTTTTAAAAAAGCAGTAGATTATTTTTTGACTGAAAGCATTAAAAACATAGTGCAACCCATAGCGAGCCTCTCTTTTTCTTCAGACAATAAAGCTGTAAAAAAAGACTTTATAACACAGTTTGATAAGTTACAGGAAGTATTAAACGAAAAAGTTTTTGCATTAAAAAAAATGACTGAGGGCTTTAAAGTACAGTTTTACTTAAAGGTAAGAGCAGCCTCTGTTCTTCAAAAAACAGCTCCATCTAAAAAGAAAAAATTATCTTCAAAAAGAGATCCCATTTTAGCTCTTGGCTTACGAGAACTTAGAGATGATATTTCTAAAGCAGAAAATATTCCACATTTTCAAATTTTCACACAAGACACCCTATACGCTATATGCGATAGTTTACCTAGAACAGAAAAAGAGTTATTAAAAGTAAATGGTATGGGGAAAATACGAGTTAAAAAGTATGGAGATGAAATTCTTGAATTAATAACATTGTATTGCAAAGAGAATGGGATTAATACTTTTAATGAACAAAAAAAAGAGGATAAAAAATCTACCAAACAAATTTCTTTTGAGTTATTTAAAAAAGGCTTGTCTGTAAAGGAAATTGCGACAGAAAGAAGTTTAACAACTGGGACTATAGAAAGTCATCTGGCTAGTTATATACCGTCTGGTGAGATAGATGTTTTGGAATTAATACCTTTAAAAAGGTATCAAAAAATGAGGAAAGAAATAGAAGCAGTGGAGTATAAAAACTTAACTCATTTAAAAGAAAATATAGATAGATCATATTCTTTCATGGAGTTAAGGATGGTGCTGCTATCTCTTAATCAAGAAATATAAAACCCAGGCCTTGTTTTTGACCTGGGTTTATACTTATGAAGAGATTTAGTACTTAATTTAATTCTCTAGTGGTAATATGAAATTCTTCATAGGTTTGTAACAAGCTCATTAAAGCAGTAATTAGATCTTGTGTTTCTAGTAAAATACTAAAATATAAAGTAGTATTTTTTGGACTAGATTCTTCTTGTCTTATTCTGGTGACTTGTTTTTCAATAGAGTTAGAAACATCTTTTAATAAGGCTTGCTTCTCTATTAATATATCCTCTAAATCATCAAAAGCTCTTAACTCGAATATAGTACTAACTTGTCCAAGCAATTCGGTTAGCTGATTGTCTATTCCTTTTAAGTCTTCTAACTGACCTTTCTTCAAGTTTTTATGATTGTTGTTTACATGTTTAAAACTAGCCCTAGAAATATAACTAATAGATTGTGCAACATCTTGCAAATAACCAAGAACTAAAATATAAAATCTACTTGCTTGAACCGAGGTGTCATCTAAAGATTTTATAAAATAGAATACGCCATCTTTTAAATTATCTATTTCTTCGTTTAATTTTCCAACGTGTTTATCTGTTTTACGTAATTTATTTAAATCATGATTAGATAAATCATTAACTACATTGGTGTATAATTTATTTACACGGTTAGCAACACCAGATATATGATCTGCACTTTCTTCAATAACTCCATTAATAGTTATTAAATCTGCTCTTTCTATATATTCTTGTTCTTTTACTTCTTTAGATTTCTTTCTATGAATGATAGTATTTCTTCCTATTAAGAAGGCTACAAGAACTAGTAATACAGGTATCATAACCATATCCCAACTAATAAGATATGCTACTAGTGCAGCAGCTAAAAATGCAGTAATGGCTGTTAAAAACCAACCTCCCACTACATTAATAACACCAGCAACTCTATAAACAGCACTTTCTCTTCCCCATGCTCTGTCTGCCAGAGAGGTACCCATAGCAACCATAAATGTTACATAAGTAGTAGATAACGGAAGTTTTAAAGAAGTAGCAATAGAAATTAAAATACCAGCAACAATTAGATTTACAGATGCTCTAACCATATCAAATGCAGGTAACTCATAGGTTTTGTCTTTTGGTAATTCAATTACTGGTTTTTGAAACTTAGAATCTACAAATGCAATTGTTTTAGCTGGCAATACATAGGTTAATCCTGCATTAATTCCCATAGATGCTCTTACTACTAACCTTGATAACGGATTTGGCTGAAATTTTTCATGACCTTCTCCTTGACGAGATAAATCTATTCCTGTTTTGATTACATTTCGTGCTTTGCTAGAAGTCCATAAGGTTACTACCATTATACCTCCTGCTATTAAAAGTAACCATACATTAGAAGGCACTTTTTTAGCTAATATTTCCATAGAAAACGCATTTGCTTCTACACCAGATATACTCCAAGCTTCATATGAATTCCATGCAGCGATTGGAACACCAATAAAATTTACTAAGTCATTACCAGAAAAAGCCATAGCCAATGAAAAAGTACCAATTCCAATAATTAGTTTCAATACATTTAAATTAAAAAACTTAATAAATACTTGAGAAATTATTGTCCACAACAAAAAACTTCCGGCTATAATAGACAGGGTATTGTCTTCAATTAAATACTTTACATCCTTATAGTAAGGAGTTCCTTTCATCCCTTTTATGATGATGAAATAGGTAATTGCAGTAATAGCAAATCCTCCAAATAGTGCATTAATATAACTAGGTCTTTTTTCAAAGTTAAAAGAGTAGATAAGTCTAGAAGCAAATTGTACAAGTGCGCCTACAGAAAATGCGACGACTACAGATAATAGAATTCCAAAAATAATTAAAGATGCTTTTTCATAGTTAATATAATTCCAAATGGCACTAATTGATTCTGCATCGTTTTGTGAAATTTTTATTAATGAAATGGCTACAGCAGCTCCTAATAACTCAAACACAATAGAAACTGTTGTAGAGGTAGGCATCCCCAGAGTATTAAATACATCTAACAACAAAATATCAGTAATCATTACTGCCATAAAAATGAACATAATGTCTTGAAACATGAACATTCCTGGGTTAAAAATTCCTTTACGTGCTACTTCCATCATTCCACTAGAGGTGATGGCACCAAAGAATACCCCAATACTTGCAATAATCATGATGTTTCTTATTGCTATTGCTTTAGAACCTATAGCTGAGTTTAAAAAATTTACAGCATCGTTACTAACTCCTACTACTAAGTCTACCGTAGCTAAGATAGCTAAGGCAATTAACATTAAAATATATGGATCTCCCATGTTCTTGTTTTTATTTTTATTACGAATTTACAGTGACTTTCGTTTATGAATGTTACCGTTATGTTATTTTATTAAAAATGAATATCAACCTGAAGTCTATACATGAATTGGTTTGTTTTTGTGGCCAAGTCTAAATAGCTTACATCTGTTTGAACTTTTAATTTATGACCAACAATATATTTAGATAAACCAAGAGTGTATTGGTTTTCTGCTCCTTTACCAGTTATGTCACTATCCCAATCTATATTGGTGTACCTTCCAGAAATCTCCAAAGTTTTAGAAAGTAAATAACCTGTTTGTAAGTTTAACGCGTTACCAACCTGTACTAAATCACCTGTTAAAGTTCCATCAGAATTTTTAGCAAAAGCGTCTTCTGCATCTCTGTACGCATATTCAGCCATTACAGAAAAACCTTTGTGCTTATACATAGCATCTACAAAAACTGTTGAAATATTTGTTGAATAAAATCCAGTATCGTTTGTCATATAAGAACCCTGATTACTTCTGTTTTTTACAGCATCATTATTAAAATCATACGTAAAACCCAAAGCTAACTTAGGAGCTGGCTCAAACTTTAAATCGCTTCCCCTATAGTCTCCTTTACTAGTAAATTTCCCAAAAGGTAACAATTCAACCCTAGAAGTGTATTGATGACCTCCTAAATTTCCAGTAGTTATATTTCTACCTTCACCCTGAGATACTGCAAACATTTCTTTTACAATAAACGTATCTGTAAGATTAAAGTGATGTCTTAATTGGAATCCCATATCACGGTCTATGTTAAATCTACTATTTAACAAAGAACGATCTACTTGTTGTAAGTCTCCCGAAGAAATAACACGTTCTCTATTTCCAGGTAATTTCGTCTGGCCAAACCAAAGCACAAAATTTCCAGAAAAATTCCATTTTACTACAGCATCCAAAATATATTTAGGAGCTTCATTAGTAAATGAGGAAGCTTTTCCAATATCTCTATTAGAAAGCCCTAATTCTAATTTATATTTTAATTTTGGAGAATAAGCAAAACCACTAAATTTTAAACGAGCTCTTCTAACTAATAGATTAGAAGTTGGATTGTATAAACCATTATTAACATCCCAATTTGATGTGCCCAGCATTTGCATTCTAGCACTAACATTCATTGAGAACGAGCTGTCTTTACCAATTAAATTAAAAAGACCTTTACCAAATTTTGGAGCACTTGTTTCCTGAGAACTTAGATTTGAGCAAATAAATAAAGTTGCGCAAATAACCAGATAATTAAATTTCATAGTATGTATTAGTTTTTGTCGCTGCAAATAACCAACACTAATGTTAATTTAATGTTTCGTAATTATTAAAAAAACTGCCTTGGCCAAAGGCAGTTAATTAATCAATAATATTAATTGACAAAAACTAAATATTATGATTCTAATTAATCTTTAAGATTACTCAAATATCAAGAAAGTATTTGAACAAATAGTTTTTAAAAAATGAAGGAATAGTTAAGAAATTTAGATGAGTATCTCTATTACCATCATTTATTAAAATTACATTAAAAATTGTGTAACAATTTAATAACAAAGAGAATATGTATTTTAAATTTTCTTTTTTTCTTGAGTAGCTATAAAGTCTTTCAAATAAAAAGGTTCAAAGTACGCAACGTCTTCAGTAGTCTTATTTTTAAATTTATGGAAAGAAATAGTAGTCATTTCTTTAGCTGAAGGAAATGCATTTTCTATAAAAACGGCATTTTCATGAAGAATAATTTCTTCACATTTTTTTGCTCCATCACCTAAAAAATAAACTGTATGGTTTTGTAATTCATCTAAAAAAGATTGTGAATCAATTATTTCTGCTTTCGTTTCTCTTACAGAGTTGTAGTTTTTGTCATAAATGGCAGCGTAAACTTCCATTCTTCTTGCGTCTATCATAGGGATAATAAGACCACTGTCAATATTCATGGTTTGTGCTAAAATTTCCAAAGAATTTATTGAAATTAAAGGAATATCATTAGCAAAACACAATCCTTTTGCGGCAGAAACACCAATACGTAAACCAGTGTAAGATCCGGGACCTTTGCCTACAGCAATAGCCTCAATATCTTTAATGGTTAGTTTACTCTCTTGTAAAGCTTTATTAATTAGTGGGTGGAGCATTTCTGCATGAGAATAATCTCCAGTATTGATTTCCTTTAAACTAATTAACTCTCCACAATTTGCAATGCTAACAGAGCAATTTTTTGTAGAAGTTTCTATGTGTAATATGGTACTCAAAAACTTTTTTTGTAAAGATAAAGTATAAAAAAATGGCAACCAAAAGTTGCCGTTTTATCTACTATATAGTTGTCTAGTCTAGATTAAAATCTCCGTAATAAAACTGAAGTACCTTGGTTTTAAATACAAAATCATATTTGGCTCTAATTAATGCAGATTCAGCGCTTACCAATCTAGTTCTTACCAAATCAAAGTCAAATAAAGTGCTAGCTCCTAAATTATAACTCTCTTGTGCATTTTTAAAGGCCTCTCTTTGTGATTTCAATGAAATGGTTGCTGCTTCAAAAGTTTTTGAGGCTGCTTTAGCGTCTGCAAATGCTTGCTCAATAGTTTGTTGTAGTTGTAGTTTTTGATTGTCTAGGTTTAACAGAGATAATTCTCTATTTATGTAAGATTTTGCTACATTATTTTTTGTTTGAAATCTATTAAAAATCGGGATATTTAGTGACAATGATACTCCGTAGGTAACCCTATCTTTTAGTACTTGTTTGAAAAAGTATTCATTTTTTTGACCAGGAAATAAATTATTCATCTGGTTAAAGTATGAGGTTCCCCCGCTAATACTATAATTTACACTTGGTAAAAATGCTCCTTTAGATAATTCTATATTTAAATCTGCATTTTGAATACCTAATTCAGCATTTTTAATTTGAGGTTGAGTGGTTAATGCTTTCTCATAAACAACGTCAGATGATTCATACAGTAAAAGGCCTGAGGGTGAATTTACAGTCATGTCTTCTATGTCAAATCCTACTGAAGATATTTGTAATAATTGAGCTAAATTTAGTAATGCTAGGGTTAGTGTATTTTCACGAGCAATTACGTTTTGTTGATCATTCGCTGCAGTAGACTGAGTATTTAAAAGATCTCCTTTAGGTATAATACCAGCTTCAAATCTTTGGCTAGCTGCTTCAACTTGTTTTTTGCTAATTTCTGACTGAACCTTGGCTACAGATAAATTCTCTTTTGCAAAAAGGATATTTAAATACCCATTAACAACAAATAGAGAAACATCATTTTGTGCTTTTTCTAGATCTAGTTTACTAGATTCTATACCTAATTGAGCTTGTTTGTAGGAATTTAAATTTCTAAACCCATTAAATATAGTACCGTTTACTCCAAGATTAAACCGCCCGTTAAAATTGGTGGTGTTTTTTAATACTCCTGTTTGGTCTGGTGATAGCCCAGAGTTAATCCCTCCACTAGAACTTGCTCCAATGGTTGGCAGAAAATTACCTTGAGTAATTTCAACATCTCTCTCTGAAAGTGAAATACTAAGCGCACTTTGTTTGATTGAAATATTATTTTCTAGTGCGTAATCTACACACTTTTTTAATGACCATTTTTCTTGTGAATAAACACTAGAGGTCATAAAAATAGACGCAATTAGTAAAAATTTTATTTTCATTTGAGGTATTTTATATTTTGTGTTACTAGAACATTCTTTATGTTTATAGGTATCTAGACCTTAATCGCTTCCCATAAGACGACCAAAACTAGAATATGTTACACGTAACAACTCTTATTGAAATGTTAATTTTTAGCTCTTTTTTTATATCGATAGATAAAGTAGAACAATACACCAATTAGTAGGTAAGGAAACACCATTAAATAAGTAATACCGTTATTAATACCTTCTGCCATTGTAACGTCTCCTGTTTCAACAACAGCTTTACACATTGCACACTGAGAGAATGAATTTGATGTACTTAAAAATATAAAAATAAATACAAGTAGATATTTAAAATGATTAAGCATAGTATGGAGATATCATTAAGTAAACAATGACTCCTGTTACTGCTACATACAGCCAAAGTGGAAAGGTAATTTTGGCAATTTTTTTATGCTCAGTAAATTTTCCAAATTTTGCTCTCATTAATGTAACTAACACAAAAGGAATTACTACGATTGATAAAACAATGTGGGTGATTAAAATGAAGTAATAAAAATATTTGATGATTCCTTCACCACCAAAAGTAGTAGAATCTGAAGTCATATGGTAAGCAACATACATCACAAGAAATAACACAGAGCATAGTATGGCAAGTGTATTTAACTTTTCATGAAGATTCTTTCGGCCCTTTTTAATAGCTATTACAGCTGAAACAAGCAAAATAGCAGTGATCCCATTTATTGTTGCATAAATAGGAGGTAAAAAACTAAGAGGTTTCACATCAAAACCTAATTCTCTTAAATTTATACCAAATAAAGCAGCTACAGCTACTGGAATAACAATTGAAAGAATTGTAATTCCTCTCTTATATTTTTTTTCTGTTGATTTGTTAGTATTCATCTAGTAGTATTTTAATATCTTCTTTTAACTCATTTATTTGATTTGGGAATCCGTTTTCTTCAATAGCCCTATAATATAATATTGGATTTCCTTGTGAATCTTTTCTTGACCTAATTACTCCTTTCTTATCAACTAAAGCAAATAATCCAGAATGTTCAAAACCACCGTGTTCTATGTTTTCGTCTATTCCAGCATATAACTTAAAGCCATTGTTAGATAGATTAAAAACTGTTTCTTCAGATTTTCCAGTTAAAAGATGCCAGTTTTTATGTGTTATGCTGTTGGTGATGGCATAATTTTCCAGAACCTCTTGAGTATCAATTTTAGGAGTAATAGATATTGAGGCAATTCCAACATTTGAATTTTCAGCAAACTCTTCTTGAATTAATAACATTTGTTCATTCATTAGAGGACAGATAGTAGGGCATGTGGTGAAGAAAAACTCTACAACATACACCTTTCCTTGATAGGTTTCGTTATTAATAGTTTTGCCATGTTGATTTATAAATTCAAACGGAGGAACTTTGTTGTAAACAAATAATTGACTTTCGTTATCTGTATTACTTTTTTGTGTTTTATTAAGTCTATTATCGTCTATAATGGTTTCATTTGAGATTCTATCATCAAGATTTCTTACCACATAAATACCAAATATTAGAATGATAAAAGAGATGCCTATATATGAATTCTTCTTACTCATATAACTAGTTTTTTCTGTCTGCTTTATTTTTATTTTTAAAAGCTGCTCTATATTCATAAAGCAAAACTTTTATGTCATCTTCCATCTTATTATTCAGCTCAGCAACAGATTCTATGTTGTAGCCATACATTATTTCATTTTTTTCATCACCATCTTTATCTCTTCCTCTTAAATTAAGTTCTTTGTCTAAAAGATAAACTTGGTTAGAGTATAAGGAAGAGTCTAATATTTTGTTAGTTTTCAAATTCCTATGTAGTGATAAAATGGCATCTCTATTCATAGCGATAAAGTTCCATTTAGACATGTCTGTAAAAGCACTTAAATCAGATTTTAATTTATCAACACTATCTTCGGAAGATGTTGGGTATATAGCAATGATTTGAAAGGGCCTATATCCATAAAATTCTTTGTAAATTTTTTGATTCAAATTAAAAAATCCTCCTTTTTTTGTAGCTACATCATTTCCTAAAAAACATAACACGGTAACGTGGTCAGTTAGAGAAATTGAATCTTCAAGTACATTAAAGGAAACTGTCTTTGTTAGCGTAGGTAATTTCTTAAAGTTATTAATTCCTGTAGAAAGAATTATAAAAAACAGCAAAGGAAACACAAACAATGCAATGAGTACAAATCGTTTTTTCGTAATTTTCATAATTAGTGATAAAAAAAGGCGGTTAAAAACCACCTTGATTATATGTTGTTACCAACGCACCAAGGGTGCTAATGTACTATATAAGTAGTCTCCTTCTATAAGTAAAAGAGTTACTAAATAAATAATTAAAAATACTGCAGTCCAAACAACAGCTCTCCTGAACCATGTTTTTTCACCCTCCATGTGCATGAATGACCATGTTATCCCGTAAGCTTTGGCTAGCGTTAAAATAATGAATAGCCAGTTTAAAGGACTAGTTCCTAAGAAACTTGTTAAATGAAGAACATCTGGTTTATAGATACCCAATATAACTTCTACAATTGTAATTGCCGAAAGTATCCAGAATACATTCCAGATTCTTTTTGTATGTGATTGTGCGTGTGCCATGTGTGCTATTAATAAAAATTAAACTAGGTAGAAAAATGTAAATACAAATACCCAAACTAGATCAACAAAGTGCCAATATAATCCTACTTTTTCAACCATTTCATAATGCCCTCTTTTTTCATAAGTTCCAACAATAACATTAAAGAAAACAATAATATTAAAGATGATTCCTGAAAAAACGTGAAAACCGTGAAATCCAGTAATGAAGAAAAAGAAGTCAGCAAAAATTGTGTTTCCATATTCGTTAACTTCTAGATTAGCTCCTTCTACAATTAATCTAGTTTTAGCGAGTTCTTCAGCTCCTTTTTCTCTACTGAGAATTGTTTTTTGTTTTTTGTCTAAATCAATTAATTCTGTTCTTATTTGGATATCTGGGTTTCCTTCATAAGAGCTGATAATTTGAGCAATAGAATATTGTGAAATTGTCCCTTCATCTTCAAACCACAACCCATTCCCTTTTGTATGTTGTACTCTGGCATTTCCTCTGTCGCCAACAACAAAGTCTGCAAGAGCAATTTGTTTGAATATTGCATTCCCGTCTTTATCAACTCCACTTTGTTTAGTGAATTGCAGAATTTTACCATCTGTAGTCTTTACAGCTCCATAAGTTCCATTGATAAAAGTATTCCATTCCCAGGCTTGTGAACCTACAAAAATAATACCTCCAATAATTGTAAGCAGCATATAAACCGTTACTTTATTCTTATTCATTTGATGTCCAGCATCTACAGCAAGCACCATGGTCACTGATGAAGCAATTAAAACAAAAGTCATAAAAGCAACGTAAATCATCGGGAATTCACCGTGAACAAAAGGCACGTGAGTAAACACTTCGTCTGCAATTGGCCAAGAATCAATGAATTTAAAACGTGTTAGTCCGTAAGCTGCTAAAAAAGCAGAAAATGTTAGGGCATCAGATACGATAAAAAACCACATCATCATTTTTCCATAACTGGCTCCAAAAGGTTTTACTCCTCCACCTCCCCAAGTAGGCTTATTATCGTTAGGTACAGCAATATTTGCTTCCATAAATTTTATATAAAATTTTCTTTAATTTTTGCCAAAATTAATCAATTTTCATCATCTAATAAAATAGAAAAAGAAAAATAAATAAATCCATAAAACATCTACAAAGTGCCAGAAGATAGCTCCTAGTTCAAAGCCTAGTAGGTCATCAGATTTGTATTTATATTTAAAATGATTATAAATTACAACTGTTAAGACTAAAATCCCAGCAATTACATGAAATGCGTGCATTAAAGTGATCCCAATAATAAAAGAGGTAGACACAGTACTTGATGGTCCTGTAAAAAACAATCCAACGTTTCTTAACTCTTCAAAACCTGCATACTGTTGCCACATAAAACTAATTCCTAATACAAAAGTGATTAGCAAGAATATGATGGATTCTGTACGTTTATTTTTTTTGATGAGTTTCTGAGAAATAAAAATACTGATACTACTCATTACAATCAATATACTACTAATATAAAAAGCATCTGGTAGCTCAAAAGTAACCCAATCATCTCTTTTCATACTAATTACATATGCACTAGTTAATCCTGCAAAAAACATGACCATACTAATCATCGAAACCCAAAGCATTGGTTTCGCAGATTTTTTTCTTCCAACTGTTAACTCTTTCTCTAAGTCTTTTTCGCTAATATTCATGGTTAGTGTAGAAATTTATCGATTACGTATATGATTTGAATCATCGTGATATATATGACACTAGAAAGCATTAGTTTTCTTGCTTCTATGTTGGTTTGTTTTTTATGTAACAGAACTCCATAATACAACATAGATAAACCCAATAGAGCTATAATTATCGCTGTAATTGGATGAATGTAGAATGCTCCAGTTAATTTAAATACGGGTAAAATAGAGACCAATATCATAATTACTGTGTAAAAAATAATTTGTTTGGTTGCAGATTCGTCTTTCTTATCCATAGGAAGCATAATGAACCCTGCTTTTTTGTATTCCTCAAATTGTAACCAGCCAATAGACCAAAAGTGAGGAAACTGCCAAAAGAATTGAATCATAAATAAAAACCCAGCTTCTATTCCAAATTGATTTGTAGCCGCAACCCAACCCAGCATAAATGGGATGGCTCCTGGAATTGCTCCAACAAATACAGCTAATGGCGAAACTGGTTTTAAGGGAGTGTACGCACAAGTGTACAAAAATATAGAGATAGCTCCAAAAAGGGCACTTTTTGGATTTATACCATACAATATGCCTAGTCCTACAATGGTAGATGTAATGGCAAAAATTATTGCCGTAGTTTTAGTCATTCTTCCTGTCGGAAGAGGTCTACTCATGGTTCTTTTCATTAAAGAATCGGTGTCTTTTTCAATAACTTGATTAAATGCATTGGAAGCTGCTACCATTAAAAAGCCTCCTAAACTTAATAAAAAAAGAGTTTGATAATTTATGATGTCTACAGCTAAAAGATATCCTGCAACAGAAGAAAAAACCACACTTAGAGACAAGCCTACCTTCGCGAGTTGTTTGAAGTCCGAGATGACTCTTCTAAAGGTTGTTTTTGTATCGATAGCCGTTGTTAAATTCATTAGAAAATAAATCGATTGCAAAGATATTTCATAATAATTGAAATCCCATAGGTTTTACAAAATATTCAGTTAAAATAAAATTAAAATAATTTTTAAAAGTCTTTGTAGTTTCCTTTTTTGTTTTAAATTTGCATCCCATTCTAATGAATGGTTGTTCATTAAAATACGACTACGCGAAAGTAGCTCAGGGGTAGAGCATCACCTTGCCAAGGTGAGGGTCGCGGGTTCAAATCCCGTCTTTCGCTCTATTCTACAAAAATATACCAATGCAGAAGTGGTGGAATTGGTAGACACGTTGGACTTAAAATCCAATGGGCAGTAATGCCCGTGCGGGTTCAAGTCCCGCCTTCTGTACAAAAAAAAGCCAAGACATATGTCTTGGCTTTTTTACATTTATATACGTTTTATTGTTTAGCCTCTGTGCCAGCAATAACCTTCATTAAAGGTCTCATTTCCCAGGTTACTTTTTCTAATTTGTCAAAAGGTAATCCTTTAATTACTCCTTCTCCTGCAAGATGCTTCATAGCATTAGCTAAACTATCATACGAGTCATAATACATTATAGACGAATAGTCTTTTCCTTGTGGGGTTATTTTAGTTGCCATTCCCCATCCAACCATACCGTGGTCACTCATGTTTTTCTTAAAATGTGGTAGCACGTATTTTTTAGAGCTCGCCGCAACTGCATCTACATCATCGGGTGTAGCAAAATTCAAAATAACGTATTCAGCATTTGCAGTATTAGGTATTGTCATTTCCATTTTATAGGTATAGCTCTTGTCAAATTTATACTTTGAGCCATCACTAAACAATACATCAGGTTTTATACCCACTACTTTTTCAGAATTATTCCACCATGCATTTTTATTAGCTGCTGTATTGATGTCTGGATAAGCATTTACCCATATATAATTAAAATCGTCAGGCCCTGGATTGGTGTTTTTTAATAATGCCCAACCTAAAAGGTTTCCATTGTTTACGGCATCCTGTGCAATTTGCTTACTGTAATTCATTTCTACATTTAAAAATTGCTCTACATCTTCTTGCTCAACTTTAACTGGACTAAATACTACTATTTGAGCTAGTAAAATATTGATAGTAAATAATGCAATAAGTAAACTAAATACTTTTTTTTTCATGGTTCTTGTTTTTTAAGTTAAATCCAAACTTAAAAAAATTAATTTCTTAAAACAATTAATTTTTAAAATATTTTTTTAGATCTGAAAGTATTCTACCGTATACATTAAAGTGTAATTTGTCTGTCTATTTGTTGATCTAATGAGATAAATGTTTCCGTTCTGGAAACCCCTTTTATTCGTTGAATATCATTGTTGAGTAAATACATGAGATCTTCATTATTTTTACTCAGTATCTTTATTAAGATTGCCCAATTACCAGTTGTGTAATGGCTTTCTACAACCTCAGGTATTTGTTTTAGTTTTTTTATTGCTGACGAATACATTGCTGCTGAATCTAAAAAAATACCCACAAAGGCAGTGGTAGTATATCCCAAAGCTTTTGGATTCAAAATTAGTTTTGAGCCAGCCATTAAATCAGAGCTTTCTAGTTTTCGTAAGCGTTGATGAATTGCAGCTCCAGATATCCCAACTTCTCTAGCTATCGATAAAATGGGTGTTCTTGCGTCTTCAACGAGCCTTTTGATTATAATTTTATCAATCCCATCAATTTTGATTTTACTAGCCATAGTTTTGTGTAAATTTTTGAATGTAATTTTCAAATATATTAAAAAAGGGAGAATATAACTATATCCTCCCTTTTGCTAATATTATATAAGTAAAAAATATTATTTTGATTTCATTTCAAAACCTTCCATAAATTTAGTGGTATAGTTTCCAGCAATATAATCTGGATGATCCATTAATTGTCTGTGAAAAGGAATGGTTGTTTTAACACCCTCTATAATAAACTCATCTAGAGCTCTTTTCATCTTGTTAATTGCTTCTTCTCTAGTTTGTGCCGTAGCAATTAGTTTTGCAATCATTGAATCATAGTTAGGTGGAATCATATATCCAGAATATACGTGAGTATCTAAACGAATTCCGTGGCCACCTGGAGCATGAAATGTTGTTATTTTTCCTGGTGAGGGTCTAAAATTATTATAGGGATCTTCTGCATTTATTCTACATTCTATAGAATGTAATTTTGGCAGATGGTTTTTTCCAGAAATAGGAACTCCGGCTGCAACTAATATTTGCTCTCTAATTAAGTCATAATTTATAACCTCTTCTGTAATAGGGTGTTCTACCTGTATACGAGTATTCATTTCCATAAAGTAGAAGTTTCTGTGTTTATCAACTAAAAATTCTACTGTTCCAGCACCTTCATACTTTATGTATTCTGCTGCTTTTACAGCAGCTTCTCCCATCTTATCTCTTAATTCATCGGTCATAAACGGAGACGGAGTTTCTTCTGTTAGTTTTTGATGACGTCTTTGAACAGAGCAATCTCTTTCAGATAAATGACAGGCATGACCAAAAGAATCTCCTATAATTTGAATTTCAATATGTCTAGGTTCTTCAATTAACTTTTCTAAATACATGGCATCATTTCCAAAAGAGGCCTTGGCTTCTTGTCTAGCAGAATCCCATGAGTCCTGAAGTTCTTCAGCTTTCCAAACAGCTCTCATTCCTTTACCCCCACCACCAGCAGTAGCTTTTAACATAACTGGATATCCGGCATCTTTGGCTAATTTTTCACATTCTTTAAAATCTTTTATGATTCCTTCAGAACCAGGTATACAAGGAACACCTGCTGAAATCATGGTAGATTTTGCTGAGGCTTTATCTCCCATTTGATCAATCATTTCTCCTGTAGCCCCAATAAATTTAATATCATGTTCTTCACATAATTTGGAGAATTTTGCATTTTCAGACAGAAACCCATAACCTGGGTGTATGGCATCTGCATTTGTAATTTCTGCTGCAGCAATGATATTAGACATCTTCAAATAGGAATCTGAGCTTGGTGCTGGTCCTATACAGACAGCTTCATCTGCAAACTTAACATGTAAACTTTCAGCGTCTGCTGTAGAATAAACAGCTACACTTTTTATCCCCATTTCTTTACAAGTTCTAATTACTCTTAAAGCAATTTCACCTCTGTTTGCAATCAATATTTTTTTAAACATAATTGTATTATTTTGTTCTTAATGTTAAAAGACAGTAATGTTCTTTTAACTAAAAAATTAAGAAGGATCTACCAAGAATAAGGGTTGGTCAAACTCTACAGGAGATGAATCGTCTATAAGAACCTTTACAATAGTTCCAGAAACTTCAGATTCAATTTCATTGAAAAGTTTCATTGCTTCAATAATACATACAGTGTCTCCAACATTTATGGTACTACCAACTTCAACAAATAAAGGTTTGTCTGGAGCGGGCTTTCTATATAGTGTCCCAATAATTGGTGATTTGATGGTTACGTATTTAGAGTCATCATTTTTGCTTTCTGGAGCTGGAGTTGCAGGTGTTTCACTTATCACTTGCGGAGTAGAAGCTTGAATAACCTGAGGAGCTGCCATGATTGGAGCTGGCTGGGTATAGGTAACTTCAGTTCTCTCAGAACCAGTTTTAATGGTGATTTTTATATCTTCCATTTCTAACTTAACTTCGTTTGCTCCTGATTTAGCAACAAATTTGATAAGATTTTGAATTTCTTTAATATCCATTACACTTAGTTTTAATTTTTTAATTTTATGAATTATAAGCCCATTTTAAGTAAATAGCTCCCCAAGTGAAGCCACCACCAAATGCGGCAAATATTAAATTATCTCCTTTTTTTAATTGATTTTCGTAATCTGCAAGTAACAGCGGTAGGGTAGCAGAAGTAGTGTTTCCATATTTGTGAATATTCATCATTACTTTTGAACTATCTAAATTTACTCTTTTTGCTGTAGCTTCAATAATTCTTTTGTTAGCCTGATGAGGAACCAGCCAATTAATTTCGTCATGAGAAAGGTTATTTCTTAATAACATTTTCTCAGCTACGTCTGCCATGTTAGATACAGCAAATTTGAAAACTGTTTTACCTTCTTGATGAACAAAATGTTGCCCATTTTTCAAGGTGCTCTCTGAGGGAGGAAGTATAGAACCACCTGCTTCAATTTTCAAAAATTCTCTTCCAGCTCCGTCACTTCTTAGATACTCATCTTGAAGACCTAATCCGTCTGAGTTTGGTTCAAAAAGAGCTGCACCAGCTCCGTCACCAAAAATAATACACGTAGCTCTGTCTGAATAGTCAATAATAGAAGACATCTTATCTGCTCCTATAAGTAATACTTTTTTATATCTGCCAGATTCTATGTAAGAGGCTGCTGTAGACATGCCATATAGAAAACTTGAACAAGCTGCTTGAAGATCGTATGCAAAAGCATTTGTAGCTCCTATTTCAGTTGCAGTATAAACTGCTGTAGAGGCTACTGGTAAATCAGGAGTTGCGGTTGCAACAATAACCATGTCTATGTCTTCTGGGTTAGTTTTTGATTTTCTCAGTAAGTTTTGAGCTGCTCTAATAGCCATGAAGGAAGTTCCTTGATTAGGCTCTTTTAAAATTCTCCTTTCTTTGATGCCTGTTCTTGTGGTAATCCAGTCATCATTTGTTTCAACAAGAGTTTCCAATTCTTTATTGGTTAAAACGTAATCAGGAAGATACTTCCCAACTGCTGTTATAGCTGCAGTTATTTTAGACATATTATAACTTATAATAAAGAGGATTTTTATTTTTATGACCCTCTTCTAATCGGCTGACTAAATTAGTAAAAATAATTTTAGTTTTTTTTAATAAAACACCTAAAAAAGGCGATTTTTTGGCAAAAAACATAAAAAAACCCTCAAAAAGAGGGCTTTTTTTGTGTTTTTTAGTAAAAAACTATGCTTCTGCAGCAGTAGATTCTAATACTATTTGACCTCTATAATATAGTTTTCCTTCATGCCAGTGAGCTCTGTGGTATAAATGAGCTTCTCCAGTTGTTGGATCTGTAGCTATTTGTTGGTCAGCAGCTTTATAATGTGTTCTCCTTTTATCTCTTCTTGTTTTAGATATTTTTCTTTTAGGATGTGCCATTTTATGTCTTTTTTTCTGTGATTAAACTTTTTAATTTATCCCATCTAGGATCTGTAATATCCTCATTTGATGTAGATTTATTTTTTTTAATTTCTAATTCTCTTAATTTATTTAAAGCTTCAGAGTCCATTGTACCATCAAGTACTTTTGGATGAACTTTTTTTGTTGGTACAGAGAGTATTATTAATTCATAGATAAATTGACTTACATCTAATTCGTAATATTCATGAGGAATAATAATCATTTCATCATTATCGTCATTATATTCTTGTCCAAACTTAATAACCAAAGGTAAATTTCCATTGATTTTCTGATTAAATGGTTCTAAAGAGGTGTCACAATCAACATTTACAGTTCCGTTTACTTCAAAATTTAATTCAAAGAAAGTTGTTTTTTTTTCAAAAACTAAGGTTACTTGTAAACTACTATTGTTAAACTCATTAAAGCCATAAGCATCAAAGAACGTGTTATCAATTTCATATTCAAATAAATGCTTTCCTTGCTTTAGTCCTATAAAAGGAATAATATATTGTTTCAAGTTTGACATTATTAGCTAATGAATTTGAGCGTGCAAAGATATGAAAATGTTTTAATTAACTATTATTTTTTTATCAATTTCTAGACTGTTTTTTTAGCTTTAAAACATTTTGCGTGAGTTCTTTATACTCTTTTCTGTTTTTGAATATTTTAATGCCTGTAAAAACTGCTTCTTTAAAAGAATCTGAGCTAGCAATACCTTTACCAGATATGTCAAATGCAGTTCCATGGTCTGGAGAAGTTCTTACATGACTTAATCCGGCAGTAAAATTTACTCCATTTCCAAAAGTTAATGCTTTAAAAGGAGCTAAACCTTGATCGTGATACATGGCTAACACCCCATCAAATTGCTTGTATGTTTCAGATCCAAAAAAACCATCAGCAGCATAGGGTCCAAAAACTAGTATTCCATTTTCATTTATAGATTTAATAGTAGGCTCAATAAGATTATTTTCTTCATTCCCTATAACTCCATTATCTCCAGAATGAGGATTTAATCCAAGTACTGCTATTTTAGGTTTATTGATGTTGAAATCTTTTTTTAAGGATTGGTTAAGTATCTTAACCTTACTTTCAATGAGTTCAGGTGTAATTGTTTCAGCAATTTTAGAAATTGGAATATGACCAGTAATGAGCCCAATTCTTAAAAAATCATTCATAAGTATCATTAAACTCTCTCCTTCTAAATTATGTTCTAAGAATTCAGTGTGGCCAGAAAAATTAAATTCATCAGATTGGATAGTTTCTTTATTAATTGGGGCAGTTATTAATACATCAATATTTTCGTTTTTTAATGATTGAGTGGCTTGGTTTAATGATTTATAAGCATATAGGCCTCCAGTTTTTGTAGCATTACCAATTTCAATTGTTACATCTTCTTCCCAAATAGTTAAAATATTTATTTTTCCATGAATTATTTGATCAATTGAATGAATTTCTTGAACAGTAGTTTCTATGTTCAATATTTTTTTGTGAATAGAAATTATTTTTTTAGAACCAAATAAAACAGGTGTACAAAATTCTAACATTCTCTTATCCTCAAATGTTTTCAATATAACTTCAATACCAACGCCATTTACATCACCTAAAGATATCCCAACTACTATTTTATCTTTTTTATTCATTTCTAAAACTTAATATGTCTATTTTTGTTTATCACAAAAGTAACTAAATTTATATTCATGTTTACTGGAATTATCGAGACATTAGGCCGTGTTAAAAAGATTAAAAAAGATCAAGGTAATACTCATTTTACGATTCAAACAAATATCACTAATGAGTTAAAAATTGATCAAAGTGTTGCGCATAACGGTGTTTGCTTAACAGTTGTGGAAATTTTTGATGATAACTATGTAGTGACTGCAATAAAAGAAACCTTAGATAAAACAAATTTAGACAAGCTATCTGTAGATGAGGAGGTAAATATTGAAAGAGCGATGAAATTAGGAGACAGATTAGACGGTCATATCGTTCAAGGGCATGTAGATCAAATTGCTGTTTGTACTGAAATTATTGAAAATGATGGAAGTTGGATTTTTACTTTTTCTTACGATTCTAATGCCAACAACATTACCATAGAAAAAGGTTCTATAACTGTTAACGGTGTAAGTCTTACTGTGGTTGGTTCTAAATCAAATCAATTTAGTGTAGCAATCATCCCATATACCTACGAAAACACAAACTTTTGTAAATTAGAGCAAGGTTCTGTTGTTAATCTAGAATTTGATGTTATAGGTAAATATGTAGCCAGACTTCATAAGTTACAAAACTAGTTTTAAACTTTTCTTTTTCGAAGCTGCATCAAGCATCAATAAATCAACTATTTAAAAATTGATTAGTATATGTTTTGTACGTTGATGAAGAATTGTTTACGAAATTGAGGTGATGATAGTAGGACTGCTATTCTTATGATCTTATCTAAATTGGGGTTTAGAATCAATAAAATTAAATATAATTTTATTTTAAATTGTGGACCCAGAAGGGCTCGAACCTTCGACCCCCTGATTATGAGTCAGGTGCTCTAACCAACTGAGCTATGGGTCCATAAATATGGACGGCAAATGTAATACTTTTTTACAATTTTATAACACCAAAAAATAAATTTTATTTATTTCTACCCATTAAAAAAGCTCCAAATGAAATAAGCTTTTCTTTGTTGGATTCACTAATGTTCATTTTTTCTAACAAATTAAAAGATGAGGTAGTGTAATCTTCAATTAATTTTTGAATTAACAATGGAATATCACACCTTTCAAAAATTCTTTTTACTTCATCAATTTTGATAGAATTGTCTTCTAATTTTTGTTTGTAGAAAAATTCTAATTTTTTCTTATCCTCAGGGCTTGATAATTCCATGGCCTTGATGTACAAAAATGTTTTTTTGTTTTCGATAATATCACCACCCACTTGTTTTCCAAATGTCTCAGGGTCACCAAATGTGTCAAGGTAATCGTCTTGTAGTTGAAAAGCGAGTCCTAGATTTAAACCATATTCATATAATAAATCTGCATTTTTTTCTGATGACTCTGCAACGATGGCCCCCATTTTTAGTGCAGCAGCAACTAAGACGGAGGTTTTTAAGCGTATCATGTTCAAGTACTCACTAATAGTAACTTCTTTTCTGGTTTCAAAGTCTATATCTAACTGTTGACCATCACAAACCTCTATTGCGGTTTTACTAAAAAGGATTGCTAGTTTTTGAAAAATAGTAGGAGGATAATTTTCAAAATATTGATAAGCCAAAATTAACATAGCGTCTCCTGAAAGTATTCCTCTGTTTAAGTCCCATTTTTCATGAACGGTTTTTTTTCCTCTCCTCAAAGGGGCGTCATCCATGATGTCATCGTGAACAAGTGTAAAGTTGTGAAAAACTTCAACTGCTAATGCTGCTGGTAGCGCTTTTGTAAAGTTTCCAGACAAAATATCGGCTGCCATTAAAGTCAAAATTGGGCGAATACGTTTTCCAGAAAGTTGAATAATGTACACTATTGGTTCATAAAGATTTTTAGGTTCTCTATTCCAATTTTTTTTATCTAAATATTCTTCAAATTCCGTTTGATATGATGTTAAATCCAAAGTCTCTATAAATTTCAACAAAAATAAGATTTAAGATTTGTATAAATGTTAAGAATGTTAAAAAATGATTAAACTTAGGAAACTATTTTTGTTTCTAAAGTTTCCAATGTAAATTTGCATAACCTTAATTATGAAAGAAAAAATTTTATTTAACGCATCTGAAATGTTTTTAAACTTCGGGTTTAAGAGTGTTACTATGGACGATATTGCTAATACTTCTGGAATTTCAAAAAAAACAATTTATGCACATTTTAAAAATAAAACAGAATTAGTTGTTGCGGTTACGCTCAATATATTTGATGTTGTAAAAAAAGGGATTGACGTAATTCATGAACAACAACAGAATCCAATTATTGAGTTATTTGAAATTAAAAGATTTGTAATGGAACATTTAAAAGATGAAAAATCATCACCACAGTATCAATTACAAAAATATTATCCTAAAATTTTCAAGAACTTAAAACTCAAACAATTTGATGTTATGCATGGGCTCATAAAAGAAAATTTGATGAAAGGAATCAAGCAAAATTTGTATAGAAAAACAATCGATATAGATTTTATCGGTAGAATCTATTTTCAAGGGATGACTGGTATAAAGAATAAAGATTTATTTCCATTAAATAATTATTCAATGTTAACATTAACTAATTATCATTTAGAATATCATTTAAGAGGAATTTGTACTTCAAAAGGACTTGAAGAATTAAATAAACAATTAAGTAACTAATAGATTTAACATTCAAAAAACACTCAAAAGAAATTTACAAAAAATATCAAATGAAAAAACACATCATATTAACCTCTATTCTTTTTCTAAGTTTAGTTATTCATGGACAAGAAAAAAGTATGATTGTCTCTCTTGAAGAGGCTGTAATTTTTGCATTAGAAAATAATTACAATATTAAAGAATCAAAAAATAGTGTCCTTTCAGCTAAAGAAACAGTATGGGAAACAACAGCCACTGGTTTGCCTCAAGTTAATGCGACTGTAAATTATCAAAACTTTATAAAACAACCTGTTTCATTGTTGCCTGCAGCAGCCTTTGATAATACTGTTTCTGTTGTTCAAACTGTTGAAGATTATTTTGGTATACAATCTAATAGAGATCCAGTATTACCTCAGGGCTTTATTCCTGTCGTTTTTGGAACTCAACAAAATTTAAATGCTTCGGTAACCCTAACACAACTATTGTTTGACGGGTCTTATCTTGTTGGTTTACAGGCATCTAGGGCCTATTTGAAAATTTCAGAACAAGCTAATGAAAAAACAGAAATTTTAACAAGAGAAGCTGTAATTAATACCTATGGAAGTGTCTTGGTAACAGAAAAAAGTATAGCCATACTTAAAAGTAATCTTAAGATTTTAGAAAAAAATTTAAATGACGCTAAAAAAATCTATGAAAATGGGTTTAATGAACAAGAAGATGTTGAGCAGTTAGAAATTACTTATGGAACCCTAAAAAATCAGTTAAACAATATGCAAAGAATGAAAATTATTGCATATCAAATGCTAAACTTATCTATGGGATTATCTATAGATACTGAACTTATTTTGACTGATAGTTTAGACTCATTAGCAGAAAAAAATATTGATTTAGGACTTATTTCAGAATCATTTAACCTATCCAATCACATTGATCTTAAAATCGCTGAAAATGATAGAGAGTCTAAAAGATTAATGATGCAATTAGAAAAAAGTAAGGCATTGCCAAGCCTATCTGCTTTTGTAAATTACGGAAAGCAAGCTTACTCAGATTCATTTACTTTTTTTAAAGGAAACCAGCAATGGTTTGGCTCATCATTATTGGGAGTTAGTTTAAACGTACCTATTTTTAGTAGTTTAGGAAGAAAGGCCAAAACAGCACAAGCAAAAATTGCTTTAGAATCTGCAGATATCAAGTTAATTGAAATTAAGCAACGCTTAAATTTAAATGCTCAGAAAGCAAAAAATGAATATCAATTAAGTATTCAAAATTATAATACTGCAAGAAGAAATGTAGACTTATCTGAACGAATTGAGAAAAAGCAACGCACTAAATTTTTTGAGGGAATTTCTTCCAGCTTTGATTTGTTGCAAGCTCAAAATCAATTGTACACGCAACAGCAAAATTACGTTCAATCTATGCTAGACTTAATAGCTAAAAAAGCAGCTTTAGAAACTGCACTAAATATACCCATTAAATAAAAAAAAATCATGAAAAATACATACCTACTAATTCTAATCACTGTTTTCTTAAATTCATGCAGTAACAAAAAACAACTTTCATTAGAGGAGGTTTTAGTAACTAATGATGTAGAATTGTTAAAATCTAGAAAATCTGAGATAGATGCTAAATTAGAGGAACTATCGTTAGACTTAGACCAATTAAATAATAAATTAAGTATTCTAAATAAAGATAGAAATACTCCTTTAATTACAACCATTACTACAAGTGAACAGAAATTTAATCACTTCATAGAGCTTCAAGGGAATGTAAAAACAAAACAAAATGTTTTGGTATATCCAGAAATGCCAGGAATCTTAAATAAAGTTTATGTAAAAGAAGGTCAGAAAGTCATAAAAGACGAGATTTTAGCTACAATAGACGATGGAGGCTTGTCTCAACAATTGTTGTTGTTAAAATCAAATGAACAACTAGCAAAAACTACATTTGAACGTCAAAAAAGATTATGGGATCAGCAAATTGGTTCAGAAATACAATATTTACAGGCTAAAACTTCCTATAATTCTCAAAAAAATGCCACAAGACAACTTAAAAAGCAGTTAGGTAAGTTTACAATTAGAGCTCCTTTTTCTGGAATTATAGATAATGTTTTTAAAGAAAAAGGAACAGTGGTAGCTCCTGGACCAGGAGCAGAAATATTTAGAATTATAAACCTCTCTAATATGTATATAGAAACAGATGTGCCTGAGAGTTACATATCTAGCATTAAAAAAAATAAAATGGTAGAAGTAAATTTTCCAATACTTGGTAGATCTTATGATACCAGTATTAGACAGGTTGGTAATTTTATAAACCCAAGTAACAGAACTTTTAGAATAGAAGTAGGTATTCCAAATTTAGATGGTGAAATAAAACCAAATCTTACAGCTAAATTAAGGTTAAACGACTACTCAAACTCTAATGCAATTTTAATACCTCAATCAATTATTTCAGAAAATGCAAAAGGACAACAGTTTATCTATGTTGTTAAAGACAATAAAGAAAAGAATCAAGTTTATGCTGAAAGGTTGGTTATTGAAACCGGAAAAACCAACGGAGATTTTATTGAAGTAACTAAAAATCTTGATGCTAATGTGGAGGTTATTCTGGAGGGAGCAAGAAGTGTGAATAATGGTCAGGTTGTAAAAGTTATAAATAAAAAGTAATTAAAAATGTCTAAGATTAATAAAAAAATAGATAAAGAGTTTAGGCTTTCCTCGTGGGCAATTAATAATAAAACTACTATTTATGTATTGATGTTTTTAATTCTTTATTTAGGTATTACATCATATTTTACAATGCCTAGAGAAAATTTTCCTGAGATAAATGAAACAAAAATATATATCAGTTCAGTTTACCCAGGAAATACAGCAGAAGATATTGAAAAACTTATTACAAACCCATTAGAAGATAAGTTAAAGTCTGTAAGTAACGTAGTTGAAATTACCTCAACATCTCAGGAAGACTATTCTATTATAACCGTAGAGTTTGATGAGAATATTCCTGTAGAAAAAGCAAAACAAAAGGTAAAAGATGAAATTGATCAAGAGGTTGCTGGTGAAGACTGGCCAACATTTAATAGTGCAAAAGTTACGCCCAATGTTTTTGAATTAAGTATGTCTGAGGAAGTGCCCATTCTAAACATTAATATTTCTGGTAATTATCCTGTCTCTAAATTGAAAGAATTTGGAGAATATTTACAAGATGAAATTGAGGATTTATCGGAAATTAAAAAAGTAGATATACGTGGGGCTCAGGATAAAGAAATTGAGGTAGCTGTCGATATCTATAAAATGATGGCTGCAAAAGTTAGTTTTGATGACATTACCAATTCAATTAATCGTGGTAATGTAACAATGTCAGCAGGGAATTTTATCACAAGCCAACAAAGAAGAACGCTAAGAATTATTGGAGAAATAGATTCTCCCGAAGAGTTACTTGATTTTGTGATAAAATCAGAGAAAGGGAATTCTATCTACCTAAAAGATGTCGCAAAAATTTCTTTTAAAGATAAAGACAAAACAACGTATGCTAGAGAAAAAGGAGCTGCAGTTGTAATGCTTGATGTTAAAAAAAGAGGTGGCGAAAATATGGTAGCTGCTGCAGACAAAGTGGGAGAAATTGTAAGATTAGCAAAGAAGAATAACTTTCCTCAAGACTTAGATGTTACCATCACTAATGACCAATCTCCAAAAACAATTGGTCAGGTAGACGATTTGGTAAATAATATCATTTTTGGTGTTGTTTTAGTAGTTATTGTCTTAATGTTTTTTCTAGGATTCAAAAATGCAATTTTCGTTGGTTTTGCAATACCCATGTCTATGTTTATGTCTCTAATGATTTTAGGAGCCTTAGGGTATACATTAAATACAATGGTTTTATTTGGATTGATTATGGGGCTAGGAATGTTGGTTGATAATGGAATTGTAGTGGTAGAGAATGTGTACCGTTTAATGGATGAAGAGGGGTTAACAAGAATTGAAGCGGCTAAAAAAGGGATTGGTGAAATTGCTTTTCCTATTATTATCTCTACTGCAACAACAGTTGCTGCTTTTATTCCCTTAGGTTTGTGGCCAGGAATTATGGGACAATTTATGGTAATCTTACCCATCACATTATCTGTTGTTTTAGGTTCTTCTTTATTTGTTGCAATTTTTTTCAACTCTGTCTTAGTTTCTCAATTTATGAGTATAGAGGATAAAAATATGCCGCTAAAAAATATTATAAGAATAACAAGTATTATGGCGGTTATTGGGATCCTTATATTTTTCTTAGGAGGAGAGTATAAGGGGATTGGAACTTTAATTCTATTTACGGCTATTATGTTTTGGGTCTATAGATTTGTATTGAGAAAAGCAGCTAATTATTTCCAGAAAAACACATTAGTATTTTTAGAAAATTGGTACGAGAGACAATTAAAAAGAGCTTTAACTGGCTGGAGGCCCTATGTATTGGTAGTAGCTACATTTGTTCTTTTGTTTATTGCTTTTACAGGTTTTGGATGGTCTCTAGCAGAACAAAGAACTAAAGTAGAATTTTTTCCTGATAACAAACCCAATCAAATTATTGTATACATTGAATACCCTGAAGGAACAGATATTGAAAAAACAAATGAAATAACCTTAGAGATTGAACAAAAGGTTTATGAGGTATTAAATCAAAAGAAATATATCGATGATGGTTATAATTTTCTGGTAGAGAGTACTGTTTCTCAGGTAGGAGAAGGAGCAGGAAATCCAGAGAAAGATGGTGGCTCTTCAGCGGAAATGCCACACAAAGGAAAAATTACTGCTTCTATGCGAGAATTTAAATATAGAAGAGGTGAAGACAGTGAAATATTGCGTCAAAAAGTACAAGCAGCACTAGTTGGGATTTATCCTGGTGTTCTTATTTCTGTAGAGAAAGATGCGAATGGGCCTCCTGCAGGATCTCCAATTAATATTGAGCTAAACGGTGAAGATTATGAAGAGCTAATTTTGACTGCCGAAAGAATGCGAGATTACTTAAACACACAAAGCATCTCTGGAGTAGATGAATTAAAGATAGATGTAAATAAATCTAAGCCAGGAATGCAGGTTTTAGTAGATAGAAAAAAAGCTGGAGAACTTGGTGTTTCTACAGGTCAGATTGGTCAACAGCTAAGAGCTTCCATTTTTGGTAATAAAGCAGGTATTTATAAAGAAAAAGGGGAAGATTATGATATCTATGTTCGCTTCAATAAAGAAGATAGATACAACAAAAGTGCTGTTTTTAATCAAAAAGTGACTTTCCGTGATCAAGCAACAGGTAAAATTAAAGAGATTCCTGTATCTGTGGTTGCCTCTCAAATGAATAGTTCAGGTTTTAGTGCCATTAAACACAAAAATGTAAAAAGAGTAGTAACAGTTTATTCTGCTTTATCACCTGGAGAAACAGATGCAGGCGCAGTTGTTTCTAGGATTCAAAACTCTATGAAAAATTTCAAAAATTTCCCTAAAGGTGTTAACATAGATTTTACTGGTCAAATAGAAGAAGAGAAAAAACAAATGAACTTTTTAGTAGGGGCATTTCTCACTGGACTCCTGTTAATTTTCTTTATTTTAATTTTTCAGTTTAATTCAGTTTCCAAGCCAGGTATTATTATGTTGGCAATTTTTTTAAGTCTCATTGGAGTTTTTGGAGGATTGGTAATTTCTGGAGCACCTTTTGTTATCATGATGACTATGGTTGGAATTATTGCTTTAGCAGGGATTGTAGTTAACAATGGAGTTGTATTGTTAGATTATGCTGAATTATTAATCAGTAGAAGAAAATTACAAGATGGAGTTTCTGAAAAAGACTATTTGCCTTTAGAAAGTTTATTTGAAACAGTAGTAAAAGCAGGAAAAGCACGTTTACGACCAGTTTTGCTAACAGCGATTACTACCATTTTAGGGCTAATACCTCTAGCTATTGGATTAAATATTAATTTTTTCACATTATTTTCAAATTTTGATGCAAATATTTATATGGGAGGAGATAATGTTGTTTTTTGGGGCCCGCTAGCTAAAACAGTAATTTACGGTCTATTAATAGCAACATTCTTAACACTAATTGTTGTCCCAATTTTATTTTATTTAATTACTAAATTTAAAATGAGGATGAAAGGGTTATTAAAAACCACATAAATTATTTTCCATTTTAAAATCAAATTTAAAAGAGGGTATTTCAATATGAAATTATCCTCTTTTTTGTATTTTCGACATCAATGTTTCAAAATAAAAAATCTTTTACCGTAAATGAGCTTCAGAGTAAAATGGAGCATTATTGTGTATACCAAGACAGATGTCATCAAGAAATTGAGAGAAAAATGAATGAGTACCAAATGATCCCTGAGGCCAAAGAAAAAATTCTTTTACATCTGATGCGTCATGATTTTTTGAATGAAGAACGGTTTTCTAAAAGCTTTGCTAGGGGAAAATTTAGAATTAAACACTGGGGAAAACAACGAATAATTAGAGAGTTGAAAATTAAAAATATATCTAGTTATAATATTAAAACAGCCTTGAAAGAAATTGACGAAGAATTGTATGTTGAAACAATAGAAAAAATAGCTGCTTCAAAAAATAACACAATTAAAGAGTCAAATTTATTTAAAAAGAAGAAAAAAATTTACGATTCTCTTTACAGAAAAGGATATGAATCCTCTCTAATTCAAGAAACGATCCTAAAACTATTTAAATAAAAAATATCTTTATAGCTATTCTTCTTTACTATTCATTTTTATTACATCATCAATAATATCATTTGGAATAGTAAGTGAGAGAACGTAATGTTTTATTTTTAATTTTTCACCTACCAGTTCAATTACACCTGACCCTCTACAAACACCCATCCAGGTATCTAATAATTCATCAAACCAAATAAAATTTCCAGATTTATTGGTGTAAATATGACGTTCTAAAGGTTTAAAATCCCAAGCCTTTCCTTCATCAAAATAAGGTTTGCTATACTTTTGAAATTGATTTTTAGACCAGTTTTCAGTTGCGTCTGTTCCTATAAATACTGAGATACTGTCCATTTTAGTGAAGTAATTTTTATAATTTGCTTTAGATGCTGCCCTATGCCAATCATTTAAAAAGGTGTCAATATTTTCTGAGCTAACTTTTTTAATTACATCTATATTATTTGAGCCATCTTTCTGACAGGAAAAAGTACTCACCACTAGAATTAGGAATACAGAAATTTGTTTAATTAGTTTTTTTCGTAACATCCTTTTTTCTTTTTAGATTATTGTTCCTTTTTTCTTTCAATAAATCTTTTTCAAAAAACATTTTTTTTTGAGATTTTTTTGAGAAATTCCTTTTCAAGTCTCCTTTTGATTTAATCTTCTTTTTTGACCTGGGAGTAAATTTTTTAATGTCAAACTCTGTACTTGTCTTCTTTTTTGAAATCTCTTTTTTATAGTTTATTTCTTCAACTGATAACTCTAATTCCCGTTGTTTTAACGTAGTATTAATCTTCGAATTTATAGATGAAAATGCATTTAAAACTTTATCTATGTGGTTATTTACCTCATTGGCTTTAATTGCCGGAATTGAAGACATATCGAACAATCTGAGTGTTTGATTATACAATAAATTCACTCGAGCACTAAAGGCAGGTGTTTCAAAAATTACTGGTTTGAGACTGTCCACAAGGTTTTTTGCAAGATCATTCAATTCTCTTGAATTATTTAATGCATCATTTGGTGATATGGAGGCGAATTGATTTAAAAAAACACTTAGATTTTCATACTCTTGCCATTCTTCTATTTCTGTTTGATATTTAGCTTGTATTTTAGAAATCTTTACATGTTTCTTTATTTGACTAAGTTGAGGTTTTTTAATTGCTTGTTTAGAATTTATTTTACCATCATTACATGATAAAAAAAATAAAGCGCAAATACTATATATGATATATTTCATTGTTAATTAAAAGAATGTTTAAAAATACACAAAATAGATTATAAATAACAGAAGAAGTACCGCCTGTGTATTTACATATTTTTTACGGATAATTTAAATAATTGTTTTTAAATAATTGTTTTTTATGAATAGTTAAATTATTTACCTTTGGTTTTGTGAAAAATATAATGAAAGCATGATTCCAACGATACTCATTCTAGGTGCTGGTGGGCAAATAGGAAGTGAATTAACAGAAAAGCTTCGTACTATATACGGAAGTAATCATGTTATCGCTTCAGATATAAGCAATAACAACACTCAACTAGTGACTTCTGGGCCTTTTGAGATTATAGATGCAACAGATAAAGAAGCCATTTTAACCATTGTTAAAAAGTATGGAGTTACTCAGATATACCTCTTAGCAGCGATGCTTTCTGCTGTAGGAGAAAAATTTCCTCAAAAAGCTTGGAATTTAAATATGACTTCTTTGTTAGCGGTGTTAGATATTGCAAAAGAAAAACATGTTAATCAGGTCTATTGGCCAAGCTCTATTGCTGCATTTGGGCCAACAACCCCAAAAATAAATACCCCACAACAAACAATTATGGAGCCTTCTACTGTTTATGGGATTAGTAAGCTTTCAGGAGAGTTTTGGTGTAATTATTATCATGAAAAATATGGAGTTGATGTTAGAAGTCTGAGGTATCCTGGAATTATTAGTTGGAAAACAAAACCAGGGGGAGGAACAACTGACTATGCAGTGGATATATTTTTTAGCGCTGTAGAGCAAAGGAATTTTGAGTGTTTTTTAAGTAAAGATTCTTGTTTGCCCATGATGTATATGGAAGATGCCGTTGATGCAACTGTTCAGATTATGCAAGCAAAATCTGAGCAAATAAAAATTAGAACTTCTTATAATTTATCAGCTATGAATTTTACACCAAACGAATTAGCCAAAGAGATACAACAACATATCCCAAAATTCTCAATTACCTATAAGACTGATTATAGGCAAGATATTGCTGATAGTTGGCCTGATTCAATAGACGATAGTAAAGCAAGAGAGGACTGGGGTTGGTCTCCAAATTATACTCTTTCTAAAATGACAAAAGATATTCTCGAAAGTTTACTTCCGTAGTAAATTTATTATTAAAAATATAAGACTACTTTAAGTTACTCTTATAAAATAAAACCAAAAAAATTGATAAAAAAAAACATAGAAGAGGGGCTTCAAAAAGCAATTTCTTATACATCCTACAGGAAACGTATAAGTGATTTAATAGCATCTGGAAAATCAAGTGGACCAATACAGTCAGAGGATTTATTGAATTACAGTAAGTTAAATGATCGAAGAATGACCAGACTTGATAAAACAATACAACTTAGTCAAGAAACGCTTCTTGCATTAAAAAAAATTAATAAACCAATTACTTGGTTAGTATTATCAGAGGGCTGGTGCGGAGATGCCGCGCAAACACTTCCTGTAATTAATAAAATTGCTGATAAAAGTGATTTAATTAATTTGAGAATTATTTTTAGAGATGAGCATGAAGAGTTAATGCGTCATTTTCTAACCAATGGAGGAAAGTCAATTCCTAAATTAATCGTTTTAAATTCTGAAAATGATGTGCTCAACACTTGGGGGCCAAGACCCAATATAGCAACAAAAATGGTACAGGATTATAAAAACGCACATGGGCAATTAGATGCGGCTTTCAAACAAGAGTTACAAGTATGGTACAATAAAGACAAAGGTGTAAATATTCAAGAAAACATGGTAGGGTTACTAACAAATTAATTCATCTTAAGAAGGTTCTTTCTTTCACTATATTTACGCTATGATTACAGAATTTAATTTATTATCTGAGGAAGCAAAAATTTGGATATATCCATCTAGTAGAAAATTTTATGCCAATGAAATTGATGAAATCGAGTTAAAAATCAAAAATTTTGTAAGTAGTTGGAAAAAAGAGGCCATTAACTTTAAATGCTCCTATCAATTTTTATACAACAGATTTGTAATTATTGCTGCTGAAGATGAGGATTTTTCAGTGACGAATTTGGATATGAATTCTCAAGTAGAATTTATTATTGAACTTCAAAATAATTATAAGGTATCCTTATTAGACAAAATGAATGTTTGTTTTAAACAAGGAGAATACGTTCAGTACAAAGAATTAAAAGATTTTAAAAAGCTTGTTAAGAATAAGGCTGTAACTGCCAAAACCATCATTTTTGATAATTTAATAACAAATAAATACGATTTTGAAAACTTTTGGGAGATCCCTATAGCAGAAAGTTGGTACAATAGGTTTTTCTAATTTCGAATCCGTCCGTAAGCCAATATAGGGAATTACTCGTTTTCTAATTTTTTAATAAAATTGTCGATAGAAAGTGAATTATCAACAGAAAATTCACCAATTTTAGTTCTTCTTAAACTAGAAAGGTGCGCACCAGAGTTTACAGATAAACCAAAGTCGTAAGCTAAAGATCTTATGTAAGTTCCTTTGCTACAAACTACCCTAAAATCTATTTCTGGCAATCTAGTTTTTGTAAGTTCAAACTTAGAAATTGATACTTTTCTTGTGGCTATTTCGGTAGTTTCTCCTTTTCTTGCCAATTCATACAAGCGTTTTCCATCTTTTTTTATCGCTGAAAATATAGGTGGCTTTTGATCTATTTCACCAATAAATTTTTGGGCAGCTTTTGTTAAGACTTCGTCTGTGATATGATTTGTAGCAAACCTTTCATTTATAGCAGTCTCTAAGTCATAGCTTGGTGTGGTAGCACCAATGGTAAATGTTCCCGTATATTCTTTAATTTGTCCTTGATAGGTAGCAATATTTTTAGTTTCTTTTCCAGTACAAATTATGAGTAAGCCAGATGCTAAAGGATCTAAAGTTCCTGCATGCCCAACTTTTATTTTTTTTAATCCAAACTTTTGCTTGATGTGCCAACGTATTTTATTTACAGCCTGGAAAGAAGTCCATTCTAAAGGCTTATCTATTAACAATACTTGACCATTTAAGTAGTCTTCTTTATTCATGGTTAGAAGGCATATATAAT
>Ga0233438_10000942_pt1 | contig 34392 bp, 37 predicted proteins | sample SI_123_September_FD_182720 | JGI IMG/M metagenome (GOLD analysis project Ga0233438, IMG submission 182720) | Seawater microbial communities from Saanich Inlet, British Columbia, Canada - SI_123_September2016_10_MG | ecosystem: Environmental > Aquatic > Marine > Inlet | place: Canada: British...
TACCTCTTATTTCTTATTTCTTATTTCTTAATTCTTAATTCTTAATTTAATGTGTGGTATCGTATGAGCAAATCAACCATCAATATTTGTAATTTCACTTTCAAAAAACAGTGTTGCTTCCTAACCAAACACGCTTTTCAATTATTTAACTAAATGGAAAAAAATATATTAATTCGTACATAGGAGTAAAAGAGGTCCATATAATACGCAGTTAGCATTCAACGTTCATCAAAAAACCAACATCGGTTAGAAAATGCAGACAAAAAGTCCAGTGATTAGTCATTTTATTTGAAAAATGCCTTCAATTTCGACTGCAACACCAAAAGGTAAAGCAGCTGCTGAAACTGCTGAACGACTATGTTGGCCTACGACGCCCAGCGCCTCAACAAGAAAATCTGAAGCACCATTTATAACCTTGGGTTGATCTTGAAAATCTGCTGTCGAATTAACAAAGCCTGTAAGTTTCACGACGCGGACCAACCGTTCGATATCACCACCACAGGCCACTTTGACTTGAGAAAGAAGGCTAATAGCGCACGACCTAGCCGCTGCAGCACCACTTTCAACATCCATATTGTCCCCCAGCTTACCAGTAATCAGTCCATCTAAACTGCTTGATATTTGGCCAGAGACATAAACAATATCACCTACTTGGACAAATGGTTTATAATTCGCTGCGGGGGCTGGCGCATCAGGCAGTTTCACGCCAAGATCAGCAAGGCGGGCTTCAATTTTCATGGGTTTATCCTTTTACTTTAAGTTTTACCAATGTGCGGTACTAGACCTAAAGCAGGATACACAAGATGCCCAACTGAAATATTAAAAGTGGGCTGATCCAATGAACTCGTGGTTACTACCCTCGCTCCTAGACTAGCCGAGCAAAGCCAAGCCGCATTCAGATTTTCAATCATCATCCAAATTACTTCAAATTGAAAAGCGCGCATTCTTGGACCCTTAGAAGCATTGACCAAACGGGGCCAAACCAGTTGGCCCCATTCTGTTGATTTATTCTACTTATCTATTCTACCAGCATTACGTCACTTGGGCGCCAAGTTTGGTCAAGCCATGGTTTGAGCGGTCCATACATCCGCAGAATAACAAAAAAGCTTTTGTCTGAGATGGTTTGAACCCAGTTTTCCTCAAATCCTTTGGGGGCCTCTGCGGAAAAGTAAATATCCATCGAACCGTCTGCATTAGGTTCAGGATTGTTTTGAATACTGTCAATAGCGGGGAGTTTTTGACCAGTTTGCAACATTGAACGAGTTTGCGTGTCGTAAACAGTAAATGACCAAAAATTATTCACTGGCACATCAGGTGGTAAATTTACCTTGTATGTTTTTGAACCATCAAAAGGTGAACCCTCTGAATCCACGTAGGCTATTACATAGTCTGACCCAGAGCCCTCACGTGGTGTAGCCATCGCCGGTGTTACAGCAGTATACGGATAATGGAAGGTGACCCGGGCATCCGTATTCATTGTCATTCCATCTTCACCATTAAAGAAAACATTTCGATCAACAAATCCAAGTACCCAATTTTGGTCATCATAAGGGCGAACTCCCTCGAGGTTGACGTCTTCACGTGGGTACCAGACGATCGACCGGGCAGCTGCATTTCCAATTGCTACGGCATCAATAAGAATATTTTTCATCCTCTCGTCTGGTGCAAAAGGTTTACCTTTTTCAATCCCGATTGAAGCAAATAGACCCCGCGTTTCTGAATCCAGAAAGCTCAGTGGTTCTTTTTGCACTACGGCATTCAATTCATTGTAAAAATTAAAGTCGTTGGCATGAATAGTATTAAATGAATTTCCCGACACTTCGATCAATTCTAGCTCAGGTGGATTATCTGCTTTACTCAGTGGGTAAATTTTCAGATTGTCTGTTACATTTTTATAGGCAGCGTCTAATCCATCGGACACATTCATACGCATAAAAATCCATACTCGGTAGGATGGTGATTTTACGACGAAATATTCACTCGGTACATCTCCCTCATATCCTGGAGGTAGTATTAAATATTTCCCACCTTCACCTTTATCTGGACCTGCGGGGCCAATGTCGCCAATATACCGGAAATAAGCATCATTGATTGCACCAAGCGCACCTGCCGGAGCTTCCAATACTGTTGGGCCATCCCGTTCAAGATCAAGATCGGGGATAACGTACATTGTTGAGCTATTCCCGGTTAAAAAAAGTGAATTAGCATCCAAAAGTTTTTCAGTGATTATCACTTGATGAGCTTCAACGGCGCCTTGGCTATGAGCGCCTTCTATAAGCATATGCACCGACGCTGCGGGCATTCCTTTAAGAAAGGCGTCTACTCCTCGACTGCGATCAAGAAAATCATAAACAGTCTCAGCAGTCTCAGGCATAGGCGCGCCATCGATAAAATTGAGTGTTCCGATCGAAGTTTCTAAAGTGTCTGGCGTAGAAATTGAATCAAGGGTTTCTTGATCAACATCTGCCACAGCTAAGTTAGTGGAGCAGATTAAAAGAGCTAACAGCACATTTAATTTTGCGTAATATTTCATTACTTTTCCTCTATAAAATGAGTGTGGTAAACAAGGATCTTTAATTGTTATATCATTTATTTTGGACCAATCAGCCCATTTCGCGCCAAAATAATAAACTTTAGGGGCTGACCAGATAACTCAGAAATGAGGTATTATAGGACTCACGAGAAAGAGCCGTTTAAGTCACTACAAATAAGACCGCCTTATTGAGCATTTTGTACCCAACTCCACCGCTCGGACTGCCGCAAACCTATGCCAACGTCACTTCGACAAACAGATTTAATGCATTTGTCCACCTTTATCCCACGCGGTCATTGCATATTCCCAACGTGGGATACTATCTGCTTGGTACCCATAGACTTTTCCATCACCAATCTTCAAAAAACTTTTCATAGCTTTTAAATGGGCTAGTAATATTAGATAATCAAACATGTCTTTTTTGATTTCCACACGGTTAATGTGTGTTGAAATCCATTACGTAAATTGAACGCACAATGCAGTATTTCTTCAGCTTTTTTAGCATCTTTTGACGCAGGAATTGTTAAAGCCCAAAATCTCAACCAACCAATGAAATTTTTTGGCTTAAGTCCTGTAACTGATACAAACATCTATTTTATATCCCTAAAATTCTTGTATACATTGACCAGGAATTGATTTTTTAATTTTATCCACTGGCAGCAACATCGTAAATACACTAAAATTTGAAATAGGCCTTTAAGCTTACATCTTAAGCGTATTAATGTCCAAACAAACATTTAGACTGGAGATGGAAGTTGGTCCCTCGTTTGTCAGCAAGTCGCAGCTTTATGACGGCGTTTTTGGTTCTTACTGTTTCGGCCTGTACTTCTATCGGCAGCAAAACAGTTTCATCTAATGGAATCTATGACCCTTATGAAAAGCAAAACCGACAAATACATGAATTCAATAAAAGCATCGACAAAGCTTTAGTTCGACCGGCTGCGCTTGGATATACGTCTATCATTCCAGATGAAATTGAAGATAGCGTAAGTAATTTTTCACGTAACTTGAGTTCACCCTCCATTATAGTAAATAGCCTTCTGCAGGGTGATCTGAACGGTGCCGGGGTTGGAACGTTCCGCTTTACAATGAACTCTACCATTGGATTTCTTGGGTTATTTGACCCAGCTAGTATTTTTTTCGATATTCAAGAGCATGATGCTGACTTTGGTGAAACTCTTTATGTTTGGGGTGTTGGCGAGGGAGCTTACCTTGAGTTACCATTTCTTGGCCCGTCAAACCAGAGGGATACAGTAGGGATGCTTGTTGACTTTTTCACAAATCCCCTGAGCTACGTAGGGTTGGACAGTCCCGAAAAGTATTTTGGTGCTGGCTCCCGGGTAGCACGTGGATTAAGCTCTCGTGGCCGTTACTCAGACGCCGTAGATTCCATCCTATACGAGAGTGCTGACAGTTACTCCCAAGCGCGGTTAATGGGTACTCAAAACCGACGTTTTGAGTTAGGTGATGAAAACGCAAATGTAGAGGCTGATCCCTTTGCTTTGGATACGGAGGGGTTTTGATAATGGACAGACGTTATTTTTTGATTGGGCTAACCACAGCTTTCACATTTTGTGCAGCACCAATACTAGCAATTACTAAAGCTGGGGCAAAAAAACTCGTAGACTCACTAGTCAAAGACATTAACAAAGTCATCGCCTCTGGTAAAAGTCAGAAGGCAATGTACAGCGATTTTGAGAAAATTTTTGAACGTTACAGCGACAAGTCTTACATTTCAGCCTACGCTATGGGTGTTGATGGACGACGGGCGACATCAGCGCAAAAACGCGCCTTCTCAAAAGCGTTTCAGGGTTACATAGCTCGGAAATATGGCGCACGGTTCCAAGAATTCATTGGTGGCAAGTTAGAAGTAGGTTCAGTCAAAAAAGTGAAAAGTTGGTATGAGGTATCAACAACAGCTTACTTGCGTAATGAAGCCCCTTTTGATGTAACCTTCCAAGTCTCAGACCGAGCTGGAAAAAATCTTTTCTTCAATATGTATATTGAAGGCGTAAACCTTCTTTTAACTGAACGAACTGAAGTTGGTGCACTTGTTGATCGCAACGGTGGGAGTATAGACGGCATGATTTCCGACCTCAAAAAGGCCAGTTAGCTTCTGCATATCGGTACTTACAAACGACATGCAATTAACCACTTTATGGTTTCGCCCCAATACCGCCAAGAATGTCTTGTAAGAGTTTTTCTATGAAGTTTTCATTTGAATTGAGCTTTCTCTTGCCGCTTTGACTTGTATCCGAGGACGTAGAGATTTTTTGCGGTGGAAGCATTGGTAATGGTTTAATAGGAACTCCTTCGTGAACGCGGATCATAGTTTCACGAAATATTTCGGCCGGAAGGCCACCCCCTGTTACACCAGAAAGTGGTGTATTATCGTCATAGCCCATCCAAACTCCCGCTACATAGTCCGCGGTAAAGCCAACAAACCATGCGTCTCTTGCAGCTTGCGTTGTCCCCGTTTTACCCGCTATTTCTCGTCCTTCGAATTGAGCGCGTTGGCCTGTCCCCTCCGATACAACTTTTTCCATCATCCAAATTAATTGACCAGCAGCCTCTTCCTGAATTACTCGCTCCCCCAACCCACCACTTTTCCACCATTTTGGTTCACTTTCGCCCTGTTCACGCAAGTCGATTAAGCCATAAGGCTTAACGGAGGACCCACCATTTAAAATGCCTGCATAAGCACCTGTCATTTCAAGCAAGGTACTTTCGGACGCTCCAAGTGCCAAAGCAGGACCTACAGCGAGCTCATCCTGCAAACCAAATTGTCCTGCAACCTGCCTGATAATATCACGCCCGACAGCTTCTGAAATTTTAACTGCAGGAATATTCAAAGACTGCTGTAAGGCCTCAGTCAAAGTTACTCGACCATTATACTCATTTTTATAATTGCGCGGGCAATATTTACCAGATCCGGGAATATCCAAACAATAAGGTTCATCTAGAACTGTATTTAAGGGAGAATATCCTATATCCAGAGCGGCAGCATATACAAAAGGTTTAAACGCGGAGCCTGTTTGCCGCTTAGCTTGAATGGCACGATTGAACACTCCTATAACTTGATTTTCTCGCCCTCCAACCATGGCACGAACAGCACCATCAGCTCCCATCACAACAATTGCCGCTTCCGCCTTAGATCCTTCTTTCACTTTATTTTCGAATACATACGCTAATGCATCTTCAGCCGCTCTCTGAATACGTTGATCCAATGTTGTGTTGATAATGACGTCTTCGGTGGTATTCCGCGTATAAAAATCTGGTCCCGTTTCCATGACCCAATCTGCAAAATAACCTCCTGCTTTACGTCGGGCAGCTGGTGATAGGATTGCTGGCTCGCTTTGCCAACGTGCAACCTCTGTTTCAGACAAATACCCTTGCTCCCCCATAAGACGTAACACTGTTGCAGCCCGATTTTGCGACCGTTGTAGGTTAGCTGTTGGTGACAAATTGGATGGCGCGGTCAGCAAACCCGCAAGCATCGCAGCTTCAGCGGGAGACGTTTCTGCCGCATGTTTTCCAAAAAACCGTTGTGCTGCAGCTTCTGCACCATAAGCTCCACCACCCATGTAGGCCCGATTTAAATATATAGATAATATTTCATTTTTGGAATATTTTAATTCCATTGCAATAGCATAGATTGCTTCTTTTACTTTGCGTTGAAGTGAGTTTCGGCGGCAATCGGATATGTAAGCAGCTTCATTTTTCCACTGATTTTGATCAAACTCGATACCTAAACATAATAGTTTGGCTGTTTGTTGTGTAATCGTAGATCCACCATGCCCTTCGAGCGGTCCACGTCCCTCACTCAGGTTAATACGAACTGCGGAAGCAATGCCACGTGGACTAACCCCAAAATGCCAAAAGAATCGCCTATCTTCTGTTGCAACTACAGCATTTTTCAATGCTGGTGATACCGTTTCAGAGGTAATTATACCGCCAAATTGATTACCGCGCCATGCAAACGTTTCTCCCTCTCGATCTTTTAAGGTTACTGATCCTCGCCCACGACCATCTAGTAAAACAGACGCCGTAGGTAGTGTGCTCCAGAAGTACCCAACAAATAAACTAACCGTAATCATCATCATCAGGCTAACTCGCCATACGATCGCCCATACTCCACGCATCAGCCACTTGAAAAAACGAACTATCAAATTCTTCTTTTTTTTTCGCCTACGAATGACTTTGTGTTGCTTTGCCTTGAACTTTTTAACGGCTTTTTTAGCGACTGGAGGATTCTTCCGCTTTGGATAACGGCTGTCAGCCATAAGAGGTTTTTTACCTCTTTTTGTATAAATCATGAACGACCCCTGCCCGGCCTTGTGTTTATTTCACTATAGCCGATTTTAATCACATTGCCACGTCAACTGACCTATAGCTCTATATTTTATATATGCACAATTTTTAATCTTTTAAATAAATATGCGCATTTTTTATGCACAGCAGTCAAGTAATAGTAAGTATTTGCCACCCATAATCTTTGCCTAGCCTTCGCAATGCTCTCCTAGTCACACTTACTACGATATTACTGGCCACACGAAAGGGACGTAAATTGAAACTGATAATCGCAACCATCAAACCCTTTAAGCTTGAGGAAGTCCGCGAAGCACTAACTGAAGCTGGTATTCGCGGCATGATGGTAACAGAGATAAAAGGCTTCGGATCACAATCTGGACATACTGAAATCTATCGTGGCGCGGAATATGCGGTGAATTTTGTTCCCAAGGTCAAGATTGAGATCGTGGTGACAGATACCATGGTCGATCAAATCGTCGAAACTATCACAAAAACGGCGCAAACGGGCAAAATTGGGGACGGTAAGATTTTTGTCATTGACGTCAACCAAGCTGTTCGCGTCCGCACTGGTGAAAAAGACGAAGATGCAATTTGAGCGCACCTACATAGGAAATACAAAAATGAAAATTAACAAACCCCTCCTCGTTGGCATGGCGCTCACTGCTTTGCCGACCCTCGCATTGGCACAGGACGCCACAACACCAAGCTTTGATGAAATCGGGCCATACATAATGACAACCCTGCTTTTTTGTATGGCAGGTTTCCTTGTGTTTTTTATGGCCGCAGGTTTTGCGATGCTAGAAGGTGGTTTAGTACGTTCTAAAAATGTCACGATGCAAATGACTAAAAATATTTCACTCTATTCTTTTGCAGCAGTCATGTACTGGCTCATCGGGTTCAATCTCATGTATCCTGGTGATGGCTGGAGCGTTGTGGGCTGGCTCGGACCTTTTTTCTCCGTAACAACGCTTGATCCTGTTGGAGTGAGTGCAGCTGACGCGGCTTTGGACTACGCCTCCATTGGCTCAGACTTTTTCTTTCAGCTAGTTTTTGTAGCTGCTACAGCTTCAATTGTTTCAGGTGCATTAGCTGAACGGATAAAGCTATGGCCTTTCCTTATATTTGTAGTCGTTCTAACAGGTGTTTTATATCCGATATCCGGCTCATGGAAGTGGGGTGGAGGTTGGCTTGATGCACGTGGGTTTTCCGACTTCGCCGGCTCGACGGTTGTACACTCCGTAGGCGGATGGGCAGCTCTAGCCGGTGCAATTGTACTCGGGCCTCGCATTGGTAAATATAAAGATGGTCGTGTGAACCCTATGCCAGGATCCAACCTAGCATTGGCCACACTCGGTACTTTTATACTTTGGTTGGGTTGGTTTGGTTTCAATGGCGGCTCACAATTAGCAATGGGCACTGTTGGTGACGTTTCTGATGTAAGCCGAATCTTTGCTAATACCAACATGGCTGCAGCAACTGGAGCTATTGCCGCTTTAGTACTCACACAATTGCTTTACAAAAAAGTCGATTTAACCATGGTTCTAAATGGTGCCCTAGCAGGATTGGTATCAATCACGGCGGAACCTCTAGCACCATCACTGTTTGGCGCTCTTTGGATCGGAGCTGTCGGCGGCGTGATTGTCGTTTTTGCAGTCCCATTCCTAGATAAAATGAAGATAGATGACGTTGTTGGAGCCATCCCTGTTCATTTGTTTGCAGGTATTTGGGGCACAATTGCTGTCGTTTTTTACGGTGATGCAACGATCACAACGCAACTTACCGGTATTGTAGCTTATGGTGTATTTACGTTTATTGGTAGTATCGCGGTATGGTACATCCTCAAGGCTACTGTGGGTATTCGTGTCTCAGAAGAAGATGAAATTAACGGGCTCGACATGTCAGAACTTGGCATGGAAGCTTATCCTGAATTTTCAAAAGGCTGAGATTTTTTGATCTGAATATAATACTAGCGGTTGGGCGCTATCGCCCAACCGCTTTCAAAACTAGTTATTCTCTTGAACCTAAATTTATAGACAAGATGTAATTATAGCCTGTGCCAGTATCGGCACTGTTCTTGAGTTTAAGCCAGCTATATTCATTCTGCTGTCACCCACCATATAAATCGAATGTTCGTCCCTTAACTTTTGAACAACGGCGGGAGTAGTTCCCAACCGTGAAAACATACCTCGGTGTTGAGCTATAAAAGCAAACCGATCAGAGCCACCACGCTCTTGCAATTCTTTCGCTAATTGTTGACGGAGAGCGAGCATAGACAAACGTATCTCCTCAAGTTCAACCGCCCAATCGGCACGCAGGTGCGCATCATTTAAGATCATTGTTACCAGTCTGGCACCGTGATCTGGCGGGAATGAGAAATTTTGTCTATTAAGAAAGGCAAGAGTGCCTTGCGCCACTTTAGTTTCTGTATCGTTAGCGATCATCATCAGAATTCCAGTCCGCTCGCGATAAATCCCAAAATTTTTAGAACAGCTTGCCGCAATTAAGCACTCAGGCACGGCCGCTGCCACAGCACGTGTCGCTGCTGCATCCTCTTCCAAACCATCGCCAAAACCTTGGTAAGCGATATCGATCATAGGTACAGCACCAGTTTCCTGAAGGACTGCAATCAGCTCTTGCCATTGCAACATAGTCAAGTTGGCACCAGTAGGATTATGGCAACAACCATGTAGCAGAACCAAGTCACCTTTATGAGCAGTTTTAAGATCAGCAATTAATCCGTTAAAATCTACCCCACATGTCTCATTATCAAAATAGCGATAAAGCACTTTCTCCATTCCAAGATATTCAAGAATTGATAAGTGGTTTGGCCACGTTGGGTTTGATACAAAAACTCGCGCACTGGGACGCGCCATCTTAACCAACTCAAAAGCCTGTCGGACTGCGCCAGTACCACCCGGTGTGGCTGCAGCGGAAACTGAAGCGGCTGGCACTGCATCCCCTAGGACCAGACTCACCATTGAATCGGAAAAAGCAGGATCACCTGTTAATGCAACATAACTTTTAGTAGTCTCCAATTCCCACAACTTTTGTTCAGCTGCTTTGACAGAACGCATCACCGGCGTATTACCACTTGAATCTTTGTATACGCCAACGCCCAGATCAATTTTATCACAACGCCGGTCATCTCGGAACATTTGAACAAGTGTAAGTATAGCATCGGGCTTTTGTTGTTGCAGGTTCTCGAACATCAGGCTTCTCCAATTGCTACAGGCAATGTAGGGAACATTCCCCACTCCGCCCAACTTCCGTCATAAAGCGACCAACTACTATGGCCTGCACGTTCCAACGCTAGGCCAAGGACAGCAGCGGTAATTCCTGATCCACAGCTCGTGATAATTGGTTTAGACATATCAATACCTGCTGCTTCAAAAATGTCACGGATAGCTTCAGGCGTTTTCATCGTACTATCCAAATTTAGCAACGTATTAAACGGCACGTTGTGAGAATTGGGGATATGGCCTAGCCGCAAACCTTCTCGCGGTTCAGGGACGTCGCCACGGAACCTTGCCGCCGCGCGAGCATCTACAATCTGAGCAATACCCAATTTAGATGCGCGGCTGACCTGTGTTACATCACAGACTAATTGGTTATGAAACCGCACTGACAAGTGTCGATCCTTAACTATGGGCGGCATATCATCAATTTGACGGCCCTCTTCTTGCCATTTGAGAAATCCACCATCAAGTACTGCCACGTCGCGGTGCCCCATAAGTCTAAATAACCACCAAACACGAGCAGCGGACGACAATCCGGATCCATCATAAACGACAATTTGATGGCCATCACCAACACCCATAGCACGCATACGGCTCATAAATTTTTCAATCGATGGCGCCATGTGTGGAATTTCAGATCTCGCGTCACTGATTTCATCAATATCAAAAAACCGAGCACCAGGAATGTGGGCGGTATTAAATTCCAAACGCGGATCTCGCTCCACATTAGGCAGATACCACGACGCATCAAGAACCCGAAGGTCCGGATCTTTTAGATGCGAAGCCAACCAATCAGTCGACACCAAGGTTTGAGGATCATCTGACATAGAGCTCGTCCTTTCCATCGATGTCACAACTGGCAGTGCCTACCGCTGCTAAGTAGGCATAGCAAGGGCAGGGCAACCTATATCTAGCAGCCACAATTACAGATGTTGGTCTACCCAAACAATTGCAAAAATAAAAACAAACATTAACCCAAATTTTTCGTTAACCACCTTGTTTCAGCAGTCGCTGTTTCTGCCGACCCCAGTCCCTTTTAGCAGAAGTATCGCGCTTATCGTGGAGTTTTTTTCCTTTTGCGATACCAATTTTTATCTTAGCCATGCCTTTATGATTAAAATAAAGTACTAATGGAACCAGCGTCATACCCTTTCGCTGTGTTGCATTCCATAAATTACCTAACTGCTTTCGACTAACCAATAGTTTTCGTCTCCGCCGTTCTTCGTGTTTGAAGGACTTGGCCTGTTTGTAAGGAGCAATATATGAGTTCACGAGCCACAACTCACCATCTTCGACAGCAGCATAACTCTCAGCAATGTTTGCGCCACCAGCACGCAATGCTTTTACTTCAGAACCCTCAAGAATAATGCCACATTCGACATCATCCTCTACCGCATAATCATAGCGAGCCCTGCGGTTTTCCGCGGCAATTTTATAATTCGGATCTGATTTACCTTGAGCCATAGAACAATGATGTAGGCTCATGGCATGTGGCACGCAAGGGGCAGCTTAAATCAGTCCGGCTTGGCAAAGAGTCGACAGTAAAAATCAATATCTTTCATCATTCTAGAATATTAGTACGGTATAAGCGTACGCGCAGCCCACCATGAGCAATGGACGGGCCATCAGGCAAGAAAGGTAACCCCATCACTTTAGCGAGTGAGCCTTCACTTGTGATTATGCCAACACTCCAACCAGAAAAACGTTCTCTTAGTACTCTACCCAAAACGCTGTAAACTGAGTATAGAGTTTTTTTGTCCCCGATACGTACCCCATAAGGCGGATTTACGATTACCAGGCCAGGTGGACCATTGGGTGGAACGATATCTTGGACTTTACCAACCTGAAAATTTGTCAAATCAGAGACATCAGCACGTTTAGCGTTGGATGTAGCCATAGTAATAGCACCCGAATCGCGATCTGACCCCCAAAATTTTACTTTTGGAATTTTAGAACTGCTAAATCTACGCATCATAGAGACAGTATCGGGATCAAAAGAGATTAGGTGCTCGAATGCAAATGAACGTGAGCGCCCCGCTTGACGACCAGACGCAATCTCAGCAGCTTCAATAGTAAAAGTGCCTGAACCGCACATAGGATCAAAGACAGTTTGACTACCGTCAAAGCCACATTGACTTAAAAACAAAGCTGCCAGCGTTTCACGCATTGGCGCTTTACCTACTGCTTCTTTATGACCTCGAACATGTAAAGGCATGCCAGAAGTATCTACACTGATAGTCACACGGTTATCATCAATACGAACTTTCAACGTAACGGGCGCATCATCTGCCACCTCTATGCCAGCACTTTCCATCAACGCCTTGTTGAAGCGTTCAATAGCCGCCCCAGCATGATAAATTTTTGACTTGCGTGACGTGGTGACATCAACCCGAACAGGAACGTCAGCGCTAAGCGTCTCAAACCAAGGGAATTTGCGTGCCCGTTTATCCAGTTGAGCCAAGTGAAATGCCATGAAAGATCCAAGTCTTACTAAAACACGGGTTGCGCCACGTAATTCCAGATTTGCTCGCCACACTTCACACCAATTGCCACGCAAGGTCACACCACCAGGCGTCACACCAATCACGTCAAAGCCTAACTCCCGCGCCTCATCCATGAGCGTTTGTTCCATACCTGGAAGAGTTATAACAAAAATTTCATTCTTTGACAGATTATTCATGGTATGTGCTTAACCAGCCGTAACTATTGGGATCAATTAGTTTGTTGCATGTCAAATTTTACAACTTAATATTTCTCTTTAATTAATTAGCCTGTAAAAACTCTCCTTAAAAAGGCGTTATTATCATCCACTCAGGCCGAACTAACCACACCAAGTGGTCAAATTTTATCGAAATCGCCCGAGTTTTTCATTTATCGCGCTTTTAGCGATTTCCCAATTGTCTTGAATTTTCTCAATTAATGGATCAATTTGCGATTTACGAAACCGTCGCCAGCGTGCCCACATAGCATAAAAAAATGCTGCCAAAAGTAATAAAATTACGATGTTGACCCACGGAATACCTTTTGATGCATCAGGCCCTGCTACTGGCCTAATTGAAATAGCATTTGGAAAAGTGGATAAAAATTTAACCCGCCACCCGTAATGCTTGACAATATACCACTCTGGAACAGCTTTGGTCGACACGGCATCATTAGCTTCCGTATACAGGTTGGCTGTATCAAATTTGAAATATGGTGGCCAACTCCATCCAGTATCCTCATTACGGTAGACCATCAGTGATCCGTCTGCACGCACCGTTTGGATGAATTGCACATCTCGGGCTACTAGTATGTCTGATTGATTATCTGGCCGCGACCAAAAAATTCGTGTCCAGTCATTTAAGTCCTGTCGTTCTTCATAAGTATTGACGATTCTTACGATGTCTTTAGCTGGCAAGGTATAATAAAGAACACCGCCCAAAATTACCCAAAAAATCGCAATCAAAGTCCATGAAATATAGCGCATAATAGTCTCTTTTAGGTCAAGTTAGCAGAATAAACGACTACGTTTTCAAAGAAAAATGGCGCCGAGTAAACACCATTTTCTCTACCAGAGCTTAAGCTTACCACAATCATTAAACCAGCTACCACTAGTTATTTAGGGTAGTTTTAAATCGTCCAGACAATATTATAATGGTGCTTCATTGGTCGTTCACTAATGATAACCGTCCGTTGGCAAAGTAAATTGAGTATAATACCAAATTTACACGGCAACGCTTAAACGGGACACGCTTAATTTGACATACTAGCCTCAAAAAATCACATTATGGCTTGGCCCATATGGAAACGATAGAAATTAGGGCGGGTGGTCATCCTTGATCCTTCTTTTCAGAAAGGTCCCAGCGTTCAGGACTAATAGGCCTAAAATACGAACAACGCCATTATTCGCGAGCCATCAACTTCCTGCCAAATTTAAGACACGGTCGTCAAGCACTCTATCATCTTAGAGCCTGGATCACTAAGTGCTTCGATAACGTTAAAGTGATGGGCGTTCTTAGATATTACATGATTACAACTCCACGCCTTGACCAGCCAGCTTGCTTGATCAAGGAATGCAGGCCGCTCGTTTGCACCAACCCAAACGGTAGTTGGCACACGAGACGCCGGTTGATGTAAAGGACTTTCAGCCTGCGCCATCATGTTATCCATCCCAAACTCATTGTTCATTGAAGTCTTTAACAATGGTTCAAGATTAGCCACAGGCGAAATTGGCAAAACATGAGTGAAACGTGCCTGAATACACGAAGGCAACATGCCTGGCGCTAACATTCTAGCTACTAGGTGTCCTCCAGCAGAATGCCCAACTAAACTGATTGGATCAGTATTTCCTTTAGCAATTTTCATAATCGCCTGAGAAATTTGCTGTGTGATGCCAGCAATACGCACGTCAGGGCAAAGATCGTAGGATGGCATAACAACTGACCACCCATTGGCCAAAGCCCCTTCTGCGAGATGTGACCAATAAGATTTGTCAAACTTAAGCCAAAAACCCCCGTGTACAAATATCATAATGCCCTTTACCGGACCATCCGGCAGAAAATGGTCATATGCCATGCGGTTCGACGGTCCATAAGATATTGCCAACTGAGCTCGCGGACCAAGCCGTTCTCGAAAAGCCGCCGCGGCTTTTGACCACACCAGCGGATAGTCTGCTGCACCTGGTATGTAGGCCCCATTGGCGTAATCGTCATTCATATCTTGCATCACAGGACTCTTTGATTTGGAACTGGACAATTCTAGCTGAGCTTGGTTGACGTAAGGCAGCCCAGAAAGGACGTCTTATGCCAGAAAATACAACCAACCTTAAATCTTTACTTACCGATCCAAACCTTCTGGAAACAAAAGCTTATGTCAATGGTGCTTGGATTGAAGGCGACAAAGGTACTTTCGACGTCATCAATCCGGCCCGCGGTGATGTAATCGCTCAAGTGTCAGACCTGAGCCGTACACAGATTTCGGATGCAATAGCATGTGCAGAGGCCGCACAGAAAAAATGGGCTAACTGGACGGGTAAAGAACGCGCAGTAGTCATGCGTAAATGGTTTGACCTCATGATAAAACACCAAAAAGACCTTGCGATTATACTGACCGCCGAACAAGGCAAACCACTGACAGAAGCAATGGGAGAGGTTGCCTACGGCGCATCTTTTGTTGAGTTTTTCGGCGAAGAAGCTAAAAGAATTTATGGTGAAACAATTCCCGGGCACCAAATTGACAAACGGATTTCCGTAATAAAACAACCTATCGGTGTCGCTAGTTCAATCACGCCTTGGAATTTTCCAAACGCCATGATCACTCGCAAAGCCGCCCCAGCGCTAGCCGCAGGTTGCGCATTCATTGCTCGCCCCTCAGAACTGACGCCATTATCCGCCATTGCTATGGCAGTACTTTCTGAACGCGCAGGCATTCCTGCGGGCGTTCTCCAAATCGTTACTACCTCAGACGCCTCCAGCACAGGTAAAGAGTTTTGTCAAAATCCAAGTGTCCGCAAACTCACATTCACAGGCTCGACTAGGGTTGGGCGTATTCTTTTAACACAGGCAGCTGAACAAGTGATGAAATGTTCCATGGAACTAGGCGGCAACGCTCCTTTTATTGTTTTTGATGATGCTAATATCGATGATGCAGTAGAAGGCGCAATTATGTGTAAATTTAGGAATAATGGCCAAACCTGCGTCTGTGCAAACCGTATCTATGTACAAGAGGGCGTTTATGACGCTTTTGCTGGAAAACTGAGCGCACGTGTAGCTTCAATGAAAATTGGTGACGGTTTGGAAGCGGACACGGATCTGGGTCCACTCATTAATGCATCAGCCTGTGAAAAGGTGACCAATCATATTGATGACGCCATCTCAAAAGGCGCCAAAGTGTTACTGAGCAGTGCACCAATGGATGGGAACTTCATACCACCAACAATTTTGACAGGTGTAACCCAGACTATGAAAGTGGCGCAGGAAGAAACCTTTGGTCCTTTGGCGCCTTTATTTAAATTTAAAGATGAAGATCAAGTAATAGCGATGGCCAATGATACAATTTTTGGACTAGCTGCATATTTTTATGCCAACAACTTAAGCCGAGTTTATAAAGTTTCTGAGGCGCTAGAGTATGGCATTGTCGGTGTAAACACCGGTATTATATCGACCGAGGTCGCACCATTTGGTGGCATCAAACAATCAGGTCTCGGACGAGAAGGGTCCCATCATGGTATCGAGGATTATCTCGAAATGAAATATGTTTGCATGAGCGTCTAAATTATCAGCCACAGTTTGTTGTTTTTAAGTGCAAGTCAATTTTATGCGAAATAATCAATGCCTCCTTATAAACTGAAAAACTAAAGCCAAAAAAGAGGCCCGGAACGTTACGTGCCATCCGGGCCATTTTATTGATTGAGATATCTGCTTTAGTTGACAGCTTTAGCGTCAACCAATTCTCCTGAATCAGAATTTTGACCAGTAATCGCGATCCGTCGCGGTTTAAGAGCTTCAGGCAACTCTTTGACAAGCTCAATATTTAGCATGCCATCTGAATGCGATGCACCAGTCACTGCCACGTGGTCGGCAAGATGGAACTTTCTTTCAAAAGCCCGCGTTGCAATGCCACGATGCAAGTAGGTTTTATCTTCTTTTTCTGCTTTTTTAGCTGACACAATAAGAGACTTCTCTTTTACATCTACGGATAGGTCTTCATTGGAAAAACCAGCCACCGCGATGGAAATACAATAGGCATCATCAGATGTCTTTTCGATATTGTAAGGCGGAAAAGAATTAGCCGAATTATCTGTTGCTGTAACTCGGTTCATCAAATCTGCAATTTGATCAAAACCAACAGTTGCGCGGTTAAGCGTTGAAAAATCATATGTACGCATAGTTATCCTCACTTGAGCGATAAAAGTTCTGCACTTTCCAAAATGGACAAGTACAATGGTTAAAATAATCAGACCTCTTTGCGAGCACCCGACAGGATCTATGTGGGGACCAACTTATAAAGGTTCAAGACCTTCGCTACATTCATAAATTACGGACAAAGCTTTTTTAATTACTACTAACTCTTACTGTCAGTGCACGCACAATATAAACCATTCTATTTACAACTGGAGTGGCGGTGATATTTCCAGTTACATATTAAAAAATATGAGGCAATTAGCTGCTTTTCAATTTCAGAAATGGATTTAGCTCCAAAAGAATACAGGTTTACAATCATGGTTTGATAAACTTTGCCTCAAGCCCTCGCCGCACATGCTCCATTCGTGCCCGGTTCTCTCTATAAGTTCTGATCTCAGCCCATTCTGAACGAAGCACATTTAATGGGACGTTAAACGATGTCCCTAAAGAAACAGCCGCGCCTTCAACTGTAGCCTTGTGAGATACAACAGAAACAATCTTAGGCTCTCCATTTTGTACAACAAAAATTGGAGCACCTGAATTTCCAAAATCAACGGCGCATGATGTAACCAACCCAGTATTTTGTTGTTCTAATACTTTACATAGATTTTGCAAATAAGGTCTATCTGAGTGCTTAAAACTATGGCTAACCATAATCACTTTCGATCCACGCGGCGGGCTAAGAGCCATTTCAAAGGGTAAAATCTCGCCCTCTGGGATCGGATGGTTCAATTCAAGCAATGCAAGATCATTGAGGACTAACCTTGACGTAACATCACCACCAAATTTGTATTCAGGGTGTATCAAAACTCTAAATATATATCGATAAGCAGACGCATATCCTTCATGCCAGCCGGCAAGAAATTCGATTGAAGTATGATCAATTTCTAGACCGGTTTGTTTATCAAACAAACAGTGTGCCGCAGTCAAAACCAAATCATGTGCTATTAATGCACCCGTACAGAAACTTATATTGCCAATGTTCAAAAGACCGACGGCATCCCATGATTGAGATTCCGCTACAACGCTCAAACGCTCGTCACTAGTATCCTGTGCCAGAGCAGCCGTTCCTATTGTTATAACGAAAAGCAGTAAGAAAATGCAAAACTTCATATCAAATCAAAGTCCAATTCCAAGTGCGAAGAGATCCTAGTTGAACTACAAGTCAGGATGAGTTGAAGGAAAACAATGAACCCTATTTGAAAATAGGCACTTAAGTATAACTACGGTCAAGGCTTGGTGGTCTTGGGCCTCCCGTTGCCCAATCCAGTAGCTCGACAGTATGGACAACAGGTATTTCAGAAATCGAACCAATCTGCATCATACATCCAATGTTTCCTGATGCGATGATATCCGGTTTCTTCGCCAATAAATTTTCTACTTTAAGGTTTTTCAATTGCTTGGAAAGTTCAGGCTGCATCAGGTTATAAGTTCCAGCTGATCCACAGCACAAATGGCTATCCTTGGGTTCAACTACTGTATAGCCAGCCCGTTGTAACAAATCTTTTGGAGAAGTCTTTATCTGTTGCCCATGCTGGAGCGAACAAGCAGCTTGATATGCAATTATTTTGTTCTGTGGAGCAATTTCAGCAATCTCTAATTCCATGACAATTTCGCTCACATCCTTGGCAATCCCTGCAACTCGCGCGGCATCTTGGGCCAAAGGATCATTGCGAAACATATGGCCATAGTCTTTAATTGTCGTACCACAACCTGAAGTGTTGATAACAATCGCATCCAGCCCTTCACCATCTATTTCCCTAGTCCACGCTTTTATGTTTCTAGCCGCTAACTCATGGCTCTTTTTAGACTTGCCCATATGGTGGGTCAAAGCACCACAACACCCAGCACCTGCCGTTATTACAACTTCTGCTCCCAACCGAGTGAGAAGACGTATCGTAGCGTCATTTATATCGGTGTTAAGGGCTTTTTGCGCACATCCAGTCATCAATGCTACGCGCATTTTTTTTGTTACAATCGGTGCAAAACTCTGTGGGTCGTCATTACGGCTGACGGGAGGGATATACTCAGGCGCCATTTCCAACATTGCACGCAAGCGAGCGTCAGGGATCATCCATGCAAATCTACGACTGATCTTTGCCCCCAATAAAGCAACACGAAAACGCATTGGAAATGGCAGTATTTCTGCTAAAATCCATCGTAGGAGGCGATCTGTGAACGGGCGTTTGTAATTATCTTCAATATATTCTCGAGCATGATCCACAAGATGCATGTAATTCACGCCAGATGGGCATGTGCTCATACAAGCCAGACAGCTCAGACAACGATCAATGTGTTTTACTACCTTTTCGCTAGGATTACGATCATGCTCCAACATGTCTTTTATAAGGTAAATCCGGCCTCGGGGACTATCAGACTCATCGCCCAGCAACTGATAAGTTGGACAAGTCGCTGTACAAAATCCACAATGGACACAATTGCGCAAAATATCATTTGAACGTTTGGTCTTAGGATTAGTCAACTGTTCAGGTGTAAAAGTAGTTTGCATATCGTTCCACCATAAAATTACTGTGGCATTTTCAATGCCACGATACTGCTAAGCTTATTACGTCAAAAGATCTCGGTTCAAAATTTGGCGGGGATCAAAGCGCGCGCGCAATTGTGAACTCAGTAAAACAATATCAGACGCTTCCGGTTGAAATATTGACACTGATGAACGTACAGTTTCCGACGCTTTTATCAAAGTTGCATGACCACCTAAAACTGCAGTATGCGCTTGCAAAGCGTTATGAATTGCACATACATCACCTCCAGTATTACCGACCCATATCAGCCCCCCCCCCCAGTCCATAAGAGTTTGGCAGTCTGATGAAAGTGCATTCAAAATAGCCGGGCCATCACTAGGCTTAACCGATACACGCCACACATTATCTAATCCATGCAGCGGCTTTGCATCTCGCACCTCGCTCCAATCAGCATCGGGCATCAAATAATTTTCGCCAAATGTTGATAATACCTTCTGAAGTGCAGCGGCTCGATAAGCCACAGAAGCAGAGAAACCTTCAATGCGCAGCCAAACTGCGCCAGAAATCCAAGCAGCACCACTGACCTCATAGGGTGAGGAAAGTGCGCGTGACATGGCAGAAACAGCTTTATGAGGTGAAACCTCTTTAATCACTAGTGTAGTAGTTTGTTCGACACCAGGCAAAACCTTGAGACTTACTTCGGTCAAAACACCCAAAGTGCCCCGAGACCCCATCATCAATTTCACTAAGTCATATCCAGTGACATTCTTCATTACTCTGCCACCATTTTTAATTATAGTCCCAGTGCCGTCAACGAAACGAACACCCAGAGCGTAGTCACGGGCTGCCCCCGCTTGGATGCGACGGGGACCACTGGCATTAGTTGCCATGACTCCACCAATGGTTGAGATGCCTGAGGCCCCTGACAACCCGGAAAGGTCATATGGTTCGAATGCCAAGCGCTGGTTTTCGGTCTCTAAAAGATCCTCGATTTCACGGACAGGAGTTCCAGATCGAACAACAATAGTTAACGCACCTGGTTCATACAAAGTAACACCAGACAAACCTGACAATTCCAGGACATCACCGGCTAAAGGTCGGCCAACAGATCGAGTGCCTCCACCACGTATAATCAAAGGTTGAGTTGCCCCAGAAATAAATTCAGCAACCTCTGCTTCGGTCTCCAACATCTTTATTTTCTTTCAAACAAATTATAAAAATATTAATGTAGCGTTATAGCGCAACCTACAGAGGCATTTACTCAGCAGCAAACGACATTGAACGGTGAGGCTTGGAGACTGTCAAAGGAAACACCTTAGCAGGGTTTAATAGCCACTTACTGTCAAAAACATCTTTCACCACCATTTGTGCTGCAAGGTCCTCAGGCGAATACTGATAAGACATCAAATCACGTTTTTCGATACCCACGCCGTGCTCACCTGTGAGGCAACCGCCAACATCAACACATAGTTTTAAAACCTCTGCACCGAATTTTTCGCATGTTTCCAGTTCACCAGGCCTGTTTGCATCATAACAAATTAAAGGATGTATATTACCATCACCTGCATGAAATACATTGCCAACAGCTAAACCATACTTTCTTGACATCTCTTCAATACGCTTAAGAACATAAGCTAGCTCAGACACTGGAATTGTACCGTCTAGGCACATGTAATCATTAATACGCCCAATTGCCGAAAATGCAGCTTTGCGGCCCGCCCAAATTCTCGCACTTTCTTCTGCTGAAGCGCTCTCCCTAACCGCAACTGGTTTATGAGCAATTACAATCTCCATGATCAGTGCTAACTGAGCGTCTATCTCAAGATCTGAACCCTCAACCTCAACAATCAATAGCGCCTCGCATAGTGGATAGTCAGCCTTAGCAAAGTCCTCACAGGCCTCAATCAGCATCCGATCCATGAATTCAATGGCTACAGGTAAGACACCTGCTTTGATAATATCGGCCACACAAGCACCGGCAATCTCAGCACTATCAAAACCCATAAGAACTGGACGCGCACCTTCAGGTTTATGCAAAATTCGTAAGGTTGCCTCAGTAACAACGCCCAACTGCCCCTCTGAACCGCAAATTACACCTAATAAATCTAAACTACCACTGTCCAGATGCGCACCCCCAATCTTGAGAACTGTACCATCCATCTGGACTATTGTTACGCCCATTAGATTATTTGTAGTCACTCCATATTTCAAGCAATGCGCCCCACCAGAATTCATCGCAATATTACCGGATATAGCACAGGCAAGCTGGCTAGAAGGATCAGGCGCATAAAAAAAATCTTTTTCTTCTACAGCACCGGTCACACTTAAATTTGTGCGACCAGTTTGGACACGTATAAAGCGGTTATCATAGTCAGTCTCTAAAACTTCAGTCATACGCGCCACGCCGAGGACGACACAATCTGCCGTAGGCAATGCACCACCTGCCAAAGAAGTTCCAGATCCACGCGGCACCACAGGAACACTCTCTTCATGGCAGATTCTCAATATTTCAGATACTTCTCGCGTCGAAGATGGCAATACGGCAATCATAGGAGGACACCGGTAAGCCGTGAGTGCATCACACTCATACGCCCGCGTTTCAACAACATCATCTATAACGGCGTTTGCCGGTAAAACCTTCCTTAAACGTTCAACCAAACGTTTTTTCTGCGAAATGATGACAGGATCAGGCACAGGCATTAGCATAATTGGCTCCTAGAAATTGGTAAAATAATATGACCAATTTTTTTGATGTGCAATCATTATTTCTGCAGTGTAGAAGCATTCATGACTTGGCTTGACCGTATTTCGCTCTTCACCACATTAGATTTTGTTGCTCTTGGGATTATGCTCATTGGTTGGTTACTGATTGGCTGGAGAATTGAGCATCCAAATAGTAAAAAGCTCTCAACCTCCCAGATCATGGCAATTTTCAGACGGAAATGGATGATCCAGATGATCACCCGTGAGCCAAGAATTTTCGATGCCCAAATCTTATCTGGCCTGCGTCAGGGGACAGCTTTTTTTGCGTCTACCTCAGTCCTTGCGCTCGGCGGAGTACTAGCTGTAATGGGTAATGCTGAACGTTTAAGTGGCGTTGCTAATGATCTTATATTGATGGATGATCCGACATTCGTATGGGAAGCTAAATTAGGTATCATAGCACTTTTTCTCACGAATGCTTTTCTTAAGTTTGCTTGGTCCAACAGATTGTTCGGATATGCTGCGGTATTAATGGCAGCTGTCCCCAACGATGTTTGTGACCCCGAATGTATACCATGCGCGAACAAAGCCGCTGAAATCAATGTATTAGCAGCTCAATCTTTTAATCGTGGCTTACGCTCAATATATTTCGCGCTTACTGTGACCGCTTGGATTGCAGGATCAGTTGCGATGTTGCTGGCGACGTTCTTTACACTTGCTGTAATCTGGCGACGTGAATTTGGTTCAAGGTCAAGAACAATTCTTCTCAGTTGAGATACTCAAGGCAGTTCAGATTTATACTAAATTGTTACCTAGTAGACTTACACTTAATTTAATTTTCACTCAGCTAATCAATTATCACGAAAAGAGACCTATAATTTGTCTCATGCTTTTTTGCGGAAAGGGCCTACAAAGAAAATATATTGACTGTAATTGCTTAACAACACATGCTTTACGCTCGATGATAGGGGCCCCCAGCAAGAATTGAAGTTGCTCGATAAATTTGCTCTGTCAACATTACACGCGCCAACATATGGGGCCACACCATCGCACCAAAAGATAAAAGATGATCCGCATCATTCAGCAGACTATTGTCAATTCCATCAGCGCCGCCAATTATAAACGAGACGTCTGACCAACCGGCGTCTCGCCATACTTCCATCCGTCGGGCGAAAGCGGGCGAATTCTCTACCGTGCCTCGCTCATCCAAGCAACAAATTAAAGAACCTTTAGGCAGGATCCGCCGTAACAATGATGCCTCTGTTAACGGACCACCGCTTTTCCTGCCCTCAACCTCCCGAACAGTAAGTGGCCCAAGATTCAAATTACGGCCAATGCGATTAAACCGGTTTGTGTAATCTATCACTAATTCAGCTTCGGCACCGCCTCGCAAACGCCCAACGGCACAAAGATTTAAACGCATTAGAACAACATCAAGCAATGGTAGCCGCAGGCATCCACATTTTTTCTAATTGATAAAACTCTCGCACTTCCGGCCGGAAGACATGCACGATGACATCACCTACATCTACAAGCACCCAATCGCCAGTGTTCTTACCTTCAACACGGGCAGTAATTCTAAACTGAGCCTTAAGTCGTTCAACTAACTTTTCTGAGATTGCGGCTACTTGTCGAGATGACCGCCCAGTGCACACAACCATGCAATCTCCAATAGCTGTTTTACCACGCAAATCAATTTGCACGATATCTTCAGCTTTGTCATCGGAAAGTGACGAAAGAACAGCAGCTAAAAGCGTTTCACTAGTAGCCTCAGTTTTAGCCGCGGCCATCAGGCCTACAGCACCAATAGCGGGTTGCTCCGCTTGACTAGAGATCGACAGGACATTGTCCTCCTTGTATCCGCGCTAATCGGAAACTAGCGCCACTAATAAAGCCAAGTTAACAAGCCTTGAATGACAATTCAATGAAGCTCCCCACTTTAAAGATGCTAAAATAGCATAAAGTACTGCTTTTCTAACAATTCATACTTCAACAATCATAAATGAAACATGAATATTTGGGTTAAAACCAAATTTCTTTATTTCACCGATTGAGATTATCGCATCTTGATAAATCTAAAAAGCAACAGCCGCTTGCAGCAAAGCTAAGCAGGCGTTATTGCGCATAATTATGAAATTTTATTTTAACACACTATTGTTCACGCTTGAGCGAACGCCTCTTAAGAAATTCGCAACCACTGACCTCACCACCGTAAAGCCACTTTGATCGTACATTTACAATCTGAAAATACAGCAAGGGAGAGGACCTATGTCCCCCAAAACACTTTATGATAAAATCTGGGACGCACATGTAGCTCACCAATCTGAGGATGGCACTTGCTTACTATATATCGATCGGCACTTGGTGCATGAGGTCACTTCACCTCAAGCGTTCGAAGGGCTACGAATAACGAATCGCAGAGTAAGATCGCCAGAAAAAACTATTGCTGTGCCAGACCACAATGTACCTACAACTAAAGGTCGCGATGATCCTAAAAACATGACGGAAGACAGCGCTATTCAGGTTGCTGCATTAGATAAAAACGCTTTGGATTTTGGAATTCATTACTACCCAGTATCCGACGTGCGCCAGGGCATCGTACACATAGTAGGCCCAGAACAAGGTTGGACACTACCTGGAATGACCGTAGTTTGCGGTGATAGCCACACTGCAACACACGGTGCATTTGGAGCTTTAGCGCACGGGATAGGTACATCAGAAGTAGAACATGTATTAGCCACACAGACTCTAATTCAGAAAAAATCTAAAAATATGAAAGTCGAAATTACAGGAAAATTACGGCCCGGGGTTACAGCAAAAGATATTACATTGTCCGTAATAGGAAAGACTGGTACAGCTGGAGGCACAGGCTATGTCATAGAATACTGCGGACAAGCTATCCGTGATCTTTCAATGGAAGGACGTATGACTGTCTGCAATATGGCCATTGAAGGCGGTGCGCGAGCAGGACTTATCGCGCCAGATGAGAAAACATATGAATATTGCTTGGGCCGCCCACACGCACCGAAAGGCGCCCAGTGGGAAACTGCGCTAGCTTGGTGGAAGACCCTTTATTCTGATAATGATGCTTTCTGGGACGAAACAATCACAATTCAAGGCGAAGATATAGCACCGGTCGTGACTTGGGGAACTTCTCCAGAAGATGTTTTGCCCATAACTGGTGTAGTGCCCGCAGCAAATGAATTTGAAGGTGGAAAAGTAGGCGCAGCGCAGCGCTCACTTGATTATATGGGGCTTACACCAGGAACTCCATTAACGGATATAGAAATTGATACAGTCTTTATAGGTTCTTGCACTAATGGTCGCATCGAAGACCTGCGTGCAGCAGCAGAAATACTTAAGGGCAAAAAAATAAAGGTTGGCTTGCGGGCTATGATCGTTCCTGGCTCCGGCCTCGTCCGAGCACAAGCTGAGGAAGAAGGCTTAGCAGATATATTCAGAGAAGCTGGGTTTGAATGGCGCCTTGCAGGATGCTCGATGTGTCTAGCAATGAATCCAGACCAATTGAAAGAAGGAGAGCGCTGTGCGTCTACTTCCAACCGAAATTTTGAGGGTCGTCAAGGCTATAAAAGCCGGACACACCTCGTTTCACCAGGTATGGCGGCGGCGGCCGCAATTACTGGCAGACTTACAGACGTGCGGGACTTGATGTAAAAATCATTTTTCAACAAACGTATAATTAAAAGGAACAAAAAAATGAAAATTTGGGTGAAATGGCTAGTCCTAGGAGTTCTTTCGCTGGCTTTTGGCATTTTTGTGCTGGCTAACCCGGTTGCAGCTTCTATTGCTGTTACAACACTTGCGGGCATTATGTTCATACTTGCAGGTGCGTTTCAGGTATTTGGTGGATTTGGGGAAGATGGCATTTTTGCTAAAATTCTAGGCATTGCTCTTGGCATATTGATGCTATTTTTGGGCCTATCTCTCACGCTGCATCCACTTGAAGGCATGATTTCACTCGCTACGTTAGTCACAATTTTGTTTGCCGCAAGTGGGATCACCCGACTTATCTCCGCGTTCCAGATGCAAAAAACATCATTCTTCTGGCCCATGCTCATATCTGGCGCGTTTTCAGTCATCTTGGCAGGTTACATCGTGGCAAACTTCTTTGAGATCGCCCCCAGCTTACTAGGCCTTTTATTAGGTATTGAATTACTACTTAATGGAATGGGACTGATAATTTTGGCGTTATTTTTGCGTACAAATAAAAACCTTATTAATAACTAAGCCGGCAATATAAGTGGTAAACTTAAAAATGCAGACCGGGTTGTTATTGTCTAATTGGAGATAGACATGGAAAAATTTACCACCATTACGGGGATCGCGGCGCCTATGCCACTTGTAAACATTGATACTGATATGATTATCCCAAAACAGTTTTTAAAAACAATTAAACGATCAGGTCTAGGCGCCAACCTATTCGATGAGATGCGCTTTGACAGGCAGGGCAACGAAATTGCTGACTTTATTTTGAATAAAGACGCCTATCGTTCTGCGGAAATTATTGTCGCTGGGGAAAACTTCGGCTGCGGCTCAAGCCGAGAGCACGCACCTTGGGCCATAAAAGATTTTGGCATAAGTTGTATCATTTCATCAAGTTTTGCGGACATTTTTTACAATAATTGTTTTAAAAACGGTATTCTGCCGATTGTTTTACCCGAGGCGGATATCGCAGTTGTGATGAAGGATGCCGAAAAAGGTGCTAATGCTCGTATGTCCATTGACCTAGAGGCGCAGACAGTCACGACTTCAGATGGTGAGGTCTTCAGTTTCGAGGTAGATAGCTTCAAAAAGCACTGTCTCATGAGCGGTTTGGACGACATAGGGCTGACTTTAGACAAACAAGACCATATCGACGCTTTTGAGGCTCAAGCAGCACAAACTCGACCATGGGTTTGATCCATACGCCGCCCGTGCCTTACAGTCGATCTAGGGGTAACCACACAAAATTCCAAACCCATATCTAAAAATGTTGCAGCGTTAATGTTACGAATTGGACTAGCTAATACCAACAGATCTACGTGAGCAGAATTGTTCTATCTTGCTGCCACAATCGACTAAATGGCTGAAAATTTCTTTTCCTGCAGCCAACAATAAACAACATAATTTTCTCTATGACTTGTAATGGAAATGGGGATCAGCAAAATAAAATTTTCCCTCTATTGGGTGCCAAATTAAGCATCCAATTGATACTTTTGAGAATTGTAAAAATTCCATTTCATTATTTTATAATATCTAAATCCGAATATTCTAAAATAATGAGTAAAATTTCGCCATTAATTGGGTTATCCAACATTTTGTGTCATTGAAAAATTTTTTATAGTCAGGCATCGTGTTAGTGTGTTCATGACCAAGATATTGACGCTGCCAAGCTCTACAGATAGTCGATATATCGAACATTAATAAGGAGCCCGCCATGCCACACCCTTCACTTTTGATACTACCAGGTGATGGCATCGGTCCTGAAGTCATGGATCAGGTCATAAGGATCATCAATTGGTTCGTCACTAAACAAAACATGCCATTTGACGTTAGCATTGATTTGGTGGGAGGAGCAGCTTATGATAAGTATGGAACGCCCTTGCACGATGACACCATGGCTAAAGCCTTAGAGGTTGATGCAGTGCTTCTTGGCGCGGTTGGAGGTCCTAAATACGACAATTTAGACTTTTCGGTTAAACCCGAGCGTGGCTTACTACGCCTTCGTAAAGAAATGGATTTATTTTCTAACCTGCGGCCTGCACAATGCTTTGACGCCTTGGCAGAATTTTCGTCTCTAAAAAAAGATATCGTGTCAGGTCTCGATATCATGATTGTACGTGAATTAACCTCTGGTGTATATTTTGCAGAGCCCCGAGGGATCTTCGAAGAAGGCAATGAGCGGGTTGGCATCAACACTCAACGATATACAGAATCAGAAATTGACCGTGTCGCTCGCTCTGCTTTTGAATTAGCACGGCGCCGCAGCAACAAGGTTTGCTCAATGGAAAAGGCTAACGTGATGGAGTCTGGCGTCTTGTGGCGCGAAGTTGTCCAAAAAGTACATGACGAGGATTATCCTGATGTTGAACTGAGCCATATGTATGCGGACAATGGTGCAATGCAACTAGTTAGAGCGCCCAAGCAATTCGACGTCATTGTTACTGACAATCTTTTTGGTGATATTTTATCAGATTGCGCGGCTATGCTCACCGGTAGTCTAGGCATGCTGCCATCTGCATCACTAGGAGCGCCAATGGCTAATGGTCGCCCTAAAGCTATGTATGAGCCTGTCCATGGTTCGGCTCCCGATATAACTGGACAAGGTAAAGCAAATCCAATTGCCTGTATTCTAAGCTTTGCCATGGCGTTACGCTATTCTTTTAGTCAGGGCGATGAAGCTACACGACTTGAAATGGCAATTGAACGCGTACTTGCAAACGGAGCACGCACTCCTGATCTAATGGGGCCGGATGATGGTCAGGCTATGTCAACTACAGAAATGGGTGATGCGATTTTAAGTGCACTAGACGAAAGTCTGTAACTCTAAGAAAGGGCTGACAACTATGTCTTCTAATGGAAAAGGTGACACACTGGCCACTGAAACAGAACACCAGCTCCTTGAGCTCAGATTGGCTTTAGAAACAGTTAAAGCAGAGCGAGATCGCTATAAAAGTACCTCAAAGATTTTTGAGAAACTGTTAACTAAAGCCGAAGAACGCGCCGAACGATCGGAAGAACGGTTACACCAAATTACCTTAACAATGTCAGAAATTAGTCAAAGTGCTATTAAAACGCAAAAAAACAGTGATGTTACAGAGGTGCTAGTTGATGGACGTAGCCTCCTAAGACTTAACAGTCCCGTAGGATTTGCTTCCAACAGTTTACCGCATCGGCAATAATAAAATTAGTATCATACCCGACCAATATGGAATCTGTCTCATCAAAAACGACAAAATTAGAAAAATTCTAATTTTTAGAAATGTTAAATACTGTACCGATTTATCTTCTAACTTCTAAGTATGGTAGAGAAACCCAAGCCAAAGATTGTGAATTGGCCAGTTTGTAATTTGCTAAGAATATCTCTCACAAACGACAATCAAGATATTTACTATCTAAAGTAGCGATAATAACTCAGGAAGCCTCAGAAGATTTATATAGATCGTAGAAACTCCGATGTATGAATATAACCTAAATGATTTACAGACGGTAAGGCATGCCTTTCATAGCAATCCTGAGCTTGGCTTCCAAGAAGTTCACACAAAGGCTTCAATAGCAGCACACCTTCACCGCTTAGGGATTGAAGTATACCAAGGCACCGGCGTTGTGGGTGTCTTACGATCTGGGACGAGCAATCGCATCATTGGTTTACGAGCAGATATGGACGCCTTGCCTATCTCTGAGACTAGTAGCCACAATTATGTGTCTACAACACCTGGCGTTATGCATGCTTGTGGACACGATGGTCATATGACGATGCTTCTGGGTGCAGCTCAGGCATTGGCAACTAATCCAAATTTTGACGGAACTGTAATTTTTTTATTTCAACCCAACGAAGAAAACGGGTTAGGCGCTCGTGCAATGATAGAAGAAGGTGTACTTCAGCAGTTCCCAATTCAAGAAATATATGCAATCCACAACCTGCCCGGAGAGCCCGTGGGGCAGGTTTCAACTCGAACAGGCCTTATTTGCTCGTCAGAAAGCTTGTTTGAAATCTCAATTACTGGACAAGGTGGCCACTCATCTATGCCGCAAGTTGGTAGTGATGTAATAATTTCAGGCTGTGAAATTGCGCAAGCCATGCAAACTATTGTATCACGAAAACTGGCCCCTGGCGCCGGCGTAGTTGTTTCATTAACTGAGTTTTTAACAGACGGAAAACGCAATATCTTACCTGATGCAGTAACACTCAAGGGAGATGTCCGCACACGCTCACCAGCAGATCGTCAATTGGTAGAAGCACTGATACGAAAAATAACGTGCGGTATCTCCAACGCCCACGATGTCTCCGCAGAAGTTCAATTCAACACCGAATTTATAGAAGCGATAAATGCTAAGTTACCCACAGATGCAGTAATTCGCGTATCAAAAGAAGCTGGTCTCACTACCCTTGCAGATCGGGAACCGATGAGCTTTTCCGAAGATTTTGCACATTTTTGCATTGAGGTGCCCGGCTGCTTTTTTCTATTAGGTAATGGTACCACAGGACCAAATGCCAAACCTCTACATTCCAAAGACTACGACTTTAACGATGCCCTTTTACCAATTGGATTGGACTTATGGGTCCGTATTGTTCAAGACCGCTTACCCATGCCTGATCTGTAGTAACATCCGACCATTGGTTTTACTTTCAAAGACTGGGTAAAATGTCAGCAAGATAACGCGGCTAGTATACTGACTTAAAATGACTTTTTCTAATGTGCCTCATAATAACCTCAATGTTGGTCACCTAAGACAGCCCCAACTAATTAACTTAGGTAACAGACTGTTGTGCCAGAATACTCTTCAATATCACAAAATTTAGTTGTTACTAACACCTAAAATACTTACTCATACCTCCATCATTGTAAATTATTAACCCACCATCGTAATCTAAACCGACCAAGGCCCTCGAAGCCCATTCTTCACCTTCGCCACTGCATTTTAAATCAAATAGAGCACCAGCCTGCATGCCACGCACAGTTGTTGGATTGGTTAATTGACAGGCCGACTCCCAAAATCCAAGATTATTCCCTTGAACGTTCACCCGACCATCAGACATTTCTCTTGTACAAGCCTCCGGTGAAATATCATAAACACCATTTATGCTCTGACTAGATGCAGCTGTAGAAATAGCAATTGCTGCAAGAAATATGACAATCCAGCGCATTCTAAAAACCTCTCTTAAGTTCATCCGCAATTCTCTATAAAATAAATTCACACGTTAAATTATAAGATACAATTATAAAATAACATACTGTTTTTGCTAGTTCTATATCCACTTGAACCAATTTGGTGATCAAGCAGTTTTGAAAATGCTCAGTGACTTATAAGTAAGAAGCCACACAAAACCCAGATATTCCTCAGCAAGATACCACATCGGATCAATCTAAAATAGTTTATCTTCAATTAACGAAATCATGCTCTTTGCTGCACCGAGTTTGACGCACAAAAACGCAATTGAAAAATAAGGTCTGCCCAAAAGGCAGACCTTTGTCCATCAAGAGCGAGTATATTTAAGCGTTGGTCTTCAGCACATCTCGAATCTCAGCCAAAAGCTCTTCTACCGTTGGCCCCTCCCGCTCTTGAGAGATTGCCTGTTCTTTTTTTATGGTGGCTTCTTTTAATTTGTTAACAGAACGAACCAAAATGAACACCACAAATGCGATTATCAAAAAGTTGATGATAGCCATTATAAAAGCACCATATGCAAATACCGAAGCACCAGCCTCTCGCGCGACTTCTAGTGACGCACCGTCAGTCACATCACCACCCAAAACAGCATAGTTATTTGTGAAATCAACGCCACCAACTACAAGGCCGATAATTGGGTTAATCAAATCTCCCACCAACGATGTTACGATTGCAGTAAAGGCCGCACCAATTATGATGCCTACCGCCAATTCCATGACATTACCCTTGGCTATAAAATCTTTAAATTCATTTAGCATAGTGCTTTCACTCCAATTTTATTGCCGGTGCTGCCACCGGAAAGATTACGACTAAAGTTGCGGGCGTTAATACTTACGCTGTGGCTATTAATGCGATGAGTTTCACCTCTGTAACTTCAATTTAAGTTTATTATTTACTGAAAATATACCTCGGAAATTGTGTGGTTATCTTACTGTATTACGCCAATTTGTTTTATTGCCGGCCAACCCACATTTTCAATCACCTTGACAACTATCAAAATTATCTGTCTGTCTTCTCAGAGTACGTTTCACTTTTAGACTTTCGGCGTTAATCATGGAGTAATAACAATCAGACCTCATGGCTGGCATATCACTTACTGGACTGTCGGCCTAATACTGCTTGCAGTGATGCTATTTCTTGCATCCTATCCATGGAGTGCAGACAGTATAAAAATAGCCATACGATCCACAGGAAGAAGTTCGTTATTCCTATTCTCAATTGCCGTTACTGCGTCCAGTGTATACTACTTCTGGAAAGCGCCTTTTTCAAAATGGGTTCTACAAAATAGGCGCTATATCGGCGTAAGCTTCGCTGCCTCCCACTTCATCCATCTCGGCCTTATTGCTTTAGTGTCAATAGTTTTTCCTGAACCGTTCCTCGAAGATCAAGCACGAAGCCAGTGGATATTTGGTGGCATAGGTTATGTCTTTGCTGCTCTGATGGCACTGACCTCATCAGACAAAGCACAGCACTGGTTAGGCATCAAAAATTGGAAAAAACTTCACCTCGTTGGTGTTTACTACCTTTGGTTTGTTTTCTTTATGACCTATGTCAAACATACCAAAATCGATCCCAGCTTTTATGCACCATTTCTCGCCTTCACCGTTGCTGTTTTATCACTGCGCTTAATTAAACACTTTAAAGCTAGATAATCCGACAAAATATTAATGGAACAGGCTTATCTTTGTAGCCTCCGAAGGTCACCCAGAACAGGATGACAATATTTAAATCAGCTACTTGCTTAAAAATTACTCTAGCATCAATTGCGACTTTTCGAACTACCATTAATACCCCATGAATTAGTTACACAACTTTGACACTTTCTTGGATGAGGCATACTACCCAATAAATGCGTAGATGTTCCGACCACGGGTCACACTCTTTGTCTAAAACCTATGAAGGATATGGTGAGTTTACTCCGTGAACGTATTAACCCTACTCATTCGTGTTCCTATCCACGCTTGTATCCAACTGCTAGGTTGTAATCTGTTTCACAGGTATCTCCTGAACAGCATTCAAAAATGTTAGACTTACAAATAACACACTGTTCATGCCCGTGAACAACGACTGTGTTTAACGGAGACTGACAACGTGGACAGCGTTGTTTGTGTGCATTGGTCAGATTCATAGCGTTATACATCAAACTTACCTTTAAATGTCTGTATAATTGCTGCATATAAAAGTGCGAGCAAATGAACTTATACACCTCTCACTGCAAAACCCGAACGTTATGATGTGAGATGATGCGGAAGTTATCAGTTACTTGATCTCGAAAGCTGCGCCACTGTTTTGGGACAACCTCCTGCATAAAGTTCAAGATTGCGTTGGCGAAGTGGTTTTGCGTTGGATAGTGCCTATTATGGGTGACATGGCTGTGCATGACGGCCCAAAGCCTCTCAATAGGATTGAGATGAGGGCAATAGGGCGGCAGTTGGATCAAATGAATGCGACAGTTTTTGCGCGACAGGAACGCTCTGACATCGGGGCCTTTGTGGTATGGAGCATTGTCCCAAATGACGTGAATGATACGTTTGTCAGGGTTCCTAGCCTCAATTTTGGCGAGAAGCTGAACGGAGCTGATACCATCAACGGTGGTTGGTTCAACGAAGGGCGCGTCGAAGGTTTCCAGGTTCAGAGCGCCGTGAATGTTCACGCGCCCACGCCCAGATGTTGTCTGGATGGCGGGGTTTGACCCTTTGCGGGCCCAACCATGGCGGGGTTTGCTTTGATATTCCGGATGAACGGCATCCGAGAAGTAGACGGCCTCGTCAGCAGGCAAGTTATTCAGTAGGTTTTCATAAAATGCGATGAATGCGGCCTGCTTTTCAACGTTAGCCACACGGGGCAGCGCCTTTGGCTTGCGATACTCGAACCCCAGGCGGGCCAAAAGCTTTATGCAGCCAGAATGAGAATAGTGGATGTTAAATTTTGCGCCCATATAGGCTCTGATCTGCGACGTGGAACGGCAGAACCGTTCCTCAAGCCATTCGCATAAAGCCGCCTCTTGAGCAATCGTCATCCGTGACTGTCCGCCTTTCCACCCATCGTAGGCGACGGCCTCCCAGTCTTCAGCCAGATATTGCTTGTGCCAGCTGCGCACCGTGTCGTCGTCCAGAAACAGAACCTTTGCGATTTGGGCACATGACATCCCATCATCCAGAAGCAAAAGTGCATTCGCACGCCGCGCAACCCCGTGATCTTCACGTTGACCCTTCACACAGGACAAGAGTTCAAGGCGATCTGCAGCAGTGAGGAAGTTAGGACGGATCATATAGACAACTGAATCCCATTCGCTCAGTTCGTCAATACTAAAGTCGCATGTTCAAGGAATCCGAGTATAGTTAATTTTC
>Ga0233438_10000943_pt1 | contig 34387 bp, 21 predicted proteins | sample SI_123_September_FD_182720 | JGI IMG/M metagenome (GOLD analysis project Ga0233438, IMG submission 182720) | Seawater microbial communities from Saanich Inlet, British Columbia, Canada - SI_123_September2016_10_MG | ecosystem: Environmental > Aquatic > Marine > Inlet | place: Canada: British...
AAACATTATTACATTCGTAATAATGCATTTGTATCTTATTAATTACTTCTATCTACAAACGAAGTGTATAGTTTGAGCGTTAGCGAAAACTTGTTTCGTTGCACGAAACATATAAATATATATAATTATCTAGGATTGCATTATGAATATCTACGACATTGTTTCTGAAAACAGGAATCTTCCTTTAAAAGGAAATCCCGTAGCAAAAAACTTAAACAAATTTAATAAACCATCTACTCACACGGATCGTAAGAAAGAACTTAAGAAAGGTGAACGCAAGCATAAAGGTGCACCTATCGACGAAGCACCTGTAGGAGTACTAAAACAAATGGGTCGCAAACTTGGTGCTAAGGCGGCTGGTGCAGTAGGCATGAAGGGTACTGCTGCTGGTCTTGGCGGCGCTGCTGAAACAGGTGATGTTGCTAGACAACTAAATGTAGATCTTAAAAAGTATGCTGGGCAAACTGGCATGAATCTAAAACAGTTAGACGCACAAGATCTTGTTGCGTTTTTAAAATCAAAAGGTTTTCCTACTACACCACTTGCTAATGTAACTGGAGTACTTGCTCCTAAGCAGATTGATCAAGCTCTATTAAAAGTAGCTCAAGAAAAAGCAAAGGTTGGTGGAGCCAAAGCAGGTACAGGAGTTGCTGGTAGCAACGCCGCAGGTGCTGCGCAAGCGGCTCAAGGAGGAGGGGTTTTAGATAAGATACTACAAAAAACTAGCAAAGCTGGAGTATCTGGTGCCAGCCAAGCTAGAGGCAGTGCAGGTGCTGGTGCTAAACAAAATGCTTTACCAGCAGATATACAAGCACAATTAGATCAACTTACTCCTACAGAGAAAAAAGTACTAGGAGGTTTAATATAATGAAACTTCAAGAAGTAACAGCATACAACTTACGCTCTCAAACTATACTAAATGAAAGTTGGGAAACACTTACAGAAAATCAAAGAATATATGTTGGCAAATGGGAAAAAGAACTTTGGCCCTTGCTGGAAGAATATGTTGTGTATGTGAAGCTGAGTTAAATCCAAACCAAATTAAAAGTATTTTTACCAGTGCTGAACAACAAGCAGCAGGACAAAAGACAGGTCTAGGCAAAGCAGCAGGCGCGGCGGGCGCAGCATTAAAGTTACCAGTAGAGCTTGCTAAAAAAGTTGATACAAAAGTCAATGAACTAGGTAAGCTGGCACAAAACGCAGGTCCTGTAAAAAATGCAGATGCTAAGTTTGCACAACTTAAGAAAGATATTACTGCAAACAACAGTGACAGCAAAATTGTACAAGGTGTACAAAAGATAAGCGACTGGGCAAAAGCCAATCCTGGTAAGGCTTCATTAGCAGTTGGTATTCTAACTACTATGGCAGCGTTTGCAGGTGGTCCTGCAGGCGGTGCAGCAGCAGGTTTAATTTTAAGGGCATCTAAAGATCTATTGCAAGGTGAAAAACTTTCAACAGCAGTTGGCAAATCAGTTAAAACAGCAGCATATGGTGCTCTTGCTGGTATGACATTTAAGTATATTTCCGATAACATTATTGATAACATTGCTTCTGCAGATGCAGCTGAATTTACTGATATGAAAGCAGGATTACGAGATGCAAACTATATAAATGCTAAGGCAGATGTACTGTCTGATATAGGACAGCCTGTAGATATTTTAGACAATGCTATGCGTTATCGTGCACAAGGTAATGTAAATTCGTTTTACTTTAGCTACGACACAGTAGTACCAGGTAATATGCAAGCACAGTTTGAAACTCTAGAAGGGGCATTAGAAGGTGTAAAAACTGGTACTGAAGAATTTTACGCTGCGGCTGCTAAATTTCACGACTTCATGGGCGGCTTGCAAAATTCTACAGAAGCAAAAAATTTAACAGCAGCATGGGATGCTATTCAACAAATTCCTAAAGACGCACTTACTGCTGGTCAAACAGCAGAATTACTAGCACAGGCAAATTCAAGTGAAGCACTAATAAGTGCTATAGAAACTGCTGGCACTAGTGCAGCATCAGTTGTACAAGGTGCTTTAGCAACAGTAGATGATAATGCAAAAAAAGCCCAACAAGCAAAACCAATTGACCCTGAAGAAAAGAAAGAATTAGAAGCAGGAGCAGAAACAAAAGCAGAATCACTGACTATGGAGGAAAAGTACGAACTTTATCTTCAAGAAGGTCCATTAGCCGATAAGTTAAAAGGTGCAGCAAGTAAAGCAGCAGGAGCAGTAAAAGGAGCAGCAGGTAAAGCAGCAGGAGCTGTTAAACAAGCAGGTAAAGATATTACTCAGCAAGTTACTGCTAACAAATTAATGAAAGCATGGAAAGCAGCAGGCGAACCTACTGACACTGGATCTATTGTTAACATATTATCATCAGCTGGTGTAAGTGACGATCAAATTGCTACAATAGGACAGGAACAAAAAGTAAAACTTCCTGCTCCTACTAAAGCACCACAAGCAGATAAAGCAGCAGCACCACAAGCAGATAAAGCAGCAGCACCACAAGCAGATAAAGCAGCAGCACCACAAGCAGATAAAGCAGCAGCACCACAAGCAGATAAAGCAGCAGCACCACAAGCAGGCGGCGAACAGCCTACAAGTGCTCCTACAGCTCAAAAAGGTGACACTAAAAAAATTGGTGGAGCAACTTACCAATGGGAAGGCGCACTTTGGGTAGACACTGCAACAAATAAACCAGTTGGCATAGCAAACGCAATGGAAATAGGATTAGGCAATCCTAAATTAGATCCTATCATTGCATTAGCTAAAAAAGATCCAGCATTAGCTAAACTTATTAAAGCACAAGTAACAGCTAAAGGTGTAAAAGCAGGAACATCTGCTGCTAAACAAGCAGCTGACGCAGGTGTAAAAGGCACAGAAGTAGTAAAAACAAAAGCCAACACAAAGGTATCAAAAGCACCAGCACCTAAGCCAGCAGCACCTAAAGCAAAGGCAGCACCTAAGCCGGCAGCACCTAAAGCAAAGGCAGCACCTAAGCCAGAATTAAGACTAGTAAAATAATTTAAAAGAAAGGCAAGCCTGACTTCTTAGTTGTTTCTATATTTTCTTTGATAAGAGTGGCACAGATTTCTCTATCTTCAGGACCCATAACATAAATCTCATCGATTGATACTGACCCTCTCATGTACCAGCATATTTTCATAAGTTCGAGTTTGAACTGTTTGACTTCCTTTTCTAGGACCTTAACTTCTTCTAAAATTTTGTCAACCGGCCAGGCTAAGATCCTTACGCGAAAAAATGTGATTGGTCAAACGTTATAGGTACACTAAATTCTTTTGGAGCACCCTTTGCAATATCTTCGTCGTCTAACTCAACACGCAACGGTTTAATTGCAAATTTTTTCTTTTGCTCTTCGATGTGATTAGTTAGTGCTTTATAGAATTTTTTGTCAGCATTTTCAATAAATTCTTTTATTTGATGGGGATTACTTACTACATTATCGCCTACTGCAATTGAAACAATGCTGCTAATAATCATTCCTACAGTGAGCTCTGTTAACTTTTTAAAACTAACATTAAATTTTGCAAGTTTTTCTTCTTCAGTTAATCCGTCATCATTGACTAAACTAAAGACTCGTTGCTCTTCAAAAGTTTTAAGTGCACTTTGTGTAAATTCTTTATATGTTAACGGTCGTAAATTGATAGTTAACTCGTCTAGATAAACTGCATCTTCAAATTGTGCAGTAAGTAACCCTTCTAAAATTGTTCTTAGATCAACTTGAAAGTCTCTATCTTCTTCTATGCCAGGGATAGTAGTTCCAATATTCATCATTTCACCATATGTAGCAATGCGTATTGCTATAAGAGCTGCGTCTAAATCTAAACTAGGCATTAGCCATGCATTCTTAATAGCCGGTATACAACTTTGTATTACGTCAACTGTTGATTGTCCGTTTATAAGAGCATCTGGTGTTTTAAATGACAGTTCGTCTTTAGCAGTCATTGAAAACACAGGATATTCGCCTGTTTCGGATATGTCTATAGCATCGTCCGGGTAAAATTTTCCTTGGCTAGGAAGTGTGAGATAAAGTTTAGGCTGTCTATAAAACGCCTTTAGCGGGTTAGCACCGGGTGCAGTAATTTCTGGCATGTTTTTCTCCGTATAAATACAAGTATAAAAGTATGTATCATCTTTATTTATATACGTATATAATAGGACATTTAACATTATGGCAGGACCTGTAAAAGGCACGTGGGGCGGAGAAGACATTGAGCTCAATGATGCTGCAACTGAAACTACACTTCTAAAACTACTTGAAGCAGTAAAAGCCATGGGCTCTGATGGTGGTTTCGGTGATGGGTCAGGTGCTGCTGACGAAGTTGACCGACTAGCAAACGAAAGTAAAGATGCTAGCGAGAAAGTTGAAGATTTTGGTGATACTGTTGAAGACGTATCTAAAAGTTTTTCTGTATTAAAAAACGCAAGTAAGGATTTATTAGCAGAATTCCTAGTAGGCGGTAGTAGTATTAGTGACTTCACTAAACACATTACGGGTGCAATAGCAGAAGTTCCTTTTGTAGGAGGAATAATAGCTAAACCTGCACAGATATTTGCAAATGTGTTAACCGAGAATATTGCAAGTTTTAGAGAGTTAACAAATGTTGGTGTTGATTTTGGAACTAGTCTTTTTGATATACAAAGTGCTGCAACCAAATCAGGGCTAAGTTTAGCAACATTCCAGCAAACAATTAGCGGCAATGCAGAAACACTTGCTAAGTTTGGCGGTAACGCCGCTGCTGGCGCTCGAAGATTTCAAGAAGTAAGCGGAATACTACAAAAAGATTTTGGACCAGGATTTAGTGCACTTGGGTTAACTATGGAAGAAACTGCTCAACATACAGCAGATTATATGGAATTGCAAACTACACTAGGACGTGGCCAGTCCGGTGATGCTAGATCGCAAGCAAAAGGAACAGCAGACTACGTAATGCAATTAGACAAATTGTCTAAAGTTACTGGCAAGCAAAGAGATCAAGTTGCTGATATGCTTCAGCAACAAGCAGAAGATTCAAGACAAAAAGCACTACTTGCTACATTAGATGCAGAAGCAGGGGAAGCCTTACAAAATATTACAGCAATTGTAGGAGCTAAAGATCCAAAAATCGCAGACGCAATTACTGAACTTGTAGCAACTGGTGGTGCACCTATGAGCGACTTCGGAAGAAGCATTGCAACAATGTATCCGGAAGTTGCAAAAGCTTCTGCTGCACTTAAAGAAGGTGCAATCTCCGAAGAGGAATACATGACAGTTCTTCAAGGTAGTATTAACACTGCACAAGACAGAATGAAAGTCGACGGAGAATCAATTGCCTTACAACAACAACTGGGCATCAGTATCAACGATTCAACAGTAGGTCTTGCAAGTATGGGCGAGCTTACAACAGACATGACGGAGATACAGAAGAAACAAAACGACCAAATGCAATCAGGATCCAAAGGACTTTTAGATTTTGAAAGACGAATTACAGAAGCAAGGAATATTATATTCGGTGCGTTAATTAACAGCGGAGTATTTCAGTCATTAGAAGATGGCTTTAGTATTCTTATTGACATGTTCACAAGTGAAGAAATGTTAGGTTCATTAAAAACTACTGTAGAATCGTTATCAGTGGTATTTAAGAATATTGTAGATGATATAAAAGATTTTGGATTTTTGGAAGCTATATCGAGATTATTTGACGGAATCGATCTGGGCAAAATGATTAAAGACATGCTCTTCGGCGGCGGCACGAAAGAAGAACCAAAAGACAATTCAGATGCAGTAAATCGTGCTCAAGAAAAATTAAATGCATTAAATGAAACAAGATCCAGCGATGATTTTAAACAAGCACAAGCAAAAAAGACCGAACTCGAAGGCAAAGCAGGATCAGGACAGGAATTAAGTGCAGGAGAATTAAAAGAATTAGAAAATGCAACATCTCTAGTAAACGACTTAGATAGAGAAACAGCACGACTTACTACAAGGATGAAAGACCTTAGTGCAGCTAAAAAAGAAGTGGGGGACGACAGTCCGGGATTCTTTAGTTCGATGGGCAGTATGCTAGATTTTGATTGGTCTACTTTAGCAATTGCCGCAGCTGGTATTGTAGGCATAGCTTACGCAACTAAGCCACTTAAACCAGCAATTCCAGTTTTACTAAGTGTAGCAGCAGCGTTTGCAGGAGTTGGTCTTGCAGGCGCTGGCATATCAATGCTTATAGATTCTATAGCAGAAAGCTTCGGCAAAGTTGCTAAAGGCATTAGAGAATTTGAAAGCATAGACGGAAAAGTAATAAGTTCTGTAGCTACTAGTTTAAAACCGTTTGCAGAAGCGCTAATGGATCTTGCAAAAGGCGGAATCGTTGCTAGCTTTGTAAGTGAAGGAGCATTAGAAAATCTTGCAGTAGGATTGAAATCTTTTGAAAGTATTGACTATTCTCTTTTGCCGGCTGTTGGCTTTGCAATTCGACAGCTTGCAGATCCAATAGCAGAAATGGCCCAAGCTGGATTTTTTGCAAACTTTGTTAGCAGCGGAGCATTGCCTAATCTAGCAGAAGGTATTCGTAGTTTCCAAGGGCTAGATGTAGGTGTATTAACGATTTTAGGTCCTGCATTAGAATCTTTACAAAAAGGAATAGCAGCATTTACAGGTGACGGCGTTCTAGATAGCTTAGGCAAAGCTGCCGGTGGATTTATATCAAGCATTACCGGATCAGGAACATCTCCGTTTGACAGTTTAATTGAAGGATTGAAAGGTTTTGAAAATATTAATGCAGTTGCTCTGGAACAAATAGGATACGGATTAAACGCAATTTCTAAATTTGACTATGATAAAATGGAAGAAGTTGCTGATGGGTTAGATTTATTATTAATGTATGCTAATACCTTTCCAGAAGGAGCATACGATTCAATTGTTAGCTCTCTTGATCAGTTTAGCAATTTAGAATTAGCTAATTTATACGCTATTGCAGATATATTTGAAAACTTAACACAGTTTCAATTAGCAAGTCTAATTAATGAAATTGATACATTTGCAGTTAAATTAACAGATCTAAAAGAAACAAAAAGCGCCGACGTATCATTCTCAAGTGCAGAAGCCTCATTTGATAGAATGATAGAGCAGTCAACTACATTTGATGCTGCTTTACAAGGTAGCGGATCAAAATTTGATGCAATGCTTGAAGGTTCTAGTAGCAAGTTTGATGAAGCTATGGAAGGAATAGGGTCTAATATAGAAACTTCAGCTATAGGCGCAGGTAAAGTTCTAGAGTCTAGTTTTGTACAACAAGAAAAATTAGCAAGCAACGCATCTGCAGATTTGCAGTCTTTCTTCAATGAAGATTTAAAGGCACAAAAAGCTGCAATGGCTGATGTTGATTTTGGTACTGGAATGTCTAATACAAGTTCCCTAGAAGGACTTGACACAAGCGAATTATCCAGTTATAATAAAGAATTAACAAATGCAATTGTAGAAATTAAAAATGCTTCGACAACATCAGCACAAGCAGAAAATACGAGCAATATCGGAGAATCAATGCAAACAGTTGCCGGGAATGCACAAGGAATGGAAGAAGATAGGCTAGATAAGTTAAATACTACAATGGAAAAAATATTTGGTGCTATTACAGCAGGTAACAGTATTAATGATAAGAGTCTCAAAGCGTTCAAGAACAATAAAACCAGTAGTGTATGGTAATAGGATAAAATATGAGTTGGAAAAAGTACTTTAACCCTGTTCCAACAGGGGATAACCCGAGCGGAAATTACTCACCCATGGGAGGTCCTCGCAGCGGAAATAATCCGGGTCCTGCACGTTCTAATTACTCATCGTATTTGCCAGATGTGTATGTGGGATCACCAAATCGTGTAGAAAGATACGGCCAATACAACACAATGGATTTAGATTCAGAAGTAAATGCTGCCCTTGATATATTAGGTGAATTTTGTTCTCAAAAAAATGAACAAAATGAAACACCCTTTATTACTAGTTTCAAATCAAAGGCAACTAATACAGAAATAACAATTATACAACAGTACCTACAGCAGTGGTGCAAATTGCAAGAGTTCGAAACTAAAATGTTTCGTATTTTACGCAATACATTTAAATATGGCGATACATTTTTTGTAAAAGATCCAGAAACTAAGCGTTGGTTTTATGTCGATCCTGCAAACGTAACACGCATTATTGTAAACGAAAGTGAAGGTAAAAAGCCTGAACAGTATGTTATTAAAAACTTTAATTTAAATTTTGCAGACGGTGTTGCAACTACACCTTATGAAACAAACGGAAATATCACTGGCGGCGGCAGCGGACATTTAACTGGCGGCGTTCGCGGAATGGTAGGACAACCTCAGCAGTCAATGTCGGGCAGTAGGTTTATGACAGAAGAACGCGAAGTTGCTATTGATGCAGAACATGTTATACATTTAAGTTTATCTGAAGGATTAGACAGCAATTACCCGTTTGGTAATTCATTATTAGAAACTATATTCAAAGTCTACAAGCAAAAAGAATTGCTCGAAGACGCAATTATTATCTATCGTGTGCAGCGAGCTCCTGAACGTAGAGTGTTTTATGTAGACGTTGGTAATATGCCAAGTCACTTGGCAATGCAGTTTGTCGAAAGGGTAAAAACTGAGATACATCAGAGACGCATACCGAGTTCGACAGGAGGTGGCACGAATGTCATAGACAGTTCCTACAATCCGTTGAGCATCAACGAAGACTACTTCTTCCCGCAAACTGCTGAAGGGAGAGGATCAAAAGTTGAAACACTGCCAGGCGGCACTAACCTAGGTGAAATTGACGACTTACGTTATTTTACTAACAAGCTAGTACGCGGTCTCCGAATTCCTTCATCATACCTTCCTACTGGAGCGGACGACAGTGCTAGTCAATATAATGACGGTAGAGTAGGCACTGCTTACATTCAAGAGCTACGATTCAACAAATATTGCGAACGTTTACAAAATTTGTTAACTAGAGATTTTGATCAAGAGTTTAAACGCTACTTACTTGAAAAGGGTGTAAACATTGACACAGCAATGTTTGATCTTAAATTTCAACCACCGCAAAACTTTGCAAGTTATCGTCAAGCAGAAATTGACAATGCTCGTGTACCAACATACACACAAATGAGTGCTATTCCTTATATTTCAAATCGCTTTGCAATGAAACGTTTCCTAGGAATGTCCGACGAAGAACTTGCTGAAAATGAACGTTTGTGGCGAGAAGAAAATGAGGAAACTCTTACTCCAGCACCTGATGATGCTGCTGGCGAATTACGCGGCGCTGGCATAAGCGGTGCCGGTATAGAAGCCGACATAAGTGACATGGAAACAGAAGCCCCAGGAGAAGCAGCACCAGTTGATGGCGGCGAAGGTGCTCCGCCTGATACTACTACAGGAGCAGACATCGGTGCAGGCGCTGCTACTGAGCAACCTGTATAAATACTATTATGATATTACGTGAGCTATTTTATTTCGACAAAGAAACAGTTGAACCTATAGAAGACTATAGTTATGAACCAGAATACGACGACAGTCCTGTAGAGTTTTCTGATACACGTAAAACTAAACTTTCTCTTAGACAAATTAATCGTGCTCGTAAAGCTAGCGAACTACACAAGAAAGAACAGGTTAAAGAACTAGACTTTGTTCGTCAAATGTACGGGATACCATCTGAACCAGAGGTATAATGTTTTGTCAAAAATAGATAAGTCCCAACTATCAAAATCTGAATGGCACAAACTACGAGAACTTCGTAGAACAGAAAAAGAATTAATAAAAAAAGAAAAGCTTAAAGAAAGTAAGAAGTTAGCACAAGCTTTAGGAACTCCTTCGCAAAAAAAAAATGTTCCTGACGAAATCCCGCAAACAAAAGTACAAAAAATAACAAAAACAAACTCTGCAATAATCTCCCCAGTTAAAAGTAACGGCGTAGCATTTGTGCTTGGGAACGGTACTAGTAGATCAGCCATTGAACCAGAATGGCTTAGACCTTACGGTAAAATCTATGGTTGTAATGCGTTGTATAGATCATTTGACCCAGACTATCTAATAGCTGTTGACGTAAAAATGATGTTAGAAATAAACAAAGCTGCATACCAACAAAAAAACCCTAACGTATGGACCAACCCGAATAGATCCTATTCTAAATTTAAAGGATTTAATTATTTTAATCCAGCAAAAGGGTGGAGTAGCGGACCTACTGCATTATGGTTAGCTAGTCAGCATACTTATGAAACTATCTATATTTTAGGATTTGATTACAGAGGACTGTCCGAAGGACAAAAAGTTAATAACATTTACGCAGATACTCCTAACTATAAAAAATCTTCAGACAGTGCAACGTTTTTTGGTAATTGGCTGCGTCAAACTGCGTCTACAATGCAAAAACACACAGGAATTAACTATGTTAGAGTAATAGCACCAGATAACTATAGTCCTCCAGAGCTAAATAAAATTGAAAACTATAGCTCGATCACTATTGATGAGTTTCAAATACAATTCGGTTTCCCACCAAAATAGGCAAAAAGTATCGTTTTTGCCCCCTTTTCGTATATAATCTAAACATATATATAAATAATAATGACAGCCTTACCATAGGTAACCAATCATTTATAGGAGAATTTAAAAATGGCTAATAAATTTGAAGAAATGCTAGAGCGTCTCATTAACGAGGACCGTGATGGCGCAGAAGAATTATTTCATGAGATTGTTGTAGAGAAGTCACGCGACATATACGAGTCACTACTTGAAAATGATCTTGAAGAAGAAGAAGTTGAAGAAGCAGAAAAATGCGACGACGACGAAGAAGTTGATGAAGCAACAGACGAAGAAGTTGAAGAGTCAGACGAAGACCTAGACGAAGCTACTAACGAAGACGACGACGAAGAAGTTGAAGAAGGTTTTGACCTAGACGAGTTTGAAGTTGAAGCTGACCCAATGGACGACATGGGCGGAGATCCTGCAGATGATATGATGGGTGACATCGAAGCAGATGCAGACGACGAAGATAAAGGCGATGACGAAGAAATAGAAGACAGAGTTGTTGACCTAGAAGACGCACTAGACGACCTAAAAGCAGAATTTGAAAAAATGATGTCTGACGATGATGGCGAAGAAGAGCCAGAAATGGACATGGACATGGACATGGATGACGAAGGCGACGATGATGATGAAGCTGAAGAAGCATTTCAATTCGAAGCTGAAGACGAAGACGAAGAAACAGAAGAGTCTGCTGCTCCAAAAACTGATACTGAGCAGATGCGTGAATACGTAGAAAAAATTGCAGGTGGACACGGCGCTGAGTCAAAAGGCAAAGCTGAAACTGCTGACAACAAAACTTCTCCAGTAGCAGGTGCTAATGATATGGGCGGTGACGCTAGCAACTTAGTACAAGGCGGAGAAGAAACTGGCGGAAAAGCTGATTCTGCTAAAGAAGAAAATGCTGGTAATGTAAATGTACCAGGTGGCAAAGCTGGAAAATCAATGAAAGCTATGCCAAAAGGCCACGGCGCTGAAAAGAAAGGCGCAGGCGAAACTGCTGCTAATAAGAAATCAACACTTGGCAGTTAATTAAGGGAAGTTTGAATGAGTAATTTTTTAAGAGAGCATTTGACGTTCGACAGAGCTCAGATAGTTATAGAAAATGCTAACGAAGGCAAAGACCTTTATATGAAAGGTATTTGCATACAAGGAGGCGTCCGCAACGCTAATCAGCGAGTGTATCCTGTAAATGAAATAGGCAGGGCTGTCAAAACTCTCAATGATCAGATAAGCGGAGGATACAGTGTTCTCGGAGAAGTTGATCATCCAGACGGACTTAATATCAATATAGATCGTGTAAGCCATATGATTACAGAAATGTGGATGGATGGCGATAACGGTTACGGAAAGTTGAAAGTTTTACCAACCCCTATGGGGCAACTAGTTAAAACGATGCTTGAGGCAGGCGTTAAATTAGGTGTTTCATCTAGGGGTTCAGGTAATGTTAGCGAAAGCGGCAACGGCGAAGTAAGTGATTTTGAAATCATTACTGTAGACGTTGTTGCCCAACCCAGTGCTCCGGGGGCGTATCCTACGCCGATCTACGAGCATCTAATGAATGCCCGTGGGGGGTATAAGGCATACGAACTAGCACAGGCAACAAAACACGACGATAAGGCACAGAAATATCTTAAGGAATCGCTGATTAATATAATCAGCAAGCTCCGATAACGAAGGAGAAAAATATGTTGGATGCACTAAAAACACTTTTTGAGAATGATGTAGTTTCTGGAGAAGTACGTGCTGAAATTGAAGAAGCATGGAACGCAAAGATCAAAGAGAATAAACAGCAAGTAACTGCTGAGCTCCGCGAAGAATTTGCACAAAAGTACGAACACGACAAGTCAACAATGGTTGAAGCCATTGATTTACTTGTTTCTGAGCAACTTCAATCAGAAATTGCTGAGTTTGCAGAGGACCGCAAACAACTAGCAGAAGCAAAAGCAAAATATGCAGTAGCAATGCGTGAAAACGCAGACCTAATGAAGAATTTTGTTCTTGATCAACTAGGCAATGAAATTTCTGAACTACATGAAGACCAAAAAGCAGTAGCAGGCAAGTTTGCACAGCTTGAGGAATTTGTTGTAGAAGCACTTGCAAAAGAAATTGCAGAATTTTATGATGATAAGAAAGATTTAGCAGAAACAAAAGTACGTTTAGTACGTGAAGCTAAAGAACATTTTGTTAAAGTTAAAACAAACTTTATTCAAAAGAGTGCTGCACTAGTGTCTGAAACAGTTGAAAAGACTCTTAACAGAGAAATTGGTCAATTGCAAGAAGACATTGAAGAAGCACGTAGAAATGATTTTGGAAGAAAATTATTTGAAGCATTTGCAACTGAATATTCAAATAGCTATCTAAACGAAAAATCAGAAACAGCCAAACTTTTAAAAGTTGTTGCAACAAAAGATGCACAACTAGCAGAAGCAAAAACATTTGCAGTTAAGGCTAAGCAATTAGCAGAAGCTCAGACAACTGAGAAGAAGCGTTTAGTTGAAGCAGCAGAAAGAAAAGATGTAATGAACGAGCTTATTGCACCACTAAGCAACAAGCAACGTGAAATTATGATAGATTTACTGGAATCAGTACAGACAGACCGTTTGCAAAAACAGTTTGAAAAATATCTACCGGCAGTAATAGAAGACGGTAAAACTCCAGCAAAGCGAAAGGCAGCAATTACAGAAGGCAAAGAAATCACAGGCAACAGAGAAACACAAACAGTTAGTAGTAAGGCAGACGACAACAATGTAGTAGATATCCGTCGTTTAGCTGGAATTGGATTAAATTAAGGAGAAAATTATGTCAGAACTACTAGAAAGTCGCTGGCAGGAGACCAAGAGTGCCCTTCTTGAAGGCCTACAAGGAAACAAGAAATCAGTAATGGCTGCAACACTTGAAAATACTAAGCAGTATCTTTCAGAAGCAGCTACTTCGGGTGCCACATCTGCCGGTAACGTAGCAACTTTAAACAGAGTAATTTTACCAGTTATTCGTCGTGTAATGCCAACGGTTATTGCAAACGAATTAGTTGGTGTACAACCAATGACTGGACCAGTTGGACAGATTCACACATTGCGTGTTCGTTACGCAGATGCTGGAGAGTTTGCTGCTGGAACAGAAGCATTGAGCCCATTTGAAATTGCTCAAGGCTATTCAGCTAATTCTGCAAGCGGAACTGCAAAAGCTGCTGCTACAGCTGCTCTTGAAGGCCAAGCTGGTAAGAAGTTAAGCATTCAAATATTGAAGCAAACAGTCGAAGCTAAAACTCGTAAGCTCAGCGCACGTTGGACTTTTGAGTCAGCTCAAGACGCACAATCACAGCACGGTATTGATATCGAAGCTGAAATCATGGCAGCTCTTGCACAAGAGATCACTGCTGAGATTGACCAAGAAGTATTAGGCAGCTTACGTTCGCTAGCTACTACTTCTGAAACGTACGACCAAGCTGCGGTATCAGGTACTGCTACATTTGTTGGTGACGAGCATGCTGCATTAGCTGTTCAAATCAACCGTGTTGCTAACTTGATTGCACAGCGTACACGTCGTGGTGCTGGTAACTGGGCAGTTGTTTCGCCATTCGCGTTAACAATTCTTCAGTCAGCAACTACTTCAGCGTTTGCTCGTACAACTGAAGGTACGTTTGAAGCTCCAACTAACACTAAGATGGTTGGTACCTTAAACAACGCTATGCGTGTATACGTTGACAGCTATGCTGGCGATGACGCAGTAGTACTTGTTGGTTACAAAGGTTCAAGCGAATCAGATGCAGCAGCATTCTACTGCCCATATATTCCATTAATGAGCAGCGGTGTTGTACTAGATCCAGCAACATTCGAGCCAGTCGTATCATTTATGACACGTTATGGTTACGTTGAGCTTTCTAACACTGCATCATCTTTAGGTAACGCAGGTGATTACTTAGGAGCAGTTGGCATTACAGACGGTAATGTAAGCTTCTCTTAATTGTTACATTAAAAAGCAATAAAAAAAATAGGACCTTCGGGTCCTATTTTTTTATCTATAACTTTTTTTGATAAATACTTGTGTCTAATAGCGAGCCGCAAGGCGGACTTATGCGGACCCACCGCGTAGACCTAGAACGTCAAATAAGGAGAAAAACAATGGGAAGACCAATTAATAAAAGATACTTCGGCAGACTAGCCGATGCAGACGATGCACGTTTTGCACCGTTAAATGATACTTTTTTCAACATTGCTATCAATGTGCAAATTAGAGCAGAAGCCGAAACTGAATCAGGCTTGATACTACAACAGCGCAGTCCTAATAAGTTTGTTGTTAACGATTTGAAAACCGGTACTGCTGTAAATGCAGATGGCACACAGCGTGACGGCACAGCAGGTACAGGGAATGTAGATACTTGTACATTAGTAGACAAAGCAGCAGGAGCACTGGGTGCTAACGAAATGTCTATTATGGGAACTACACCAACTGGCCAGGTAAGAATTAAAAAACTATATAACAGAACTTGTAGAGACTTTGACAACAATCGTTATAAGTGGGTTACAGAAGATGACTCAACAGAAACTGTATTACGTCTAACAGCGATCTAACAGGACTTATAAATGTCAAAGTTTCTAAACGTACCATACGGAGACTATGTAATTACAGTTCAAGACGGAGGAGCTATCCGTCTTGATACTGGCCTTTCAAACGGTGAAGTAATAGTTACTGGCGATTTAACTGTATTAGGTGAAACTACAACTGTTAACACAACTACGTTAACAGTCGAAGACAACATTATTACAGTAAATTCTCTTGCCGGAGCAGTTAACGAAGCTGGTATAGAAGTAGCAAGAGACAGTAAAGTTACACAAAAATTTGTTTTTGATGAAACAATTAATTATACTAGTCCTACACTAGGTGCAATAAGTGGAGCTTGGCATCTAAAAGATGAAAATGACGATTTAGCAGGTATACGTACTAATGTAATTGATACTGCCGGCGGAGATCTTTATTTAATAAACAGTGGACAAGGTGTAGTTAGTGTTACTGAAACTAATAACTACGAGTACGGAGTTTTTAATTATACTTCTGCTAATACTATTAATGTCTTAGATCCGTTTGGAGATACTGGAGCATTTACAACTCCAAGAACACCAGACGATGATAATATACCCAACGGTAGAGCAGTAGCTGACTTTATCACTTCGTATTTTGCTACAGTATTCTATGATAAAATTTCAGAAGGCTCCAATAGTCTTACCTATGTGGAAACTAAGGATTTTGAAATTACAGGAGAACTTAGTAGAGTAGAAGTCGGAATAGACAATCAATTAGTTGCAGAGTTTTATAATGACAGACTTGACGTTTTTAATTTAAGATTACAAGATTCTACATTATCCGCAACAGATTCAGGGCAAGACTTGGTATTAATGTCTCCAGGAACTGGAAGCGTAAGAATAAACGATACACTGCATATTGATGCTACACCTACATTTGAGGATGCTACATTAGATCCTAGTTTACCAACCGGCGGCATAAAACTTTATAGTAAAACTCCAGGTTATGGTGATACTGGACTTTATTTCGCTAATAGTGCAAGTAGGACCGACGAAGTAATAAGTAACAACAAAGCATTAATTTATAGTATGTTGTTTTAGGAAAAATTAAATGGCACTTGAATACGCAATTATAACTGACGATAGTACTCCTACAACACTGCTAACAGTACCGGCAGAAAAAGAGTATGCTATTACTACTATGATTGTATGCAATACAACACTACCGGATCCTGAAGATCCAACAGCAGGAACAGCATACTTTGATATGCATCTTGTCCCGCAAAGTAGCGATCCTGTAGGAGATGTAATACCTCCTCTAGAAACACAAGTAATAAAAGATTTGTATCTAGAAGCAGGAGAAACATTTACTTTTGATTCAGAGAAACTAGTTTTAGGTCCTGAAGATAAAATTGTTTTTGTAAGTTATTCTGTAGCAGGCGGTGGAAGTCTAAGTGCAACCGTAAGTTATTTGGAAATATAAAATGGCAATAGCAAACGCATTAATATCAGGAGCAAAAGTATTACTTACTGTACCAGCAGGAAAGCGATACGCTATAACTACAATTATGGTTTGTAATACAGTAACGCCGGAGTCTGTTGACAGTGACGGCGGCGTATCAGATTTTGACATGCATTTTATAAAAAGTGGCGACTCTAGAAGTGATGCAAATACTATTGTAAGAGCTTTAGAGTTACCAGCAGGCGAAACATTTACATTTGATAGTGAAAAAATAGTAATTGAGGCAGGCGATACTATAGAACTAGTAGGCAGTTCTCCAGAAGTTCTTGTTGCAACTGTAAGTTATATGGAAGTATAAAATGAGGCTTATAAAAAGACAAACAACAAATTTAAGAAACATCAACGGCAAAGGTGTTCAGTACGATACTAAAGATCAAGTAATTCTTGACTCTTCAGTAGGTGTATTAATGCCCAAAGGAACAACCTCAGAAAGACCCACTACTCCAACTGAAGGATATATTAGGTACAACACTACATCAAATGAATTCGAAGGTTATCAAGACGGCGCCTGGAGAAAGATTAGATATAAAGAACCAAATAGAAATCCAGGCATAATAAAACAAACGTTTGGTCCAGGAGATGACATAGAAGTATATTTTGGCACTCTGGACAGTGGCGACACAGATTATCCAGTACCAGAAAGTGCAGATAGTATTATTGTTTTAGTTGAAAATGTAATTCAAATATCAACAACTAACTTTGTTCTCGAGCAAAACCCCGTCGGAAAGCCAGCAGGATGGTATATAAAATTCTTAACTCCGGTTCCAACTGGTAAGTTAGTCACTGTCCTTCACAACTTCGATAAGTAAAATTCAATAAATACTGTATGGGGAATACAGTATGTCGCAACTAGGTAGAATATCTGGTCCGTTACTAACGGAAAATCTTTTAAGAAATGGTGCTGATCTTGCGTTTAGCAACGATAGAACCGATTCTAATACTACTCTTTTATATCTTGATGTTAATACTGACAGGATCGGTATCAACACCGAAACTCCTATCCGAGAATTAGATATAAACGGATATACAAACTCAACTACATTTATTGCAAATGTAAGTGCTGATATTGCAAACTTTGAAATAACCGCAGGAAAAATAGAAAATCTTTCTGACAATATTTTTATAAAAGCAGCTGATACAATTGTTGTTCCAACTATTAGAAATACTGACATAGAAATAAACGACAATTATATTTCCACATATACTACAGATACTGATTTACGATTAATTGCTAATGCTATAGGCAATATAGTTTTTGACGGGTCAGTAGAAATAGATAATTTACACTTAATGGAGTACCTACTTTTAATGTAGTAAACATAGATGGAAATTTGTCTGTAATAGGAAATGTGTCGCAAGCAGGCAATTTAAGTGTAACTCAATCTATAGACACTGGTACTTTTAACCTTGAAGGGAATTATATTGCTACAGTTGAATCCAATGCAAATATAGATCTACGAGCAAGCGGTACTGGTTCAGTAACCTTTTCATCGTTGCGTACAGACGGCAGTTTAACAGTAGCCGGCAGCACAACATCTTTAAATGATGTTTCTGCAACTGGAACTGTTGCTACTTCAAATTTAAATGTTACTGCGGATTTGATCGTAGGCAGAAATGTAAGTTTAGAAACTATAGATATAACACAAAATAAAATAATTGTTACTACGGCAGACACAAATCTTAATCTTGTACCTGCAGGATCTGGAACTGTTGAAATACTAGGCAATACTAATATTGCAGGCAATGTACATACTAGCGGCAATATCACAATGGATGGCAGTTTTGTATTAGGCGATCAAAATACAGACAATCTAATACTTAATGCTGAAATCAGTAGTGATATAGTTCCTGATGCTAGCGGTACATATGATATAGGAGCTTCTACTAAAAAATATGCAAATACAGAATCACTTTCATTCAACAGTGAAACTATTACTGTAGGTGCTATTACTGTAGACGGTAATGATCTAGCAAGTAGACAAGGTAATATATTTTATGTTGCTGTTAACGGTGACGATACAAATGTTGGAGATCATCAGCAAAGCCCATTTAGAACTATTAAACATGCTTTAAGTGCATCAGATTCAAGTGTTGGAGGCCCGGTAACAATATATGTTTATCCAGGAGATTACGAAGAAGAATTTCCATTAACATTATCCGCTAACACAACTATAAAAGGTTTAGATCTAAGAGGAACAATTATCCGGCCGACTGTTTCTACTCAAAGCGAAGATGTATTTTTATTAACCGGTGAAACTACTGTTGAAGATCTAACTATAAAAGATTTTTACTATGATAGCTTGAATGATAAAGGATATGCTTTTAGATTTGCAAGCAATGCAATTACTACAACACGTTCTCCTTACATTAGAAACATTACTGTTATCACACAAGGCTCTGTAACAAGTGCAACCGATCCAAGAGGTTTTGCAAGCGGTGATGCAGGTAAAGGGGCATTAGTAGACGGCACAGATGTAAACAGTGCAAGTGCTGATGCTTCAATGTTATTCCATAGTTGTACATTTATTACTCCTGGTGTAGATGCACTTACAATGACAGGCGGTGTAAGAGTAGAGTGGTTGAACTGCTTTTCATATTTTGCAAACAGAGGACTGTATGCATTTAATGATGCGGTAGGTAGAGTAAATCAAGACGGAAGTACTATAAACAAAGGTGCAGAATTACGTTCTATTGGATCAGCAAGTGTATACGGGAATGTAGGTGCAGAAGCCGACGGCGACGAAGCACTGATGTATCTTATTAATCATAATTTTGCTTATATAGGCACAGGTAAAGATGTTTCAAATGATGCAACACTAGTAATCCAAGAAAACGAAACTGTTGAATTAAACTCAGGCAGAATATATTACACTAGTCAAGATGCCAGCGGAAACTTTAGAGTCGGCGATGCATTTGTTGTAGACTTTGATAAAGGAACTACTAGTTTAAGCGACAGTGATGTTGCACTAACTGGTATATCTAGTATAACTGTAAACACAGGCGGAGATGAAACCTTTATCAACGCAGAAAAAATTGAAACTGGTAACTGGAGGATCGAAGATAACACTATTAGCGCACTAATAGGCGAAGGTAACTTAGCAGCTGTATCTGGAACAATTAATTTTACAAACGATGTTAATATGCAAAGCAATTTGTCTATGACAGGTGACTTTGTTATGTCTGGTGCTAATTTTACTCTAGGAAATGCAACAGGCGACAGTGTAAGTTTTGAAGCCGATGTTAAAAGTAATATTATACCCAAGCTAAACAATATATTCACATTAGGTAGTGATACTAAAAAGTGGAATACTGTATGGGTCAGTGATATACCCATAGACGAATTACAAATAAACGACAACTATATTCAAACTATTAATAGCAATGCTAGTCTTGAGTTACGTGCAAATGGCACTGGAGATATTTTATTTTCAAGCACTACTCGAATAGACAACGACTTAACAGTAAACACAGCCGATTTACAAGACACAACTATTTCTACGTTATCGCATCTCGGAGATGTAGTACAGACGGGAGACAAAACACAAACCGGTGACAAGACCATAACTGGTGAAATTAGTGTTTCTTCAACTGCACAGTTTGAAAATATTCAAATAGAAGCTAATAATATTACAACAACAGAATCTAATTCTGATTTAGAACTACGTGCTAACGGATCTGGTGAAGTAATTATTCCTGACAATAATACACAAATAAACAACGACCTTTATTTAGACCAGGATACTACACTAGCAGAAGTAGTAGTTACTGCTAGTGTTGCACTAGAAGAACTTTTAGTTGACGATCTTAGAATAAGTGATAATAGGATAGAAACTATTACATTAAACGCAGATTTGACTTTAGATCCTGACGGAAATGGAAAAGTCTATATTCCTAGTAATAATTTAATAATTGATAATAATTTTACTGTTAATAATTTAACTACACTAAGCACTACTAATATTGCCGGGGAACTCTCCCATACAGGTAATTATGTAATTACGGGTAATATTGCACAAACAGGTCCTACTAATATAATAGGCAATATTACTACAAGTAGTGATGCACAAATAGAAGATATCTTATTTTCAGGAAATGTCGTTTCTACTACCAATAGTAACTCTAATTTAGACTTGAGAGCTAACGGAACCGGAATAGTTCGATTTGTTGGCAACACCGTTATTTCTAACAACTTACAAATTACCGGCAATATAAACACTGGTAATATTAATATAGCAACCAGTTTAGATCTCAACGAATTAGTAGTTAATAATAACATAGAAATAAATGACAACTACATATCTACAACAGTTTCAAATAGCAATCTTGAAATTCGTGCAAATGGCTCCGGAAATGTAAATCTACAAGATAGTGTACAGATTGATAACAATCTAACAGTTTTAGGATTACCTAGTTTACAAGATACTAACATTACTGGAGTAATGACTCGTACAGGAAATTTACTACAAACAGGAAATGTTTCGGTTACAGGAAATTATACAATTTTAGGAGCAATTGATGTAGGTGCTATTGCACAATTTGAAAATATTGAATTTAACAATAATTACATCACAACGACAGAAAGCAATTCAGATTTACAGTTAAAAGCTAGCGCAGCAGGCACAGTGAAATTTGTGGATAACACTACAATATCTAATAATTTACAAATTAACGGAGATCTTAACACACAAGACATATCTATAGCAACTAGTTTGGATCTTAATGAATTAGTAGTTAATAATAACATAGAAATAAATGACAACTACATATCTACAACAGTTTCAAATAGTAATCTTGAATTAAGAGCTGTTACAGGTAAATTAGTTAATATTCAAGACAGTTTATTGATAGATAATAGTTTAACTGTAGCAAGTGACACAAGTTTAAAAGATGCTACTATTGCAGGAGAGCTAACGATCAGTGGCAACACTGATCAGCAAGGTAATTATAACCTTTTAGGAAATTTTTTAGGTACAGGAAACATTAATGTAGGTGCTATTGCACAATTTGAAAATACTGAATTTAATAATAATTACATTACAACGACAGAAAGCAATTCAGATCTTGAATTACGTGCTAACGGAACGGGCAAAGTTAAATTTAATAATAATGTACACATTGATAACAACGCAATTGTACAAGGGAACATCTCCGCAGGCAATACTGTTATTAATACTAATTTAGACTTAAACCGTTTAGTTACTCCTAGTAATATTTTAATTGACGACAATTATATTACCACTACTGAAAGCAATTCAAATCTAGAACTTAGGGCAGACGGTGCAGGATATGTTGCATTCCAAGATGCTTTATTCAAAAATAGTACTATTAGTACAGCAGCAACTAATTTAAATTTAACTACTGCTAGTGTATTAGATATCAATACTACAGGAGCATTAATTCTTCCTGTAGGGACAACGGCACAAGGAACAGTACAACAAGGTGATATAAGATATAACAATGAGTTCTCATTATTCCAGGGATATGCAACTTCTAATGTAGTGTTTAATAGCGGAGTATATTCGGATGACTTTTTAACAAGAGCAAGAATAAACGATGGGGATGATGTATTAAGATTTGATATTAACAATACTGAAGTGGCTACCATTACTGACGGTCTTAGTATATTAGAAGCACAAATTAACGATGTAAATATCGATGTTAATACTCTATCGACAAATGTGCCTAACTCTAATTTGGAATTTACTGCTAACGGCAATGGAATAGTCAAATTACATGATTTAAGTTTTGGTACTAGTACTGTTAGTACACCAGACATCTTGTCATTGAATAGTACTGCATCAGGATACTATAAGATATCAGGGACTAACGGTATTGTTGTTACATCAGGAAGTAGTGCAAATAGACGGCCGAATGCTGTTGAGGGAGAAATTAGATACAATACAGGCCTCTCTACAACAGAAATTTTCGATGGGGTATCTTGGATTTCAGCAGCAGGAATTTCAGGTACGGGTACAAGTGCTGCTGAAATGGCCGAACTACTGGACGAATACATTCTAATCTTTGGGTAAGTTACTATAATACTTCAAATACGATAAATACTATTAATGCAAAGTGTGACCTCACTTAGCAGGACAAACTGTGGTCAACCCGCAATGTAAGGTGGTTGGAGGGACAGGATCCCCGTGTTGAGGAGAAGAGATGGCGCTTGGTCGAATTAGCGGTCCGCTCTTAAAAGCTAATCTCGAACGCTTGGGCGTTGATCTGGCTTTTGAGACAGACTTATTATACCTAGATGTAAACAATCAGCGTATCGGCGTAAGAACGAATACTCCTCAGTACGATTTAGACGTCAACGGCACTATAAACAGTACTAATTTAGAAGTTAGTACGCTTGCAAACATAGCAGATATAACTGTAAGCGGCAACACAATCGAAACTACTAGTGCTGTTCTTAATTTAGCAACTTCTAACACAGTTGTTTATCAAAATAAACTACGTATCGATAGTATAGATATTGACACTAATGTAATAACTACAACAGAATCAAATGCCGACTTAATTCTTAGAGCAAACGGAAGCGGGAAAATAGTTATACCTGCAAACGATTTACTCATTGAAGAAGATCTTACAGTAAATGGTACTGCAAATTTAAAAGACACAACCGTAACAGGAAATTTAACTGTTGCAGATTTATCAGTTAGCGGTGATTTTACTACAACAGGTGATATTACAAATAATAATATTTTAATTAAAGACAACTTTATTACAACAACCGATAGTAATTCGGATTTAGAACTTCGTGCTAGTGGAACCGGCGAGATATACATTCCAGATAATAATGTTCAAGTTAATAATAATTTAACTGTTAGCGGTCTTGCAACAACAAATAGTATTACTGCTAGCGGAGACATTGATGTTACGGGGAATGTTTCTGTTTCTAACGATTTAGATGTATCAAAGAATGCTCAGTTTGAAAACATTAGAATTGTACAAAACACTATTAGTACTTCCATATCAAACAGTAACTTAGAATTATCACCAAACGGTGTTGGAACTGTTGAAATATCGGCTAATACTAATATTACTGGTAACTTACATGCTACAGGAACTATAACAGCCGACGGCGACATTACAATCGGCGATGCTGATACTGATAATATTACAATTAATGCTGAAGTTGCATCAGACATTATTCCAGACCAAGATAACACATATGAGTTAGGCTCACCGACAAAACGCTGGGCAAATATTTGGTCAAACAACCTCATTACAGATTCTATTGAAACAAATACAATTGACGTCGGCGGGATAGATCTTGCTCTGAGTCAAGGAAATATCTACTATGTTGCAGAAAACGGATCTGATGCAGCTAGCGGAACTCATCAAAACAATCCGAGGCGAACTGTTAAAAGTGCATTAGGATCAGCAGGCAACGGAGACACTGTTTTAGTATATCCAGGTGTTTACGAAGAGGCATTTCCTATAACAGTGCCCAAGGGAGTTACGCTTAAAGGATACGGCATAAGGGCAGTAAATATTAAGCCAACAACGGCTACAAGATACAACGATGCATTCCTAGTAAACGGCGAAAGCACTGTAGAAGATTTAACAGTTAGAGATTTTTACAGTGGCGGTAACTTTTTTAGGGTTACAAATATCCCAGACACTTCGACTATAAAAGTAAATGTAGGAACATCTCCGTTTGCCCATGCTTATGTAAGCGGCGGAACTATTGATTCTGATGACAGTACAATAGCAAATGTTACTGGTGCTACGTATGACCATACAACGGGCGAGCTTACAATTACAACAGACGTACCGCATGATACATATATAGGTGCAAATTTATTTTTAAAAGATTTAACATTTAGTTGTAACGGCGGAACAAGAGTATTTCCAGACAATGGATATGCCTTCCGTTTTGCTACAGACTTTGAAGTAACTACACGCTCGCCATATATTAGAAACATAACTGTACTAACATTTGGTTCAACATCCGATGTTAGTGATCCAAGAGGATACAATGCAGGCGATGCAGGTAAAGGTGCTTACATAGACGGTGCTTATGCTACCGCAGCATCAAAAGAAGCAAGTATGCTGTTCCATTCTGCAACATTTATATGTCCAGGTGTAGATGCTGTAACAGCAACTAATGGTGCTAGAATTGAATGGCTAAATTCATTTACATATTTTGCTAACAAGAGTTTCAACGCATTTGACAGTAACGATGGATTAAAAGGTGCAGGACAAACTGCACTTAGAGTAGACGGACTTAGCGGCTCTTTTGCAGCAAGCGAAACAGTTTCCTACTATGACACTGACGGAGTTACACTGTTAGCATCAGGCACTATTGCAGACAAAGATGCTGATGGCAAGTTTTATATAGACGGCAAAGTAGTAGGCTTTGAAACAGCAACAGAACGTGGTGGCAAAACTATTGCTGCTAACGGTGATGCACAACTTAGCACCAGCATTAAGAAAATGGGTACTGCTAGTTTATTGCTAGACGGTACAGGCGACTATGCATCAATTACTTCACAAGCAGACTTTGGATTTGGCACAGGTAACTTTACAGTTGAAGGTTGGATGTACTTGGATGCAACTAGTGGTGTACAAACATTTACAGATTTCCGTGCAGGTGTTGACACAAACACAGCAGTTTGGATTTATGCCGACGGTGCTGATGCAAAAGTCAACGTAGGTAACAGCACAGTAATTACAGGCACTACAGCATTAAGTGCAACTACTTGGCATCACATTGCACTAACACGTTCAGGAACAGACACAAAACTTTTTGTAGACGGTGTACAAGTTGGCAGCACATACACAGACAGTAATGACTACGGTAATACCAAACCCGTATACATCGGTGCAGAACATGATGCTGGCGGAGCATTAGATGGTAACATAGATGACGTAAGGATTATAAAAGGCAACGCAGTTTACACAGCAGGATTTACTCCTACTAACTTGCCACTTACTGTAACATCACAAACTGTGTTAATGGCACGGTTCGATGGTGACAATGCAAGCACTACATTCGAAGATAATGTTGTACTAGCACAAGACATTAGATTTAGTGGCGGCGCAACAGCAACAGGCATTACACTAGCTGACTATACAGACTTTGGTGCAGAGATACGTTCAATTTCATCTGCATCAGTTTACGGTAAGTATGGACTTTACGGTGACGGCCCTGGTGTATTGATGTATGCTATTGGACACAACCTAGCATACATAGGCACAGAAGAATTTGAAGATAACGAACCCACAGCAGTTATACAAGAAAACGAAGTTGTAGAACTTAACGGTGCAAGAATACGTTATACATCAGTTGATCATCAAGGTGACTTCCGTGTTGGTAATTTGTTTTATGTAGATCAGCAAACAGGCACAATTACTTTTTCAAGTGCCAACTTCCAAGTACAGAGCACATCAGGCTTAACATTTACTGATGGCGGTAACACAACATTTATAGACGGTACTACAGTTGACACTGGCAACATTAGCATACACGACAACACAATTGAAACCACCAGCGGTGACTTGAATATAACAGCAGCAAGTGGAGAAATTAATTTACAAGACGATGTAAGTGTAACAGGTAATGTTGACGTAACAGGTAATGTTACTGTAGGCGGTAATATCACAATTGGCGACCAAACCACAGACGAATTAACAATTATTGCAGAGGTAACATCTAATATTGTACCTGATACGCCTAGCACGTATGATTTAGGAACTGAGTCAAAGACTTGGAATACATTATATGCTAGTAATGTTCAAGTAGATGATATTGAAATTAACGACAACTATATTACAACAACTGCATCTAATGCTGATTTAGAATTAAGGGCTAACGGCACTGGTACAGTTTATGTTCCTGCTAATAATGTGCAAGTAGATGCAGATTTAACTGTAAACGGAACTAGTTCGCTTTCTACAACTAATATAACAGGAACTGTTACGGTAACCGGTAACACTGTCCAAACAGGAAATGTAGCACTTACTGGTAATGAAACTATTACAGGAACAATTACTACAAGCGGCCGCGCACAATTTGAAAATATTCAAATCAACGACAACTACATCACGACAACGGAAAGTAGTTCAAACTTAGAATTACGTGCTAACGGAACGGGACAGATTCTTATTCCAAATAATGATGTGGTTATAAGTAACACGTTAACCGTAAACGGAAATAGTTTCTTTCAGGCAGTTAATAGTACAGGTACTATTACTGCTAACTCTTTCACAACAGGAGATATTACTCTTAACGATAATACAATATCTACAACACTTAGTAACTCAAACTTAGAGTTAGTTGCTAACGGCACTGGTAGCATATATGTTCCAAATAACAATGTACAACTAGACAACAACTTAACAGTAAATGGCGTGACTAATCTTGCTAATACAAATATTACAGGAACAATCACACACGTTGGCAACTACACACAAACAGGCAATATACAAGTTACAGGCGGAGTATCGATAAGCCAAACGTTAAATGTGTCGGGTAACGCCCAGTTTGAAAATATACAAATTAACGACAATTACATTACTACTACTGAAAGCAATTCAGATCTTGAATTACGTGCTAGCGGTACTGGTGAAATAATTATTCCTAGTAATAATGTTGTATTTGATAACAACATAACTGTGAATGGTGTTGCAACGGTAAATGATATTAATAGTACAGGTACTATTACAGCAAATAGTTTTAGTACTGGCGACATATTAATCGATGACAACTTTATAACAACAACACTATCTAATAGTAATTTAGAATTACGTGCTAATGGTGTTGGAGTTATATATGTACCTAACAATAATGTATTAATAGACAACAACTTAACTGTTACTGGTATTACAAATTTATTAGACACTGAAATAATCGGAACAGTAATCCAAACAGGAAACACTACTCAAACTGGCGATATTGCTTTAACAGGCGATTTAGCTATAACTCAAAACTTTACTGTAAGTAGCACAGCACAATTTGAAAATATACAAATTAACGACAATTATATTACTACTACTGAAAGTAACTCAGATTTGGAGTTACGTGCTAACGGAACAGGCGAAGTAATAGTTTCTAATAATAACGTAGTATTTGATCAAAATGTTACAGTTAATGGTGTTGCAACTATTAACGATATTAACAGTACAGGAACTATTACAGCAAATAGTTTTAGTACTGGCGACATCTTGATCGATGACAACTTTATAGCAACAACACTATCTAACAGTGATTTAGAGTTACGAGCTAACGGCACAGGAACAATTTATGTTCCTTTAAATAACGTAGACGTAGATAACAATCTTACAGTTGCAGGCACAACAACGTTAGCAGATACTACAATAATTGGAACAGTAACCCAAACAGGAAATACTACTCAAACTGGTGATGTAAACTTAACCGGTAACCTAGTTGTAACACAAAACTTTACAGTAAGCAGTACTGCACAATTTGAAAATATACAAATTAACGACAATTACATTACTACTACTGAAAGCAATTCAGATCTAGAGTTACGTGCAAACGGTACTGGCATGGTACGTATACCTTCTAACGATGTAACGTTTGAACAAGACATCACTATAAGCGGCACCGCAACTATTAACGATATTAATAGTACAGGTACTATTACAGCAAATAGTTTTAGTACTGGCGACATATTAATCGATGACAACTTTATAACAACAACACTATCTAACAGTGATTTAGAATTACGTGCTAACGGCACAGGCAGTATTGTTGTTGACAATATTAGTATAAAAGATAATGTTATTTCATCAGATTCTGATTTAATATTAACATCTAATACTGATATAGTCGAAGTTACAGGCACAGGTGCAGTAAGACTCCCAAGGGGAACAGAATTAGAACGTCCTGGAACACCTGAAACAGGAATGATACGCTATAACCAAGATAGTGATACATTTGAAGGTTATACCGGCACTGCTTGGACGAGAATAGGTCAGGGAGTAATAGACTTAGACGGAAATACAAAAATTACCGCCGAGTTGACTCCTGGTGCAAATGACAACATAATAAGATTCTACACTAACGGTACGTTAGTAGCAGACATAGACGCAGATAGATTTAGAGCTGATAAACTTGTTGTTGACGACATCCAAATAGACAGTAATGTGATAAGTACTATAACAGCAAACACAGACCTAGAACTTACACCAAACGGTACAGGGGCAGTAGTATTTGAAAATTTTGAAGTTAGTGATAGTACCCTAACTAATACAACAGCTAATGCAATAACTGTTTTTGAAAGCACTTCAAATGGTTATATTAAAATTGCAGATACTTCAGGATTTGTTTTACCTGTAGGTGATAGTACAAATAGACCATCGGTTTTATATAGAGAAACCGGGATGATGAGGTATAACTCGTCAGAACAAAGAGTAGAAATATTCGATGGTGCAAATTGGGTAAGTGTAGCAGGTTCTGCTTCAGGTATTTCTAGAGCAGAAGCAGAAAATATAGCAATTGAAACAGTATTAATTTTTGGATAGAATAAAATGGCAGCAATACTAAAAAATAAAGTAGTAAAAGATATAGGAATTCTTCCTGTAGACATATTTGAAACTACGGGTGCAAATAGGGCTACTGTTATAGGTATGAGCGTTACTAATGTAACAGAAAATCTTGTTTATGTAGATGTTTTAGTGCAGGACGATACAAGCAACACTGGGTATTATTTGAAAGAAACTTTGTTACCGGCAAACACAAGTTTGAGAGTGGTATCACAGGGTGAAAAATTAATCTTAGCACCATCTAATAAATTGCAAGTAAGATCGAATGTCAATGATAGTGTTGATGTAATTGTAAGTTATGCGGAGATATCATAATGTCTTTTTTTATAGGTAATACACCACAGGAAATTTTAGAATCTATAGGAGCTAGATTTTTTTACGGCGTCCGAAGAACAGATAGCGGAGAGTTGTTTTTAGAAAAAGCAGACCAAACAAAAAATGATTCTATCTCTATAAACAATCCCGGAGACCTGGCAGATAATTTTCCAGGATTTCAAGAAGGACAAGAATTTTTTGAAGGTAGAAGTGTAGATCATACACTTGTATATGATAACTTAAATTACGAACAATTTAGATGGGACACTAGGAACTTATATTACTATATCAACAGCGAAGGTGAATTTGTAATTGTAACTAACAGCACCCATTCTTATAATGACACTGACTCGTCAAGTGGATTAGAATAAATAATTTGCAGTGTAAGGACTGAAAAATGGCAGAATTTAGAATTGATAGATTAAAATTTAATTGGAAAGGTGATTGGCATACTTCAAAACCTTATCGCAAGGATGACGTTGTTTACTACGGTGGTAACACATATGTTTGCTTGCAAGGACACACCAGTAGCGGCAATAATTTTTATAATGACGTTACACCCGACAGTGTAACAACTACTTTTGTGGTTACTACGGGCGTTGATAGTATCAACGGAACTGCCCACGGAGTACTTTATATAAACGGAGAAGAGAATCCTGAATTAAACTTAATCAAAGGTAGGACATATATTTTTAATCAAGATGATATTTCAAATAAAACGTACAACGACGAAATACATCCTTTACTAATAAGCAATGTAGTTGACGGAACATCTGCAGGCGGATATGCGTACGAAGTCAATGTAAAATACTATATTGACAACGCAGAAGTAGCTGACCGAACAACTTATCTATCGCAATTTACAAACAGTAACTTTAGAAAAATAGAAATTACAATACCCGATACTGCGCCTAAAAAACTATTCTACTTCAGTACCCTTAATACTGGAATGGGTAACGAAATAAATGTTCGGTATTCATCCTACTGGGAAATTATGTTCGACGGTTTTGCTTGGAAGGCAGATTGGACAAAAACAACAAGATACAATATAGACGACTTAGTAAAATATAACGGATATGTTTATAAGTGTCTAACAGAACACGTGTCTACTAGTGACACTAATGAAGATTTTATAAACGACAAGAACAATTGGGAAATTTATTCTACAGGCTATAACTGGAGAAATTTGTGGACTACAGAAACAATATACTATCGGGGCGACATTGTAAGATACAACGGTATTATATACGAATGTGTAACCGATCACCAGTCAGCAGTTGATGTCCAATTAGGTTTAGAAAATGATGCAGGCAACTGGAACATAGTATCAAGATCAGATAACTGGACAATCGATTGGGCAACAGATATAAGATATAAAAATGACGATTTAGTAAAATACGGCGGCAATATCTATCGATGCACTTCAGGACACACTAGTGCAAATTCAGATACAGACGGACTAGAAATTAATAATGCAGATTGGGATGTTGTAGTTAATGGTATAGAGTACAAAGGAGACTTCCAAGCAGGTTTTAGATATAAAGTTGGGGATATAGTACGCAACGGACATTCACTATGGAAAGCGAACACAGGCCATACTAGTGGTACTAGTCTACGTGCTAACGAAAGTAACTGGAACATATACGTACTAGGACTAGGCTACGAGGAAATATGGGACGAATTGCTAGAATATAAGGCCGGCGACATAGTCCTGTACGGGGGATATGCATATACAGCGTTGGACAACAACATAGGTAATGTTCCTAGTGTACAAGGTATAGCTCAAGATGCAGGTCCTTGGGAACTTCTTACTGCCGGATACAAAATGCAAGGCGATTGGAATGCTGCTCAAGCATACAAAACAGGAGACGTAGTAAGGGTAGGCGGATATTTATATATTGCAACAGGGGATAATAGTGCTGCACACCCAGATTTAGGAGGGCCGTGGCAATTACTGGTCCCGCAAGATAGATACAGAGCAGAATGGTTAGACGATGCAGAGTACGAGTTAGGAGATGTAGTTTTATACAAGGGAACGACTTATATTTGTATTGCTAGGCACACGTCAACATCAAGTGGTAGTCGTCCAGACCTTGATCAAGATTATACGCAAGAAGATTTTTGGCAAATACTATTACAAGGAACACCGTCTAATGTATTAGTTAATCCGGGCGATCTAAAAACCCATGACGGAACTAGTACAACAAATTTAGCAATAGGCACACCCGGAAACGTGCTCAAAACTAGCAACAACACTCTTTCTTGGGGAAATTATGAATTAGTACCTAATGCTTATTATGTAAGTACAGAAGGATTAGACGAGCCAACTGCGGGAGAAACACTCGCGTCACCTTTCAGATCAGTAAAGTATGCATGCGAGTATATTGCACAAGATTTAGAAAATCGAGCACCTGCAACAATTTTTATTAAAACAGGCTTATATCAAGAGGATTTGCCAATCAAGGTTCCAAGAGATGTAGCTCTTGTTGGCGACGAGTTACGCAGCACTGTTATTGTTCCTGCAACTGGATTTGAATCTTCAGATATGTTTTATGTAAATAACGGCTGCGGCATAAGAAATATGACCCTACAAGGATTAAATGGAACACTAGGAGAAGCTAACGATTTTCTAACTAAGAGACCTAGTGCAGGTGCATTTGTAAGTTTAGATCCCGGAACAGGAGCAAGCGACTCCTTAGTATGGATTATAAATAAATCTCCATACATTCAAAATGTTTCTACATTTGGTACAGGCTGTATAGGAATGAAAGTCGATGGAAGTTTACATAATGGCGGAAACAAATCTATCGTTGCAAATGACTTCACACAGATTGTAAGTGATGGCATAGGATATTGGGCGACAAATGGCGGCAGATCAGAACTAGTTAGTGTGTTTACATATTACGCACACATAGGCTACCTTGCAACAGATGGCGGCATACTACGTGCAACGAACGGAAATAACTCATACGGTGATTACGGTAGTGTTGCAGAAGGATTTGATCAAAGTGAAACGCCAGTAAACGGTGCAGTAAACAACAGAGATAATGAGGCTCAAGTAGAAGAAATTTTTACTTACGGAACAGCATCTCAGGAAATACTGGCGTTAGGATACAGCTTCTGCGGCCAAGATTATTCCACTGCTAGTGCAACATTTAACGGAAGCGGATTCGGAGCAGTTGGATCGTTTGATGAGTTTAGAAACGGAGCAGTATCAAGTATTAGAATGATTGATCCGGGTGATTCTTCCATACCAGGAGGCTTCGATTATCAATTTGTTTCAAATAGTGCCCAAGAAGGGACTTCAGAATCAATAACACTTGCAGCTGCTGATGTAGGCACCGCGGCAAAATATATCGGCATGCGTATTGTTATTAAGAGTGGTAAAGGAGTTGGGCAATATGCACAAATTACAGGCTTTGACGATCTTACAAAAATTGTAACTCCTAGTAGAGAAAGTGACGGCTCGCTCGGATGGGAGCACTTCTTGCCTGGATGGCCAATAGAAAGTACGTTAGACGAAACTACAGTGTATACTATTGAACCTAAAGTAACAGCTGAAGAGCCTACATATACGGCATCTACATACACTGCAGGTTCAGTAACAGGTAATACATATGAATATATTGTTTCTGATAATGATCAAAAGATTCTTGTTGTTCCGTCTGATCTAGGCGAAACACATGCATATAGCACAAATGCTGGCACAACATGGACTAATTCCGGAAGTCCGTTAAGAGTAGGAGCAACTAGTACCGGAGCAGTATGGACCGGCCAAGAATTTATTATTACAACAGATTCAACTTATAGATATACTTCACAATCAAGTAGTCCTGCAGGATGGACTGAAGGCACAGGCGCACCAGCTAATTATACAGGTGTTGCATCAGATGGCGCAGGTAATGTTGTTTTGCCACTCGCAAACGGTAGCGCACAATATTCATCAGATCACGGGTCTAGTTATTTGACAGCTACTGCAATTGCAGGATTGCCAGCATATGGTAACGGTAAATTTATTATTATTAATGATAACGGAAATGTTGCTTATTCAACAGATAACGGCGCAACTTGGACAACAACTACATCAGCAGTTAGTGCGACAGCTTGGAACGAAGTAATTTATGGCAACGGGCGTTTTGTAGCAATATCTGCTAGTGGCAATCTTGTTGCAAGAAGTTTTGATGGAATAGATTGGTTCGAAACAACTATCGAAACCGATCAAACTTTAAATAGAGTTAGCTATGGTGCTGGAACATTTATCGCAACAGGCGGGACTACTAGTGTAGCATTGTCTACCGGAACTGATGTATGGAGGACCGTAGATGACGGAAGTACTGCGTTTACAACAACTGGTACAGGAACATGGACTGGTAGTGTATACTATAATAATAGTTGGATACTTTTAAATTCAGGCAGTAATAATTGGAACACTATATCAACTGGAACTAGGCCTGTAGTTAGAGCTACAGTTTCAAGTAGCAGAATATCTAGTCTACTAATTTATGATCCAGGAAGCAATTATAGTAGTGCACCCGCAATTAGTATTATTGATCCTGAAAATACAGTTGATGCAGTTTATGACATAAACTTAAACAACGGCGTTTTGCCTCAACCTACAATGTCTAATAGAGGTGCAGGCTATGTAACAGCTTCTGCAACAATAAGCGGCAACGGATTTGCAGATATATATCAAGTTGGTAAAACATTAAAACTAACTAATGTAAGTGCAGTGCCGGGAGTAGGTGCAAACTTAACAATAGCCGGAATTGATGAAGCCAGATACAGTGTTTCTGTTATAAACGATATTACAGGAACAGGACCATACAGCATGACGCTTACTATTACTCCTTCGTTAGGAGTAGCCGAAGCACCAGCTCACGATACAGCAATTATTATTAGAGAAAAATACAGTCAAATACGATTAACTGGCCATGACTTCCTGGATATTGGCACAGGAAATCAAAATT
>Ga0233438_10000950_pt1 | contig 34266 bp, 30 predicted proteins | sample SI_123_September_FD_182720 | JGI IMG/M metagenome (GOLD analysis project Ga0233438, IMG submission 182720) | Seawater microbial communities from Saanich Inlet, British Columbia, Canada - SI_123_September2016_10_MG | ecosystem: Environmental > Aquatic > Marine > Inlet | place: Canada: British...
TACTATTATTCCTTTTTTCTTACTCATGGTATTCTTTTTTATCTTCCAAAATCATCTTGTACGCGTATAATATCATCTTCATCCGAAGGATAGGTAGCATCGGTATGTTGCCAAATTTCTGCCACTACCGAAGTTTCGTCTAATCCAATTAAACGGTGACGCTCACCTTGTTTTAAAATGATTTGATCTCCTTCGTTATATTCTTTCATCTCATTTTCTTCATCAGAATCACTTCTAATAATTCCAGCTGTTCCTTTGTATACTTGCCAAATTTCTGCACGTCTGTTATGGTATTGCCAGGACAAGCGAGCATTGGATTTTACTATCAATATTTTCGGGCTCAGTTTCCCTCCAATTTTTAAGGTGTTTACGTCTATGCCTGCAAAGAATTTATTAGAAAAATCTTGTGCTTGACTTTCATCAATCACTAAAAACCCTCCCCAAGGTCTTTCAAAATCATGAGAAACTACGTTGAACCCAAAAGATTCTATCTCTTTTTTTATTTCTTGATACATGTATTTTAATTTAGTGTATATTTTTTGATAAAATCCTCTAATGAATCTTTCCAATGAGGAATTGTTACTTTAAAATCAGATTTCATCTTAGATTTATCTAGGACTGAATACATAGGTCTTCTAGCTTGGGTGGGATAATCTTTTGTCTCTATTGGAATTACTTTACAATCAATATTACTGATTTCCATAATAGCAGTTGCAAAATCACACCAAGAAGTAACTCCTTCATTAGAGTAATGATATAGGTTTCCTCTCTTACTTATATTTGTTGAACTAGCATTACTTAAAATATCCAAACACGTTTTAGCCAAATCTTTGGCAAAGGTAGGAGTTCCCTTCTGATCAGAAACAACCTGTATAGATTTTTTTTCATTTCCTATACGCAACATTGTTTTCACAAAGTTATTACCGTACCCTGAATACAACCAAGAGGTTCTGATAACAATCGCATCAATAATACTATTGAGAACTGCCAACTCCCCTGCTCTTTTAGTCTCACCATACACTCCAATTGGGCTTACTGGATCTGATTCTTTGTAAGGTTGTGAATGGTTTCCATCAAACACATAATCTGTAGAGATATGAATTAACTTCCCGTCTACTTTTCTTAGGGCATTCGCCAAACTTAAAACCCCTTCAGAGTTCACTTTTTGAGCAATAAGTGCCTCCTCTTCTGCTTTATCAACCGCAGTATAAGCCGCACAATTAATCACTGCATTGATATGTTGATCCGTAATGATAGTAGTTAATGTTTCTGTATCACAAATATCCAATTCAGAAAGGTCTTTAAAGATACATTCTAAGTTTTCGTAATCAGACGCTAACTTTTTGATTTCAGACCCCAATTGACCGTTCGATCCTGTGATTAACACCTTCATATATTATGTTTTAAATGGGGTTTTAAATTCTGAAAAAAATGGAAGTTTTGCATCTTTCTCTGAAACCAATACTTCACTTTCATTGACTCCCCATTGAATGTTTAGCATTGGATCATCCCAACGAATTCCAGCATCATATGCTGGCTCATAGCTATTGTCTACCTTGTAAGAAACTATTGCAGAGTTACTAAGCACTAAAAAACCATGAGCAAATCCTCGAGGAATGAATACTTGTTTTTTATTCTCTGCTGAGAGTTCAACGGTAATATATTCCCCATAGGTGTCAGAGCCATCTCGAATGTCTACTGCAACATCCAACACTTTACCTTCTACACAACGAACCAATTTGGCTTGAGCGTAGGGAGGTTTTTGAAAATGTAGCCCTCTTAAAACACCTTTTCTTGACTTAGATTCGTTATCTTGAATAAAATTTATTTTTGCTATGTTAGTATTGAAAGTTTCTTTATTATAGGATTCTAAAAAGGTTCCTCTGTCATCAATAAAAGTAGGAGAATTAATAATATATACACCTATTATATTTGTTTTTAATAAATTCATTTATCTGATTAAATTTAGCATGTAATGACAACCTTTTTTTTAGGATAAGGTGAATTTTTAGTAATTAGATATTGATTATGATTGATCATCTCGTTTATAGAAATTTTTAGGAACTTAAAAATTAATCAAATTTAGTAATTCTTTTATAACGATCATCTAATAGTACAATATTTTAATAAAAACAACTTTGATTTTCTTTTTTTTAAACTTTATAAAAAATCACAAATAAATACTGACTAAAACTATTTAAAATAAAAGAAGGCTAATAAAAAAGATAAATTTTTGTTACGAATCTATATCTTAAACTTATTTTTAAATAAAAATTCTAATTTTATAGAAGTTTCAACAATATGTATAATATATTTCTACTTACTTCTAGCTCCATTAAATATAATATTATAGAATGCTTTACAAAAATACTTTAGGTCAGTAAAAATAGGGTTTTTTAAATATTGATTTAAATAATTTTTTTCTGATAAAACTAATTCATTAAAATCATTTGGCATATCAGCATAAAATGGTGGAATAAGACCTGGTTTCACTTTAGTCCTCAAGTCTTGAATTTTTTTAGGATACATATTAAACTTTGAAATACTCAAAGGCCTAACTCCTACTAACTTTAATTCACCTTTAAGTAGATTAATTAACATAGGTAACTCATCAATCCAAATTTTTCTGAAAAAACTTCCTACTGGGGATATTCTAAAATCGTTTAACACCTTGTCTCCATTGAGTGAACCGTTTTTTTCAAAAATATAATCCTGTAAATACTCAGAATAAGGATGCATTGTTCGTAGCTTATAGACATGAATAATCTTTCTTGATTTACCTACTCGAGGCATCTTGAAAATTGGACCATAACTTGGATTCATATCGTATGATGGTATTCTTTTTTTCTCAGAGACAATATATAACAAACCGTCTATAGTTTTATAATCTACTATATCAAAACCACAACTCATTAATCTACCCAAAACCTCGGCTTTGGAAAGCAATCTGTTTTTTCCTCGAGTTATTGAAAAATAAAAAGGACTAAAAAACTTTACTTTTGGAAAAATACGCAAAAACACGAACTCAAAACAAAAATATATATTCCTAAGAATAGGTATATTGTATACACTTTTTCTTTGACGTCTAGCAGTAAATGTTTCAACACAACAAATGAAAGTATTGTCAACTGACAGCTTTTCATTAACAATCTCAAAGAATTTATTAATAAATCTTATATCATTAATCCTGTAAAAATTAACAATACAATCAGTTTTTCTTTTTACTATAATATTTGATGGGTTGTCAGTATTAACAATTTCGGTTTTGTGAGAAAAAAGTCCACAGAAGTTTTTTAAGTAGTCCAAAGTTAAAGTGGAGGAAATATCATTAACTAAAAACTGTTTCTTAAAAGTTTTGTTTTTTTTATTCCTTGTAAATGAAGGAATTAGTTTTAATGGTACATTAATACCATTATTAATTAAAGAGTTTAGTTTTCCGGTAAGCATTTTTTTTTTGCAAATATAATAATTTTAAATTATGTTATATAACTTAAACAAAAAAACACCTAAAACTAAATGTTTATTTAATAGAATAATTGATTGTTTTTTTAAAATAAAATAATATAATTGAAAAATTTACAGGATATTAAATTATTTACTACTTATCACTGATTTAAAATAAATAATTCAATCCAATAGATAGATTTGGCAAAATATCATCATCCCCTTGATAAATATCCCAACCAACTATAGCACCAATATCTAATTTTATTTTAGTTTTTTTTGAGAGAGAGAAGTTGTTAGCTACTCCTAAAACATAGTGTATACTTGAATTTCCATAATACCTGTTTTGAAATAAACCTAAACCTGCATGAAACATTAAATCATAAAACCTCTCATATTCTTTTTGATTTGATACTAAATTCTTAAAATTTAAAACACCTTCCAAAAAATAAAAATTATAAAAATGTTTATCGTTATCTTCAATAGTATTAAAATACCTCCCTTGATAACCTATTTGCATTCCAATCTTAGGGTTTATCCATTTACCACCAAATAACCTAATCATTTGTGAATAATTATATTCCACAAAATCTTCATTTTTTATTCCTGACATTTGAATCCCAAAATCTCCTCCAAGAAACCATTTATTCTCAGCATCTAAATTCTTTGATTGACTTAATAAAAAAGAAGAATTGATTAAAAAGGTAGTGAAAACAATTATTTTATAAATAGACTTCATATATTCGTTTAAATAGTTAAGTAAAATCAATACAATTTTGGAAGTTTATTAATAATACTTATTGCATTATCATAATCAACACCAACGATTTCCAAATACCATCTTAAAGAATCATATCTTGGTTTATTTTCATCATTTACTAAATCTAATGCTTCTTCTCTAGTAATCATACCCTCTCTTATTTGATTACTTCTAAAAGTATCAAACTCAGAAAAACCAGCAACAGTATAATAGATATAATTATAAAAACTAGCTGTACCATCACCAATTCTCCATGTAGATTTTAAATCTTTTGAAACTTCCCAATCATAATCATTTAGTAAAATTTGTTCAATTTCTTTTTCATCCCATCTATAAAAATCAAAAAAGTGATAATAATCTTTCCGCGGATTTAAATATCTTGACAAAAAAGAATCGAAAGTATCCATTAAAGAGGTATTTATATAGGAAGGATTAGTAAGTATATTTTTACCTACATGGCTAAATAACTTTAATTTTCGTTTAGCACTCATCGAGTATATCATCTCTTTGTCCCAATCTGGCGGAACATCACAAAAACCTACTTTAAAATCTGTATTTTCTAAAAAATTAATTCCCCAAATATTTAAATCAATATTAGCTTGATCTTTAACAACATTTGCATATTTAAAAAACTGTTTATCACCAGCCATAAATAAAGGGATCATACCTAAATCTGGTTTTTTTAACCAAGCCTCTATGTTTAATTTTATATTTTTCCTTTTTAATTTTAAATCAGCAGCTACAATAACATTTTCTACACCTAATTTACCACAAACTCTTGCAATATTTCTTCTAGCTAAATCTGTTACCATACCCCAATCATAGGTGTAGGCTAAAGGATTTAAGTTGAGGACATTCTTCACAAAATGAAGCACATAAGTACTGTCTCTACCACCACTAAATGGGACTAAACAATCTAAAGAACCGTCTTTACTTCTATATGGTTCCACCAAATTTCTTAATTCTTCTATAGATTTTGGTTGATTTTTTGGCACATAATTATTACAATAATTACATACCCCATTGCTATCAAAATCTATAAAAGGAAAAGTTTCAGGTAATATGCATTTATTACATCTTTTTAAATTATTAATTTTATCAATATTACACTCTAAAAGATTTTTCTTTTCAAAATAATCGTTTTTACTTTTTATATCCTCAATCTCTAAAACTGTTGACCTATCTCCACTCAGCTCGATAGATTCTATCTTGGTAGAATAATTTATTTTTGACTCTTTAATGATAACTTCTTTAGAATCATTAATATTAAAATTTAAAAAATCGAAATTAGATAAATTGACGAAAACACCTGTATTTGATTTTAAATGATGAACCTTAAATTCCTTTTCAACTAAACCACTTTTTTTAAGAATTTCGTTGATTATAAAGTTTTCAGAGCCATAAATTAATATATCATCGTAATTTGTTGCATAATATAAAGATCCATTATTTGTTGCTAAAATAAACTGATTGTATTTTTCAAAAAATAATGAGGTAGATATTGTTCCACAAATTTCTTTAAATGACTTTTTTAGGGATTCAACAGAGTTGTATTCTTTAATATTCTGAAAATAATTCATTAATGATAAAAAAACCTCTGTATCAATATCAAATTTTCTTTCAAAATTAAATTTAGAATTAATTTCATTTACATTAACAATAATTCCATTATGTATTGCAATTAAATTATCTTTAACTACTGGTTGATTATTATTACTTTCAAGTTGCGAACCATTAGTAACTAACCTTGAATGTCCGAAAGAAAAAAATTGATTTTTAGATGTATATTTATTAGATAGCAATTTATATTCTTCAGATTTTAATAACCCGGAGATTGGCTGATTAGATTTTAATACCCTAAATTCTTTTTTTTCATTACTCCGAATACAAATACCAGATGAATCTTTACCTCTGGCTTCAGATAGCTTTGCCAAATGGGTTAATGTTTTCTTAAGATAAGCATCTTTATAATTTGAGTTTTCTTTTGTAATTATTCCAAATATACCGCACATATTCTTAGCTTTTTTTTTATTTATTTTTTAAAATGATTGCTGGCAATTGCATCAAAACATATAATAATCTTTTGTAATATCGTTTAGGATCTCTTAATAATTGATACAGCCATCTTAATCCTATTTTTTTTAACCATTCAGGCCCCATATAAGCAGTTCCAGCAAAATAGTCAAAAACAGCACCAACGCCAATAAGTATAGTCCCAGGCTCTGTTGAATGAAAATAATGCATTAAAATATCTTGTTTAGGACTACTAATGCCAATCCAAATGATGCTTGGTTTAAATTTCCTAATAACATTTAAATCTTCCCTGATTTGAACACTTTTTTCGATTTCTTCTTGCAATATGAATGGTGGTGACTTGTAACCTAAAATTTTGGCATTAGGGAATTCATTATCAAAAAAAATCTTCATCAATTCCAAATTTTCTGGAGAGGTTCCATAAAAAAAATGTGATAATTCTGTTTCTAATAATTTTTTACAGAGCCAGAATCCACTGATTGTTGTTATATTTTTATATCCTTTTTTTTTTAAAAAAAATTGGGAAGGTTTTCCATCTGGAAGAGTTAAAGTGCTGTTATCATAGATACTTTTTAAAAAATTGTCATTATTAGATCTAACAATATTATAAATGTCAGGAAAAGAAATATATTTTTTTCTATTTCCTTTAAATTTCAAGAAATGAATTATTTCTTCATATGTTACTGGGTTAAAACCTACCCCTAAAACATTAACCTTTTCTTTAATCAATTTTATTCTTTTTTATATAAACTGCAGGGTTTCCTGCCCAAATTTCATTTGGTGGAATTGATTTAGAAACAACACTGCCTGCACCAATCACAGAATTTTCTCCAATTGAAACCCCCTTTAAAATAATTGAACTCCCCCCAATAAAAACATTATTTCCAATTGTTATTTCCTTCTTTAAAAAGTTTGAATTAGGAGTTAATTTTCTTTGTATTGAGTGAATTGGATGAAAATCTGAATCCCATATTTTACATCCTCCTCCAATCATTACGTTTTTACCAATTGTTATTCTATGAGCACAACAGATTGCAGAATTACTCATTCTAAAGCCATCTTTAACTACTAACTCTGCATCTTTTTCTATAATTATAGAGCTTTTTTTATCTCCTCCAATTATATTTTTATATTTATGAGAATTTATAATACAATCTGAACCGAAACTAATTTTTCCACCTTTGTTTACCAACAAAATTAATCCATTTATATTAGGATAAGGTTTTTTTAAAGAATTTACTTTAAAAAAAAGCAGATTCAATAATCCATAAAATTCATAAACTAACTTTCTAACTAATGATAACATTTAAATCTAGAATTATAAAGCAAAAATAACTTAATTCTTAATATTATTTTTGTAAACAATAATTAATTGCATCTGTGGCTCCTTTGACAAATTTATCTATTGAAGCTTCACTTTCAATAACATTATTTATATTATTTTTAAATTCGTTTTGTAGTTTTTCATTTTGTAAATAATCAATAATTATATTAACAGCCTCTTCGTTTGTTTTATCCCATAAATTATAACCAGTTTTGCCATCTTTTAAATATATAATTTCAGGTGGATGAAATTCTTTCTCAAATGTAACTAAAGGACAATCAAAACAAAAGGAATGAACAATTGATAATCCAAGCCAACTTGGTATAATCATTAAATCTGAACAATAAATCAATTTACCTGTTAACTCATTATTGTAAATTGCTCCATAGAATTTAACATTTTTAATATTTATTTCTTCAACAATATCTTTCATTTTTTTTTCTAATGGCCCTGAGCCTATTATGTGTAAAGAAATATCTATTAATTTTTCTTGTAAAAGTTTAAAAATCTCTAATAACTTTTCTGGCTTTTTTTCAGGTTCTAAACGAGCAGTAAAAATTAAATTATACTTACTTATAAAACCTAATTCGTTTTTTAAACCTTTTTTAGTTTTGCTTTTAAATTTCTTTTTTATACTTAATAAGGGTGATGTATCCAAAGTGTTATTGGCAACAAATAATTTATCAGGATTTACATATTTCGAGAGTTTTTTTTGGGCGTCCTCAGAATAAAAAATCATTGCATCTGCTTTTTTTAGCATAAATAATCTTAGTTTATCCTTAAAAGAATTTTCTGGATGAAAACCTGTTCGACGATCCCAACCGTGATTCCAGCCAATAATTTTGAACTTAATAAATGGTCGCAAAATATAAAGCCCCCAAATACTTAAATTACTAAAGCTATACTGAGTTACAATAACTTTTGGTCTTTTTTTTAATATTGTAATAAATATTTTTGCAATGAAAAATTCTCTAGTTTTGCTTAAATAAATATTCTTTACACTTATAAATTTTCCATTATCTGGAATTTTTCCATTTTGTAAAGAACTTGACTTTTTAGGCTGACCATATAACACCTTTAAACCTTCATTAGCTTTTAATAATTTTAAATAACCAGGTATTCTGTAGCTAGTCATAATAGCTTGATGTAATAATACTAAAGGTGAGTTGTTAATCATTAATTTTTTTTTTAAAAAAATGAGAGTTAAAACTACTTATTATAAAGATTGAAAAAGTTATTGGAAAAAATAATTTATGACCATGTCTAAATAGATATCTAGCATTATCTTTTATATTTAATCTAGAGTGCTTAGTAATAAAACCTTTTAAAAAACTTTTAAAGGAGCTATTTAAATATGAAGTACCTTGACCTGTTTCTTCTATAAAACTGTATACAATTAAATCCCAACATACGTATAATTTATAACCTTTTTTCTTAGCCCTTAAAGTAAAATCATAGTCTGAATGATATTGAGGAAATTTCTCGTCAAAACCATTAATTATTTCAACAATTTCTTTAGGAAATAGTAGGCCTCTGCCGGGTAAAACCTCAGAATGATGAAGATCTTTTAAGGAATTTACATCTTTCTTATCAGTGAAAATTTTATAATAGGGTATTAGTTTATAACGCCATAATATTATTTCCTTTACACCTAAAGAAAGTATTTTTTCTGGTTGTGTTTTAGTAAATGAAGACGCTCCAATTATACTTTTTTTTGGTGAATTCACTATTGCTTTGTGAAGCTCTTCAAAAAAATTATTTTTAAGTAATATATCATCATTTAAAGTTAAAATATAGTCTGTATTTAGTTTTTTTACATGATCTAAGCCTTTATTAATACTCTTAGTATACCACCATTCACCTGTACCTTTAACAATATGTACTTGATCAAAATTTTCAGATATCATTTCAATTGTTCCATCTTTAGAACCATCAACCACAACTATAATATCAATACAAAATTCACTATGAATTATGGTAGTAATTTGATTTAAAAGGTTGAATAAAAATAATTTTCTATTAAAGGTTGGAATAATAATTGCAAGGTTTTTCATAAAAGTAATTAAATGATTTTAACATTTTGTTTTTGTTTTTTAAAAACTAAAAATAAAAACATAAAACATAAAAAAAAGGGTTTAAAAAATAAAGATTGTGAAAAACCTAAAAGTAAAATAGTAATAAAAAAAACTAAAGAAAACCCTCTGCTATATTTATAAAATTTATTAATTACTTTTATTGACTTATAAAATAAAAAGAAATAGAATAAGCTTCCCAATAATCCATAAGTTGCTAATAAAATAAAAATACCATTATTGCGATGTTGATCTTTACCAAAAGAAAAAACTTCTCTATTACCATAACGCTTGGGGCCCCTACCCCAACCAACAATTGGGCTTTCTATAAAAAGAGTATAGTCGGCTAGAGCGCTCCCAAAACGGGAGCTAGTAGTTTGATCTGCTAGAGAGATGTTTTTTTTAACTTTTTCTTCTAAAAATGATGTAGATGAGTAAAAACTGATAGAAGACGATACAAAAATTATTAAAATTAATTTATGAGAAACCTTTTTATTGAAAAAATAAAAACCACTTATCATAATAAAAAAAGCTATATAACCAGCCGTTGAAAAAGTAGAAATTAATGCAACCATAAAAACTAAATTCTTTTTTCCAAATAAATTTTTCTCTTTAATTATATTAAAAAGTAATGCAAAAATTAAGTATACAGCAAAAGCCCCTGGTTCCCAAAAAGGGCCGCTATTTCTGAAATCTGATAATGCAATTGGATCGAAAGTATAAAAAATAATACTTGGCGAGGGTTTATAAAATGAATTTGAATCTAGAAAAGGTGATTCAAAATAAGGAGCTATTTGATTAACTACAATATCTGTAAATCCAGGAATAAAAGTTAGAGAATAAAACAAAAAACTTATCAAAGAAAAAAAATATAATATATTGATGTAATAAATTATAAACCTTTCTCGAACTAATTTAATTATAAAATAAGCAGTAGAGAGCTTTATAAATGTTCCTATTGAAGTTCTATAGCTATAACTTCCGTGTAAAAAATGCTGAGAAACCTCTATCAATAAAAAAAATAAAATAATTAAAAAGGCTTTAGGGTCTTTATCAATACCTTTAAAATTAGCGATAATAATAGAATATAAAAATAAGAGAATATTTAAAAGATCATTTCCAGAGAATAAAGGAATACCAGATGAAGCAATAATTAGAAAAACTAAAAAATAGTTTCTTTTATTATTATTTTTATACCTAAGTGACATTTACTTTTTTTATAAATTTTGCAGGATTTCCTGCCCAAATTTCGTTTGGAGGAATCTTCCCTGAAACTAAACTTCCTCCACCTATAATTGAATTTTCACCTATTACTGAACCTTTTAATATTAAAGAATGTCCACCTATAAAAACATTGCTACCTATGTAAATTGGTTTAACTCTAATATTCTCTTTATTTTCAGGTATATTTGTTCTTTCATAATGGTTCAAAGAGTGAAAATCTGTATCATAAAAAACTGTATTTCCTCCAATTCTTACATTATCTCCAAAAACTATTTTTTTTGAACATACAATAGCAACCGAACTCATTCCTACATTATTTCCAACTATTAATTCAGCATTTTTATTAACTACAAATATACTTCTTTGATTTCTACCTATTGGATTAAAATTTTTACCACTATTTAATTTAAATTCTTTCCCAATTTTAAGAGTAGCCCCATTACTTAATATTAACTTAATATATCCATTTATTCTTATACCTTCTCCATAATCAATGTCATTAATATAAAAAAGTGTTTTATTATAAATTAGTGCACATAAGTTATTTACTTCAAAAAAAAATTTTTTGATTATTTTATATATTAATAGACCTATTTCTTTTAAAAACATTTTTTTATTTAAACTATTTATTCCAGATTCCAGTAGCTTTTTTGTTTATTATCTTTAAATATTGAATTGGATAAACAACAAGACCAAGGATACTACATAATATTGTAGCAAATATAACACCACTAATACCAAAACCATAATACTTAACTAAAATAATTGATAATGGTATATTTATAATTGCCATTAGTACTCCTATAATTAACTGAATTCTAATTTTCCCTAATCCATTTATAAAGAAAGTAAAAGGTTGAATATATAAGCTTAACATAACAAATAAAGCCATAAATAATGTTAAACTAAAAGGAATAACTATTTCTTTACCAACCCAAATTAAATAAAACTGATTTGCTAAAATGATCATTATTACACAAATAATAGAAAACCCTATTGAAATTTTCAATAATGAATTCATGGATTTTTTTATCCAAGCATAATCTTCTTTTACATAAGCGTCAGTTATTGCAGACCAATATGGAGTTACTATTATTGAGAAAATCATACTTAAAATACTAAAATATTTAAAAGCTAAATTATAAGGTACCACATCTTCTGGTGAAAATAAATGAGCTATAATTAAATTGTCTGTAGTATATAAAATTATAGCTGCTATTTGTATTATAAAAAAATTTATTCCTAGACCAAAAATATCTTTAATATATTTTTTTTTCCAAAACTTAAAAGTTGGTCTGTATTTTTTATAAGTACCATTAAAGGCATATAAATTAAACACTAAAAGTATTACAACTGGTATAGCTGAAAAAATTAATCCAAATACGACTAATGAGCTATTTACAAATTTTAATAAAAGATAAACAGAAATTAAAGAGGTTAATTGTGTTAAAAAATTTACTAAAACAGCAATAGAGGGTTTTTGATCTGCTGTGTAAATTGTTGTAATTAATTTAAAAACTAGTTGTAATGTAAAAAAGCCAAAAACAATCAACATTAAAAAACTAAGCTTTTTTTCTAGGTCTTTATCTGTATTGAAAACTTGAGTCCAATCAATAAAAAAATTAGCACAAATAAATAATGAAATTAATATTATTGAAATTAGGGTTAATGTAAAATAAGCAGCACTAACATAAGCTTTTACAAGTTTAAAATCTCCTTTTGCTTTTGCTTCCGTAAATCTATTTCGCAATCCATGTCCTAAACCAGCATCAAAAAAAGTAAACCAGCCTATAAAAGAGGTAATTATTAACCAAATACCATAATTAATACTTCCTAAATAATCTATGGTTAGTGGTACTAATAAGAAATTTGCTACAATTGCAAAAAACTTAAATAAAAAAGATAGACCTATATGTTTTGTTATGTTCTTAGTTCTCTCTGAATTGATACCTAATTTACTTAAAGAATTTTTTAGAAACATTATTTTATAGTATTATTCAAAAAAATTATTTAATACTTTGGATTGATTTACTGCTTCTTTATACCAACTGTTTTTCTCTTCGTTATTTTTATAATTTTTACAAAAATATTTTACTTCTTCTTTAAAGTGATCACAAGATTCTAAAGTATAAACTTCTTTAAATCCTTGTTTTTCTAATATGCAACTTGGTTTAAAATCTGGAGGTAATGCATAAGCTCGTTCTAATGTAATTTTCCCTTTAGTACCCCAAATAACATAATTACTTTGATACATGTTGTTAAAACCAAAAATTAAGCTAGCTGTTTTGCTATTACCAAAATCCAATAACACAGTACCTCTAACATCTACTTCTTTATCTTCATTATCAAGAACTGCTTTAGAATCTTCTGGTTCTTTACCAAATAAATGACGAGCAGCATGAACAGTATATGACCCTGCATCCAATACAACACCACCCCCTAATTTCTTTTTATATCTAAAATCATTTTCATTAATTGGTGGAAACCCAAATCTGCCAAGAAAATGGAAAGGAACACCTATCTCACCATCTTTAATAAGTTTCTTTACAAATTGATGTTGCGTATGAAATTGATACATAAAGCCCTCAAATAAAGCTAAATTTCTTTCTTTACAAAAATTAACCATTTCTTTAACTTCATCAAGATTTGAACCTAAAGATTTTTCACAAAGTATCTGTTTGTTATAACTTGCCGCAGATAATACCAAATCTTTATGAGCACCGGTTGGAGCAGCAATATATACTGCATCAAAATCATAATTCAGAACAGCTTCATCTAAAGTTGTAACTAATGGTAAATTAAATTTTTCTTTAATAACTTCTTTCTGACCTCTTCTATTAGGATCTATACATACAATTACACTACTAACACCTGAATTTATTAATGCTGGTATAGCATATTTCATTGCTAAATTACCACATCCAATTACTGCAAATTTTAACATAGCATTAAGAATAAATAATTTCTAACTGATTTTTCATTTCCTGTACACAATACTCTAGACCTTTTTCTGCAAGTTCTGTGTAAAATGGAAGTCTCACAATTCTGTTACCTAAATCTTCTGTTAATAATAAGTCTTCCTTTTTGTAACCATACTCCAATCCTTTAGGCGCAGAATGTAAAGGAATATAACCAATGTATGCGTATATTGTTTTTTCTCGTAAACCAGCCATAAAAGTTTCTGCATTCTCTTTGGTATCGAAAACTACCCAAAAAGCATGATGGTTTAATTTAATATCTTCTGAAACTTTAAAAGTTGAAATAAACCATCTTTTTTCATATTTTAAAAATAATTCTTGGTAGGCTTTTGTAATATTACTTCTTAAAGCTTTCATTGTATCTTCACTCTCTAATTGAGCAAGCAACATAGCAGCTAAAATATCTGAAAGTAAATAACTTGAGCCCTTATCAACCCATGAATACTTGCTTTTTACACCTTTTAAAACAAGCCTTCTATCGGTGCCTTTTTCTTGTATAAAATGAGCCCTTTGTATCCATTCGTCTTTATTAACAACTAATGCCCCTCCTTCACCTGCATTAAAGTTTTTTGTTTCATGAAAACTAAAAGCTGCTAAATGAGCTTGAGTTCCACAAGCTTTATTTTTGTAATAAGAACCATATGATTGAGCACAATCTTGCATAACAATAATATTATACTTTTCTGCAATTAGCATAATTTCATCTATATCACAAGAAACACCAGCATAATCAATTGGAACAATCATTTTTGTTTTTGGAGTTATTAATTCTTCAATTTTTGAAACATCAATATTCATTGTTTCTTTTTCTATTTCACAAAAAACTGGCTTCGCACCAAATAATATTACAGCATTTACAGTTGAACTAAACGTATATGATGGAAGTATTACTTCATCTCCAGGCTTTATATCTGCCAAAACAGCTCCCATTTCTAAAGCTGCTGTACCAGAAGGAACTAAAAAAACTTCGTTAAAGCCATGCTTTTGCTTCATAAGAGAAACTACTTTATTACAATATTGGTGATTCCCACAGTGTTTTCCAGAGCGATATGCATCTAAAATATACTGTTCTTCATTTCCTGAATGGTAAACCTTGTTAAATGGTATAATCATGTGTTTTAATAATTAAATAAATTTTACGGCAGAAATTAGACTCCTTGCCTGAATATTAAGGTAATTGTTGAATTTTAAAAAATAATTGATTTGATTGAGTGTTAGCCAAATATAATTTTCTGGTATTTTATAAGGAAAACTTTCATCTGCCTCAATTATCATACTCTTATTTTGTTCTCTGTAAAAACGACCTCCTTCTTCTGATTGTAAAGTATTAAATTTTATTTGTTCATCTTTTGCATTTAACACAAAATCTAAAAATGGTAAACTACTTTTATTATCATAACTACCAGTGATACATTGCACAGTAGGTGCCATTTCAATAATATCAAAGTTACCACTTTCCAATTTTGCTTGTACTAAAAAATGATAGATGCCATTTATTTTTTTTACAACAAAAGCAATAATACCTTCCTGAAGTGGTTCTACTAGAGGTTGAGACCAAGTTTTAACTTCTCTGTTTGAGATTGCGACTTGGGCAGCAATAACTCTAAAATATTTATTTTCTTCATGCCTTATGTCATATGGTGTTACATGCCAATTTTTAATATTGAAAATTGATTTTGATTCAAGCGTAAGTTCATATTTACATTTTAGATCTGTTATCCATTTAATAATATCATCAAAATTGTATTTTGAATTATTTTTATCATTAGCTGATTGTAACATACCCAATTCAAAATCATTCAATTTTTGTTCTAAACTTATTGAATGTTCAAATGAAATGCCAGAAATAACGGTTCTAGTATCCATATTTACCAAATTATCTTTTTGAATAAGTTTTTTTATTTGCCCTAAGGTTAACCAAATAAAATCCTCATGAACATTTATATCACCATCAATTTTTATAATAATGTTCCTATTCCTTTTTTTTAAAAAACGGGCTCCCTGTTCTGATTGTAGTTGGTCTAAAATAATTTCATCTCTTGTAGCATTCTGAAAATACTCTAAATAACGTGGTTTATTACCTTGATGAACTTGTGTATAATTACTTTTTGTTGCTTGTAGTGTAGGCGATAACTGAACATTATTAACATTCCCAGGTTCTACTTTTGCTTGTAATAAAAAATATAAAATACCATTAATTTCTTTTGTTATAATTCCTAAATAACCTATTTCTGGCTGATTAATTATAGGTTGTTCCCACTCCTTTTCAGCACCCCAATTGGTTTTTACATTTATCCCTTCTATAGTGAAAAATTTTCCAGAACTATGCTTTAACATACCATTGGTTTTATCTAAAAACCAATGATCTAATTGTTCAAAAGGAATTTTTGTAACTTCAACGTTAATAGCTTCGTTTCTATTCTTTAACCATTCCATAACTTTTGATGTAGTTATTAAAGGATTTTCTTCTGTTAAGGCAGAGTTTAAAAATTGATTTTCATTGATAGTTTTATGGTTCATCTTTTACTACTATAATAACATTTTACTAAATCTCTTTATATATTTTCAAAATGTATTTGACTCCATCTTTGATAAAATATGCAGGATACCTTTCGTTATCTACAACTCTTAATAAATTAAATTGTTTATTTAAAGATTTATTTAAGTCTAATTCACTAGCTTTTAGGGGTCTCTTTGGGTAAAAAGTTTCATCTCCTTGTTGAGGTTTTCCAATTCTATTTTCAAAATCATCTAAATACTCTCTTATCATTTCTAAAGTCTTTAATCCTTGTTGATGTTTTATTTCATGATTTAATTCATGACCTTCTAACTTTATATAATCTAATATATAAATATCACCATCATCCACTTTATCATTAGCTTCAAATAAACTTAGAGGTATATTGTTTTCACCTTCTAAAATTTGCCAAGCTAAAGGTGACCAACCTTTTCCAAGAGGAAGTTTACTGGGATGAACAACAATATTACTTTTATGAAAAGAAAGATGAGTATTTTTTAAAATTTTTTCACAACTTAAAATTAACATAACATCTCCATAAGCAATATCTTTCGAGCTAAAAATATGAGTTACCTCATACTTTTGTATTAATTCTTCTTTAAGATCTTTAACATAAGGTATAATCCAACTTTTTGGATTGTCTGTAAGTATTGTAATTTTCATAGGATTTATTTTTAAAGAATTAAAACGCGAAAATAAAATTAAATTAACTCTAATATTTTTTTTGCTGCTATTTCTTTAGAAAAATTTTTCTTAGCCAATTCAACGCAATTATCAGCTAATACTTGTCTTTTCTCAGATGTTTTTAAATACATTTCTTTTATTTTTTTTGATAAGGCTGCCGTATCAAAAAGAGGGACCTTAAAACCTGTTTCCCCATTTATGACAATATCTTTTGCTACACCTAAATCAAAACACACTACAGGAGTTCCTGAAGCTATTGACTGATTAATCATCATTGGCCCAGAATCTTGTATTGAGGACACAACAAAAATATTTGATAAGTTGTAAATGTCAGATAGTTCGTTAAAGTCAGAAATGTAACCCAAATTATGAATTTTAGCTGAAGTATTTGGTAATAGATTTTCTAATTTACCTCTCCCTATCGAAACGATTGAAATATTGCTTATATCCATCTCACTTTCAAGTATATTTATTGCTTCTATAAAATATTTAACTCCTTTCCTTTTTTCGATTGTATTTGTGGCTCCAAAAAGAATTACAAAACTATTTTCATCAATCTTGTACGTTTTTCGTATTTGCTTTTCTCGGGTTTTATTATAAAAAATAGATAAGTCAATCCCGCCAAGAATCATATTGATTTCTTTATTTTTAAACAATGTACTTTGTTTGGCATAATTATAATCTTGAGAACATAAAGCGACCAACTTAATGTCCATTTTCTCTATTAAACGCTTATTGTATGAAAGATTATCACTTGCGTATTTTTTATCATTCTCATTAATTATAGCAGGACAATTAGAGCAGTTTTTTTTATAACCTTCACAATCCCAAGCAAAATGACAGCCTCCTGTGATATGTACCATATCTGCCATAAATAAGATAACAGGAGCCTTATAAAAAAGTTGTAAAAAGTATAAATCTTTGATATTAAAAAAAGCATTCGCAAAATAGCCTATAATTATATCTGGTTTATCAACTAATTTGTTAACTCTATTGACATTTAATAGATTTTTTCTTTGATTTATATCAAAAAAATAGTAGTTGCCATCTGTTTTTATGTCTATTTTTAGCTTTCTACTTAACTTGTCTATTACTTTTTTTAAAAAAAGCCTTTTGCTTGAAAAATAAGATACAACGTCTTTTCTCTTATGTTTACTACCATAGACCATCATTTGTGAATTATAATATTTAGATAAGCCTTGATGTAAATCAAATGCTAAAATGCCTGCTGCATGAGAGATATCAGGTGTAGATATAATTAAGATATTCTTTCTTTTCTTCAATTAAAAAATATTTAATCCGTAAATAGTATTATTAAATTATTTATTAGTTATTAATTTAAAATTCTCTTGATATAATCAAAATAATCACCTTTTAAATTTTGTATATTTTTTGCAACAATTTCTTTTTTAATCATTTTCATCTTCATAGCAATTTCTTCTAAACAGGCTATTTTTAAACCAGTTCTTTTTTCTATTGCTTTAACGAACTCTGTTGCTTCAGTTAAAGATTCATGAGTTCCTGTATCTAACCAAGCAAACCCTCTACTCAAAACTTGAAGCTTAAGGTGTTTGTCACTTAAATAAACCTTATTAACTGAAGTAATTTCTAACTCTCCTCTTGAAGAAGGTTTCACATTTTTTGCGATTTCCACTACTGAATTTGGGTAAAAATATAAACCAACAACAGCATAATTAGACTTCGCAATTTCAGGCTTTTCTTCAATACTAACAACATTATTCTCATTATCAAACTCTGCAACTCCATATCTTTCTGGATCTTGAACATAATTACCAAAAACAACTGCTTTCTTATCTTCTTTGACAGTTCTCTTGGCCTCAAATAACATTTTTTGTAAACCTGAACCATAAAATATATTGTCTCCTAACACTAAACAAACATCATCATTTCCAATAAATTCATCTCCTAATATGAAGGCTTGGGCTAAACCATCTGGGCTAGGCTGTTCTTTATAACTTAGCTTTATTCCAAACTTAGAACCATCTTTTAATAATTTCTTAAAATTAGGTAAGTCTTCTGGAGTAGAAATAATTAAAATTTCACTAATACCTGCCAACATTAAAACCGATAAAGGATAATAAATCATTGGTTTATCATAAATAGGAAGTAACTGTTTACTAACACTAATTGTTAGAGGATGTAATCTTGTTCCTGATCCTCCAGCCAAAATAATACCTTTCATAATTAACTATATTGTTCTTTATAATACTTTAAATAATCACCATTAACTATATTTTGCATCCATTCTTTATTGGACAGATACCAATCTATAGTATTTGAAAGACCTTCTTCAAAAGTTACACTTGGGCTCCAACCTAATTCTTTATTTATTTTACTTGCATCTATAGCATATCTTAAATCATGTCCTGGCCTATCTTTAACATAAGTAATTAAGGATTTGCTTGTGCCTTCAGGCCTATTAAGTTTTTTATCCATTTGTTTACATAATACCTTTATTAAATCAATATTTTGCCATTCATTAAATCCACCAATATTATAAGTTTCTTTTACTTTTCCTTTATGAAAAATTGTATCTATGGCTATTGCATGATCAACAACATATAACCAGTCTCTAGTATATTTACCATCACCATAAACAGGTAAAGATTTATTATTTAATACGTTATTAATAAAGAGAGGTATTAATTTTTCTGGAAATTGATTAGCTCCATAATTATTTGAGCAATTACTAATAACATAAGGAAGGTCGTAAGTTTCCCCATATGCTCTAACAAAATGGTCAGAACTTGCTTTACTAGCAGAATATGGTGAATTAGGATCGTAAGAAGTGGTTTCAGTAAAAAGACCTTCTTTTCCTAATGAACCATAAACTTCATCAGTACTTACATGATAAAAAAGTTTGTTTTCCCATTTTTGGTACCATAAATTTTTAAATGAATTCAATAAATTCATAGTCCCTAAAATATTTGTTTTTGCAAATGCTAGTGGATCGCTTATTGATCTATCTACGTGCGATTCTGCAGCTAAATGAATAACAGCGTCAAATTTATTAACTTGAAAAAGTGACTCAATAAACTTTTCATCTGTAATATCTCCTTTGATAAAGTGATAATTTTGCTTTGATTCTATATCTTTTATATTTTCTAAATTGCCAGCATAAGTTAATGCGTCTAGATTAAATATTTGATAATTTGAGTATTGTTTTACAAAAGTTCTAACAACATGCGAACCAATAAAACCTGCACCTCCTGTTATTAATATATTCATTATTAAAGTTATTTCTATAGGTTATCTTGATTACTCAACTTGTTTCAAAATTTCATGTCCTGCTTTCAGTAAGTCTACATCTTTCTTCATTAATTTCATATCACTTTCCATCATGTCTTTGACCAGATCTTCTAAATTTTGTTCTGGAACCCAGCCTAATTTTTCTTTTGCTTTTGATGGATCACCAATCAATAAATCAACTTCTGTTGGACGAAAATATGAAGGGTCTATAGATAAGACTTCTTTGCCAATAAAAAGTTGTTTAGATTTCTCGACGTTGCTCGAAATGACAGAAGTATATTTTTCTTGATCTATACTTTTCACAAAACCTTTTTCATCAACTCCTTCTCCTTGAAAATCAACCTCAACACCAACTTCATTAAAAGCCATTTTAACAAAATCACGAACTGTCGTTGTAACTCCTGTTGCAATTACCCAATCCTCGGCTTTATCAGCTTGTAATATCATCCACATCATACGAACATAGTCTTTAGCATGTCCCCAATCTCGTTTAGCTTCTAAATTTCCTAAAAAAAAATTTTCTTGAAGACCTAGTGCTATTTTAGCCACCGCTCTAGTAATTTTTCTAGTTACAAAGGTTTCTCCTCTTCTTGGTGATTCATGATTAAATAACAAACCATTACAAGCGAATATATCATAGGCTTCTCGATAATTTTTAGTAATCCAGAATCCATAAATTTTTGCTACACCGTAAGGAGAACGGGGATAAAACGCCGAGTTTTCATCGTAAAAACCTCTTTCATTCTTATTTTCTGGTAAACCTCCAAAAAGTTCTGAAGTAGAGGCTTGATAAATTCTAGTTTTCTTTTCTAATCCTAAAATTCGAACAGCTTCTAAAATCCTTAAGGTTCCTAATCCATCTACATTTCCTACATACTCAGGCAAATCAAATGACACCTTAACATGAGACATCGCTCCTAAATTGTAAATTTCATCTGGTTGACATTCTTTAATGATTCTAGTTAAATTCATAGAATCTGTTAAATCACCATAATGTAATTTTAATCTTTGATTTGGATCATGAGGGTCTTGATATAAATGATCAATTCTATCTGTATTAAAAAGAGAAGATCTTCTCTTTATTCCATGTACCTCATAACCTTTCTCTAATAATAGTTCAGCTAGATAAGATCCATCTTGTCCTGTAATTCCTGTAATTAGTGCTACTTTCATGATAAGTTTAATTAAATTCTAATTTTACTTCTTTAAAATTTTCTATATTTTCAATGAACCAGTTATAAGTTTTTTCAATTCCTTCAAATAATTCTGTGGAATACTGCCAACCCAAATCATTCATTTTGGATACATCCATTAATTTTCTTGGTGTACCATCAGGTTTACTCGCATCCCAAAGAATCTTTCCCTTATGACCTGTAACTGATTGTATTGTTTCGGCTAATTGTTTGATAGTAATATCTTTTCCTGTTCCAATATTGTATAAGTATTCAGGGAGCGTATTCTCAAAAGCATAAACAACAGCTTCAGCCATATCATCAACAAATAAAAACTCTCTCATCGGGGTTCCACTTCCCCATAAAATGACATCTGAGTGGTTTTTATTTTTTGCCTCATGAAATTTTCTAATCATAGCAGGCAAAACATGTGAGGATTGTAAGTCAAAATTATCAAAATACCCATACAGGTTCGTAGGCATTAAACTTACATAATCCTTATCATATTGCTTACGAATAGCTTGACAAGCTTTCACTCCTGTAATTTTTGCAATAGCATACCATTCATTAGTTGGCTCTAATGAATCTGTTAATAGGTATTCTTCTTTTAAGGGTTGGGATGCAAATTTTGGATAAATACATGAACTCCCTAAGAAAATGAACTTTTCAATTCCTGCTTTATGAGCACCATCTATTAAATTATTTTGAATTTGCAGATTTTCCATTAAAAATTGATATGGAAAATCATTATTAGCTAAAATACCTCCAACTTTCGCGGCTGCATCAATTACTATTTTTGGCTTTTCCTTATTATAAAAATCAGTAACTTCTAGTTGGTTTCTAAGGTCTAGTTCAGCACTAGTTTTTCCAATCAAATTGGAATAACCCTTGGATTCTAATGCTCTCCAAACAGCTGAGCCAACCATTCCCATATGACCAGCGATGTATATTTTAGTATTTTTTTTAAAATTCATTTATTTTCCAATTCTATAATACTCTAATCCTTTATTTTCCAAACCGTAAGCTATATATTGATTACGTCCATCAAAAATAACTGGTGTTTTCAATTGTACTTTTATCTCTTCAAAATCAGGAGAACGAAACTCTTTCCATTCTGTTAATAAAACCAACGCATCAGCGTTTTTTAAAACTTCGTACTTCGAGGTTACATATATTATATTTTGAACTCCTTTTAGATAATGTTCTTTTGCTTCATCAATCGCCTTTGGATCATAAGCTTTTATTTTAGCACCTCTACTCACTAATTCCTTAATTATGTATATAGCAGGTGCTTCACGCATATCATCAGTCCCTGGCTTAAAGGCTAATCCCCAAACTCCAAAAGTAAAACCAGTTAAATCCTCTCCAAAACGGTTTACAATTTTTTGGGCGATCACTAATTTCTGAGCATCATTTACTTCTTCTACTGCTGTTATCAATTTCGCAGTATAGCCATTTTCTTTGGCGATTTTCGCGAGTGCTTTTACATCTTTTGGAAAACACGAACCTCCATAGCCTGCACCTGGATAAATAAAACTGTACCCAATTCTTTTATCAGAACCAATACCAAATCTTACTTTATTTACGTCAGCCCCTACTCTTTCACAAATATTTGCAATTTCATTCATAAATGAAATTTTTGTTGCCAACATTGCATTAGCAGCATACTTAGTCATTTCAGCAGAACGAATATCCATAGAAATAAAACGTTCATGAGTTCTAAAAAAAGGTGAATATAGTTCCTTCAATTTTTCTAATGCATATTCAGAGTCAGATCCTATTACCACTCTATCTGGTTTCATAAAATCTTCTATAGCAGCTCCTTCCTTTAAAAATTCTGGATTTGAAGTAACATAAAAATCAATGTTTTCATTTCTTCTATCTAACTCTAATCGAATAGCTGCCTTAACTTTATCGGCTGTCCCTACTGGAACAGTTGATTTATCTACAACAACCAATCTTTTACTCATTTTTTCACCAATTGATTTTGCAACGTCTAAAACATATCGCAGATCTGCAGATCCATCATCACCCATTGGAGTTCCAACAGCTATAAAAACAATTTCAGAATCATTTAAAGCCTTATGTAAATCAGTTGAAAAAAAAAGATTTTTCTCATTTACATTTTTTTTAACCATTTGCTCTAAACCTGGTTCAAAAATAGGAATTATACCTTGGTTTAGCTTATCAATTTTGTTTTTGTCAATATCAACACAAATAACCTTATTCCCCATCTCTGAGAAACAAGTTCCTGAAACTAAACCTACATAGCCTGAACCAATTATTGCTAAATTCATTTTTTTAATTAAATTTTTTAACTTTTTTAAGCAGAAAAACTACAATCTTAAATCAACTTGATTCCTTGGGAGGAATCCTTTTAAATCATAGATAATACTATTAGAATCTTTCTTAAAAGAATTAATATTTAAAGATGAAAAATTTTTATGAGACACAGCCAACAAAATTCCATCATATTTTTTATCAATCTCTTGTTTAAGTATTATACCATACTCTTCTTTTACCTCCTGACTATTTGCCTCGTAATCATAAACATCGACATTTAATCCAAAATCTTTTAGTTCTTTATAAACATCAGTTATTTTCGAGTTTCGAATATCTGGACAATTTTCTTTGAAAGTAACTCCTAATATTAATATATTAGAACCCATTATTTGTTTACCTGCTTTAATGAGCATTTTTATCAACTTATTAGAAATAAAAGTACTCATATTGTCATTTACTCGTCTACCACTAAGTATAACTTCTGGGTGATATCCAAGATTTTCTGCCTTATAAGCAAGATAATATGGATCTACGCTTATACAATGTCCACCGACTAGTCCAGGTTTATATTTTAAAAAATTCCACTTACTCCCTGCAGCATCAAGAACATCGTTAGTGTCAATACCTATTCTATCAAAAATTAAAGCCAATTCATTTACAAATGAAATATTAACATCTCGTTGTGCGTTTTCAATTGCTTTACTAGCTTCAGCTACTTTAATACTTGCTGCCTTAAAAGTACCGGCTGTAATAATAGAATTGTATAAGTTATCTAAAAAATCAGCAATTTCATGTGTTGACCCTGAAGTTACCTTCTTTATGGTGGTTAGAGTATTTATCTTATCTCCAGGTACAATACGCTCTGGAGAGTATCCACAGTAAAAATCAGTATTAAAAATCAAACCACTTGTTTTTTCTAAAATTGGAACACAAACCTCTTCAGTACAACCTGGATAAACAGTACTTTCATAAACAACAATATCTCCTCTTTTAAGTATCTTGCCAAGCATTTTGGAAGCTTCTTTTATTGATGTCAAGTCTGGAGTTTTGAATTCATCAATAGGGGTTGGAACAGTTACAATGAATAAGTTACAGGATTTTATTGTATCTACATTCGAACTAAAAATTAATTTATTTGCATTTCTAATTTGCTTAATTGAAGTTTCATTTGTAAAATCTATACCTTTTTTTAAATCCTCAACTCTTTTAACATTTATATCAAAACCTATAGTTGGATATTTTTTTCCAAACTCAATAGCCAATGGAAGACCAACATAACCTTGACCAATAATTGCAATTTTTTTATTATTTATATTATACATTCTTAAATTTTAACATCTGTAATTATTCACTGATAAGTTTCACTAATTATTTAAAAGTTAGAAATAGTTAATTAAATATATTTTAATCATTCAAATTATATATTAGAATTAATTTTATTCAAAATATTATGAATACCGTCTCTAGCCAGTAAAAAAGCAATACTCAATGTAAAACCTAAAAATAAAAAAATGAATACTGAAGTACTTCGTCTTGGAGAAGATTTTTTAGTTGGTACTACAACTGACTTAATAATAGAGAATACTGGGGTATCCTTAGCTACCTGTAATTTAATTTGTTCAAATTGAGTTACAACATTCTGAAATATTGAAGTAGCTATTTGAAGTTCTGTTTCTAAACGAGTTTGCTCATTCGAAAAACTACTTCTAGAGATATTTAAATTTCTATCTTTGAACTTAGCTAAGTTATCTTGTGCTTCATTTAACAGCTTATTTTTTATTGTATATTGTTCTTCTAGATAAGCTAGTAATTCTAAGCTAGACTTAGTTTTGATGGCTATGATTTGATTCTGTAAAATAATTTGACCATTCTTCACCAACTGAGCTGACATTTGGGGATATTTACTTGTAGCTGTGATTTCTATATAACCATCTTTATCGTTTATATTAAGTTCTAACATATTAGCAATCATTTTGAAGTACTCAAATTCTTCTTCAGAGACAGTGTTTATACCTTCAACAGATTGTAAAGAAGATTGTTTAGGATCTGATGTAAACCATCCAATAATTTTTGATGGCAATCCAATAAAATAATCTATAATGGTTCCAAAAAAAGAAGAAGATGAAGATTTCTTTTTAAAAAAGTCTTTAAGAGAAGTTACCTCACCAAAATTTTTAAGTGGAGCATCCAATAGTGCTTTCTTGAAGGTGTAACTTTCTAAAATTTTTCCATATAACATCGGAGAAACCTCTTTATTCCCCTCAGTCATAGAACCAATGTTAATTCCAGCCAATGACGCTAGTCCTTTTATGCCACTAGCACCTTCAGTTGGACTGCTACTAGAGTTTGGTGTAAACATGGAAGAAGCTGTATACGTATTCGTAGTAAAAACGGCTACTAAAACACCAATAGTAGCTGAAATGATAGCTGATTTGATGACAAATTTTCTACCTGCCCAAACTTTAGAGATTAAGGAAATAATGTCTATTTGATCTTCTGGTTCTAAATATGTTTGTTGAGAACTATTCATACACCTATAAATTTTTAGTTAGAACAATAGTAGTTAAAGCTCCGGTGATTACACTAAATATTCTTACAAAATCATCTAAGAATTTACTTTTACCGTCATCTATTTTCTCAGGTTTTTCGGTGATGATTATTTGAGCTCCAGGATACACTGTTGGATTTTGAAACAAACCAATTTTTTCTGATTTTCCATTAGCTTGAAGCACCACCATACTTTCGATACGTTTCTTGGTACCCCCAGATTTTTTAATGTAATATTTAGATTTCTTTCCTTTATCCCAACTAAAGATTGTTGGGTTTACAAGACCTCCTGAAGTTTTTATAGGGTCTAAATTAGAACCTATTACCAAGATGTCCTTATCTATTAAAAAAGTAGATGAATCTGTTAAACTTTTATCAATATCTATAAATAACTTTAAGCTATCTCTAACAATATAGGAGCTTTTGGTATTTGAATTAGTCGTAAACCCACCAGCTAAGTCAATTATCTTTTTCATAGAAACTTGATCATTATCAAGAATAATATTCTGAGGATATTTAACCTCTCCTCTTACTGAAATTAAAGGTTGCACAAAGGCCCTTATAGGAGCGAAAACAGTTACAATGTCTTTATTTTGAAGTATGAAAGGATTGCTAGGTGATTTTGTAATACCTAATAGATAATCCATATCTACTTGATAAGTTTCTAACTTAGAATACCTTCCTGTCTCCAAATCTCTATCTAATCTATTGATATTTACAAATGTTTTTTCTGCATCCTGTAAAAACCCGCCTGCCATAAGAATGGCATCTTCCACATACATAGATTTTGCTAAAGGATACTCTCCAGAATTAGTTACCCTTCCTAATACTCTGATTACAGGAGAAATATCTTCGCTCACAGACTTGGTATACAACACCACCTCATCTTTTGGCATTAGATAGGTGGTTTTTAAGTCTTCTAACTTATCTATGCTGTATTGAGAGATTTTATACAAACCAGTCTGCTCATCAAATCTCTTTAAATCTAAACGACTAGTTAATACTTTGGATTGAAATTCCAATTCATCATAAGAAACTGATTGGAAGATTAAATCAAAAATAGATAGATTCTTACTCCAAAAAATAGTTTTTGATTCCGATACAAATCCAGAGATGGTTACTGTTTTCTCTCCTCGAACCTCTTCTAAGGAATATATTTTAATACTATCATTTTCTTGCAGTGCTACAGCAACCTTATCATTTAACACACTTGATAAATTATAGGTTTTAAAAGACAGGTTTCCTTGCTCATCCTCTCTATTGATATCTAACTTTTGGAAATACGTATTGGTGGATACCCCTTTAGCACCAGAATTGATTAAAGTTTTTAAATCTTTGTAAATATTTAAGCCGTAACTACCTGGTGCATTTACATTTCCTTCAATAAATACTTTATTTTTTTGTTTGGTTAAAATTCCTTGTACTGTTACTTCATCACCATCTGTTAATGGAAACCCCTTAGAGTTCAGATTACTGTAGTTTACCGTTGTTAAAAAACGATCAAATACCAACTCTTGATTTCTATCTTTAAAAGGTTTTATTCTAGATATATTAACGGCGCTTGTAGAAGCAACTGCAGAAAGTCCTCCAGAAAATTTAAACAAGCTTTCTAGGGTTTCTCCTTCTTTAATTTCGTAGATGGCTTCTTTTTTCACTTCTCCTTTAAGAGTTACTGAAGAAATCCGTGGTCCTACAAACAACACATCGTTATTGGAAAGTCTAATATCTTGATCTATATTTCCTTGCGTGATGTAATCGTATAGGTCAATCGTTTTGATGAGTTTGTTATTTCTGTAAACTTTGATATCTCTCAATGTACCTGAGGTACTTATACCTCCCGAAGCATACAAGGCATTTAACACGGTTGCCAACCCATTCACTAGATGTGGGCCTGGAGTTGTTACATTACCCAAAACAGATACTTTTACAGGTCTAATCTGAGTTAGAGAAACATCTAAAAATGTGCGATTGGGTGATGATAATAACCCACTGTAGTATTTTCCTAAAAATATTTTTAATCTATTTTTTACAGTTGCAAAAGAATTTCCTGCAGCAAAAAAGACACCTAAATTTGGAAAGGATATGTTACCATTAAGATCAATTTTAGAAACAAACTCAAGGTTGTTATCCCCAAAAACAGTAATTCTTAACTCGTCTCCTGGTGCTAAAATATAACCTTCGTCTATATTACCAACTAAATACTCTTTTTCTCCAAAAGGATTATTTACAAAAATATCATAGCCAAAATAGTTATCGATTTCTTTAGACCCAACAACTTTTTTTGGTGTTACTATTTGAAGGGTGTCTAGGGGTGTCATTTTAAGTGAAGTTACAACACTATCTGTTTTTACATTTGAAAAAGTTGATTTAGATTTATCTGCATTGGATTTTAAATAATTATCTAAAAAAAATTCAAAATCTATTCCTCTAAGTTGAGCCATTTCTTTTGCTTGAGATTCACTAATACCTCTAGCTGCCAATTCGCTAATGGCTTTCTCTCTAGAATTGATTTCCAGTCGATTCGCTTCTGAAATTACATCTTGCTCTGTTTGAGAGAATGAAATTGTTGAAAACAAGAAAGAGATAATAACAAATGTATATGGTAAGAATTTATGATGCATGATTTGATGTTTAACTGAGTAGTTATTAGAATTCATTGTACGCATTTATCTAGTAAATTTAAGAAAATTTTAATAAGACGTTTGTTGACAGAGTAATTAGTAGAACCATAGATTTTTTTTCGGCAAAAGTAATACATTAAAAGAGTTTAACAATACAATTTTTAAAAGAGAAATGCTAGTTATTTTGCAGGGATAACAATTTCACCATAGATTTCTTAATCTTAATTTTAATTCGAATAGCCGTTTGATTTTTATTCATTAAAAACAATACAGTAAATGTTATAAAAAACATGGATATTAATATCATTAAAGATTGAATAATGGTTAGCTTTTGAGTAACATAAAACATAATTGAGGCCACCAAAAAGTTAATAAAACCTATACAGAAGGATGCTCTTCTGTGAGAAAAACCAAAATCTATAAGAATATGATGTATATGACATATGTCTGGTTTAAACATAGAAAAACCTCTTGTAAATCTCAACAACATCACACGAATAGTGTCTAGCGTAGGAACAAACAACACACCTGCAAGAAACAACGGTAACTGACCTCTATTAAAAGATAATGAATTGTATGCTGCATCTCCAACAGCCATTAATTTAAGGGTAAGTAATCCCAAAACCAGTCCTATAACTAAACTTCCAGCAGCTCCCATGAAAATTTTTCTTTTAACTGAAAAATTAAATCTCAAAAAAGCTAACAGTGTACCTAAAGTGGCTAGACTTATAGATAAATAAAAATAATGACCAAGATTAAAAAGTACAAAACTATAAAATGATGCGATAATAATACCTGTAATTCCAGACAAATAGTCTATACCATCAATTAAGTTAAAAGCATTGACGAGTGCTAATAAAAAAAACATGCTACCTGCAACTGAAATAGATAGTGGTATCTCATAAACACCCATGAAACCATGTAATGATGCAATTCTAAAATCTGGTTGAAACATTAATATGGCAACACCAATTATTTGGAACAAAAATTTAATCCTTGGAGATAAATTTCTAAAATCATCTAATAAACCTGTGAAAAATAAAATAGAAATAGAGGCTAGTAGAGTAACTGAAACATGATTTACATCTAAGTATTGAGCAAAAAATAATATGACAATGTAACTTACATAAAAAATAACACCACCAAATGTAGGCACGGGAACAGTGTGTGAACTTATATTATCTAGTGCATAACTTGAATTTAACTTTAAGGCAATTGATCTAATTTTTGGGATTAGTAAGAACGATAGAGCAAAAACACCTAAAAAACACCACACAAAGTACATGAGATGATGCGTACCAACTTCTTGGATTAGCTTGTCTAACATAGTATATTTTTTGTCAGAACAGTTTAGGGATTGATCTGAATTTCTTTTTCAAGTACAAATATAGTATATATTCTGAAATAGAGGCTCTTTTTGAATTTTATTATGAATTTGAGTAGATAATTGAAGTGATTAATCAAGCTTACATAGTAATAAAAAAGCGTCTAAAGATTAGAAAAACACCATTTATTTACCTTTGGAAAGAATGAAAATATGGATATCATTTTCTAGAAAAAAATAAATATCATATTTCATAAAAATGAAGTTTTTAATGGATAATTAAAGCAATTTTTATTGTTGTTCAATTTTATATTTAGCTATTCTTCACAAATAGCTATGCTTTACATTTCTGCAAAACAAGTTCCCGATACCAAACCAACGTAACCACTTCCTATAACAGCTAAATTCATTAGGGTAAAAATTTATGTTTTAAATTACTATTTTGTATAATTTCAGTATTCCTAATAGCATGAGCAATTTCCACAGAAGGCCTTGCATCTGCTAAACCAAAACCATTTCCTTCTAAAATATCTTTATAACTCTCTGTATGAAGTTCTGTAAAACCATCACTAAACTCTATTTCTGTTTCATTGATAGTTATAGAACGAAAGGTTCTCTGTCCTTTGGTTTTAATATTGTTTGGCAAATCATTCTCATCTATTGACAAAAACCATCGCACTCTTGCCTTTTCAAACTCTATATAACCTGATGCTCTTCGTTCTTCTCTTAAGTGTACTTGAACCTCTTGTACTTGCCCAAAAATCCATCCCAACATATCGTAAAAATGAATGCCAATATTAGAGGCTATCCCTCCAGATTTACTTTCATCTCCTTTCCATGAAATATGATACCAATTCCCTCTAGAAGTAATATAGCTTAAATCTACCTCATATTTTTGATTAGCTACCTGGCTATTTATTTTATTTTTTAAAGCAATAATACTGGGGTGTAATCTTAATTGTAATATGGTATATATTTGATTTCCTGTCTCTTTTTCTATAGCTTCTAGAGCATCTACATTCCAAGGGTTTAGCACTAAAGGTTTTTCACAAATAGCGTCTGCTCCTCTTCGTAAAGCCATTCTAATATGAGAGTCATGTAAATAGTTAGGAGTACAAATACTTAAATAATCTAAGGTGATATTATTTCTTTTTAATTTCTCTATGTGCCTGTCAAATCGTTCAAATTCCGTAAAAAAATCTGCATTCGGAAAATATCGATCTAGTATACCAACAGAATCAAATCTATCTAGAGCTGCTATCAATTGATTATCTGTATCTTTGATCGCCTTTAAATGTCTTGGAGCTATGTATCCTGCGGCTCCTAGTAGTGCAAAATTCCTCATTATAGTCCACCGTGTTTAATAGTTGTTGGTAGTATATTTTTCACATCGTAAAGAACATGATTTTTATTTGTTAAGGAATCAAAATTCATTTCTAAAAATGCTGTATGTGCTACTGTTAAAACAACAGCATCAAATGTATGAGCTGGAACATCTTGTGTAGAGGTTAATTTATATTCATGCATTACCTCATCCTTGTTAGCCCATGGATCGTAAATGGTTACATCCATTCCATACTCTTTTAACGCTGCAATAACATCTACTGCCTTGGTGTTTCTTACATCTGGGCAATTTTCTTTAAACGTAATTCCCAGAACAAGTACCTTAGCTTTTTTTACATGAATGTCTTTTTCAATCATTAGCTTAACAACTTCGGAAGCTACATAATTACCCATACTATCATTTAATCTTCTACCTGCCAAAATTATTTCTGGGTGATAGCCATATTCTTGTGCTTTCTGAGCTAAGTAATAAGGATCAACTCCAATGCAATGCCCCCCAACCAAACCAGGTTTAAAAGGTAAAAAATTCCATTTTGTACCCGCTGCCTCCAACACATCATGGGTATTAATATCCATTAAATTAAAAATTTTTGCCAGCTCATTAACAAAAGCTATGTTGATGTCTCGTTGAGAATTTTCAATAACCTTCGCTGCTTCTGCTACTTTTATGGTAGGTGCAAGATGGGTACCTGCAGTAATTACTGATTTATACAAGTTATTTACCTTTTCACCAGTTATCTCATTAGAGCCAGAGGTTACTTTTAAAATTTTATCGACAGTGTGTAATTTATCTCCTGGATTAATTCTCTCAGGGGAATACCCAGCATAGAAATCTTTATTAAATACCAATCCTGAAATTTTTTCCAATACTGGAATACAATCTTCTTCCGTTGCTCCTGGATATACTGTAGATTCATATACTACAATATCATCTTTTTTAAGAACTGAACCAACAGTTTCACTTGCTTTTAGTAAAGGGGTTAAAATAGGTCTGTTATTTTTATCAACAGGTGTAGGCACTGTAATAATGTAATATGTACAGTCTTTAATATCTGAAATTGAAGTAGAGCAATAAAGACCAATAGCATCTGAAGAATTTTCAACTAATACAGATTTTAAAACCTCATCTTCAACTTCTAATGTGATATCTTTTCCAGCTCTAAGTTCATGTACGCGTCCGGTATTAATATCAAAACCTACTACGCTGTATTTTGTTGCAAATAATCTTGCTAGAGGAAGCCCAACATATCCGAGACCTATAATTGCTATTTTTGGTTGATTCATGTTCATTATAAATTATTCCAATACCATTTCACAGCCTCTTTCAGGCCTTGTTTTAGTGAATATTGAGGGTTGTAGTTTAATAAATTTTTTGCTTTGTCTATAGAGGCCAAAGAATGAGGAATATCTCCTACTCTGTTGGGTCCATATTTAATTTGAATATCTTTAATTTTTGGATCATAATCTATTAATGACTCTTTTAAACAGTCTATTAAATCATTTAATGTATTTCGCTCACCAAAAGCAACATTATACACCGTGTTAATTGCCTCTTCATTTTCTGTAATCATAGACAAAACATTTGCCTGAATAACATTATCTATATAAGTAAAATCTCTTGAAAAATCTCCATTACCATTAATTACCGGGCTTTCTCCTCTCATAAATTGACTTACAAATTTTGGAATCACTGCTGCATAAGCCCCATTAGGATCCTGTTTTCTTCCAAATACGTTAAAATAACGTAATCCAATGGTTTCTATGCCATATGTTTTTGAAAATACATCTGCATACAGTTCATTTACGAACTTGGTAATGGCATAAGGAGATAAAGGGCGTCCAATGGTTTCTTCTACTTTTGGTAGTGATTCAGAATCACCGTAGGTAGAGGAACTTGCCGCATATATAAATCGTTTAACTCCAGCATCTCTGGAAGCTATCAACATATTTAAAAAACCAGAGACATTTACTTCATTAGAAGTTATTGGATCTTTTATGGATCTTGGTACAGATCCTAAAGCTGCTTGATGCAACACAAAATCTACGCCTTTTACTGCAGCATGACAAACAGAAATATCTCTAATATCTCCTTCTATAAAAGTAAAGTTAGGATTGGTACATAAATGACTTACGTTCTCTCTACTTCCAGTAGCTAAATTATCTAAACAAACCACACAGCATCCCTTATCAAGTAAATACTCAGATAAATTTGATCCTATAAATCCTGCTCCACCAGTTATTAATATTCTTCTATCAATTAATTGAATATCCATAATTAAAATTAACTAATTTATAACAACAGCACAAATTACAATAAAAGAATTAGTTCAAAGCACTATTCCTATCGTTTAAGTGCATTATTTAATACATGTTTAAAAAAACAAATAATCCTGACAAGAGTTGATTAGGTTAGTAAGGGATTAGATATCCCTAGTTTACCCCATTTTAAAATAGCAAAAGCCAACTAGAAGTGTTAGAACCTTTTTCATTCAATTAAATAAAAAAAAGTCTTAGATTTCTCTAAGACTTTTGCTCTCGTCTGTGGGCAATGAGGGATTCGAACCCCCGACCCCTTGGGTGTAAACCAAGTGCTCTGAACCAACTGAGCTAATTGCCCTTACATGATTATAAATCATACAAGCGGGTGCAAATATAAAAGGGTTTTTA
>Ga0233438_10000952_pt1 | contig 34236 bp, 31 predicted proteins | sample SI_123_September_FD_182720 | JGI IMG/M metagenome (GOLD analysis project Ga0233438, IMG submission 182720) | Seawater microbial communities from Saanich Inlet, British Columbia, Canada - SI_123_September2016_10_MG | ecosystem: Environmental > Aquatic > Marine > Inlet | place: Canada: British...
AAGATTCGTCGATGCGATCAGCACGTCGCCCGTCACCGATGCGAAGCGCGGCGGTAACGGATTAGCGATGCCGGGGTCGAATCGGATTTTTAAAGTGCAGTCACCGGGCAGATCGACAAACGGACCGCCGAGCTTCGAGGCCTCGCCACCACCAATGCCGCCGAAACCGGTGATGCTGAAGCCTCCGCCGTTGAGCTTCTCGAGATCCTTCAGCGTCAGGCCGTTGCGCACGCCGCCGGGGCCGGTCCAGGTCGAAGGTGTGTCGATAGCGATGGACAAGGGTTTGGTTCGGGTCTTCTCGTCTTTCCAGAAGACCACCAGACGCCGGGTCGGATCGGTGTCGAAAACCACGGTGGCCTTGGTCAGCACGTTGCTTGAGACATCGACGTCCTTGAACACCACGTTCTTCGCGCCGAATTCAGCGGCCAGTCTCTCGTGCGTGGTGTCTTTCGCAAACGGCCCTTCGCAGGTGAGAGGCGGAGCCTTCGGCGCGTCCTTGAGATTGTTGAGCGAGGTATCCTGCGCCATCGGCTCGGCCGGTTTGGCGGCCTTCTTCGCTGCATCGGCGCCGCTCAGTGCGAAAGCGGAGATCAGCAGGGCGCCGGACAAGGCCTTTATGTATGTCATAGCTCGGTCCGCGATGTGTCGCCTGAATTTGTGACGCCATCCTACTACATTTTGTTGCAAGGTCGCGAGGAACGGCTGTCCATTATGCGCATTGTCTCCTCGTATACAGGAGGACTGCATGACCAGGACCATCCCGCCTGTCCCGGAAGACAACCGCAGCGCCAAGGGCCCCGGCGGCACGCCGAAGGTGACAACCGACAACACCAAGGGCCACCGTGACGATGAAAAACAGAACATCGACGAGCAGGGCGACCACGCAAACATGAAGCAGAACACCAGCAACCGCAGGTCCGGATGAGGGCAAGAAATGCGGCGCGTGATTACACGTCCATTGCCCCATGGATGGACGTCCCGCCGATGGCGTCATAAAGTTCTGGTGATCCGGTTCTGACATTCGTATCATCCTCTTCGCAGGCACTTTTACGAATGTCAGAACCAAAGGATCACCAGAGTCATAATTGGCGAGTGTCCTTTCGTATCCGACGTTCGCCCGGGAGACGCCGCAGAGTGAAGCGAACGTCGGATACGGGACACCAGCATGAAAGCCATTGCGATCCTGACCAGCGGCGGCGATGCCCCCGGAATGAACGCCGCCATCCGTGCGGTCACGCGCAGCGCACTCAACCGCGATATCGCGGTATTTGGCGTGCGCGAAGGCTGGCAGGGCCTGATCGACGATCGCATGACGAGGCTCAATGCGCGTGACGTCGGCGGCATTATCCAGATCGGCGGGACGTTTCTCGGCAGTGCGCGCTCGCAGGAATTCCGCGAGGAAAGCGGGCGCTCGAAGGCGCTGCGCAATCTGGCGACGCGCGGCATCGACGCTCTGGTGGTGATCGGCGGCAACGGCTCGCAGACCGGCTCCGCCGCGCTGCATAGCCTCGGCTTTCCCGTCGTTGGAATCGCCTCGACCATCGACAACGATCTTTACGGCACCGACGTCACCATCGGCTGCGATACCGCCATCAACGTGACGCTGGAGGCCATCGACAACCTGCGCACCACCGGCTCGTCGCACACGCGGGCGTTTCTGGTCGAGACCATGGGACGCAATTGCGGCTATCTCGCCATGATGGCCGGTCTTGCCGGAGGCGCCGAGGTCATTTCAACGCCTGAGTTTGAAGTGTCGGCCTTTGAAATTGCCGAGCGGCTGCGCGCGGCCTACGACCGCGGCAAGACCCATGCGATCGTGGTGATCGCCGAGGGCGTCACGGAGAACGCCGCGCGTATTCTGGCTCACTTCGAGAAGGACCGGGACATGGTCGGGTTCGAACTGCGCGCCACAGTGCTGGGCCACGTGGTGCGCGGCGCGCCGCCGACGGCGTTCGACCGGTTGCTTGCGACACGGCTGGGCGTCGCCGCGCTCACCTCACTGGCGGAGGGTGTCTCGGGAGTTCTGGTCGGCGAGCAGCGCGGGGAGATTACCCGCACGCCGCTGGCCGAGATCGCGGGACGCACCAAGCCGATCTCGACCAATCTGATCGAACTCGCGCGCGTTCTGGCGCAGTAGGCCGATTTCAAATCAGTGGCGTTGCGGAGAGAGCCGGCGCGTCAGTAGACTTTCGCGCCGGGCGCGACGATATCGCGGTCGGCGTCATCCTTGCGCGGCGACAGCAGGATGACTTTTCCATCGGCGTCCGGCGCGCCAAGAATCAGCACCTCGGACATGAAGCCTGCGATGTTGCGCGGCGGAAAATTGCAGACGCAGACCACCACCGAGCCGACGAGCTGTTCTGCCGTGTAGTTGGTGATCTGTGCGCTCGACCATTTCTCGCCGAGGCCGCCGAGATCGACGCGCACTTTCCACGACGGGTTGCGGGCCTTCGGAAACGGCTGCACCTCGAGAACGCGTCCGACGCGAAGGTCAACCTTGGCGAAGTCGTCATAGGTGATGGGGGCGGAGGTCACATTCATCGATCGCGTTCGTGCACTGCCGGACGTGGTGCATCTATATCTTCAACGCGGCAGAAGAAACATTCCTGCCTCGCTACAACATCTTGTTGTCTAGATGAGCGAGTTCACAGGAGCAAGGTCGTCCGGCCTATTCGGGACGACATCGATGTTCGGGGATAGACAGAATTGCTTCCGGTGCTAGTATATTTTCGCTCCCGACGGGACGAAGGACTGCTGTCCTTACGCAGCGACAGCATGATCACTTCAATACGTCCAGTCCGGCGCACCGAGGTTTCTCGGAGAGCCCGCGATGACGCGGCGCGAACGGAAGACGCAGATTACTAACGTGGCGACGGAACGTCGGCGGCGTAATTTGTGATGTCCGCCCGGGCTCCATCAGCGACTAGCCCTTGGCTTTTTTAGCCACCTTAGTCGCCTTCTTGGTGGATTTCTTCGCAGACTTTTTCTCCGGCTTGGCGGATGCGACCGTCTTCTGGGCGGCAGCGGCGTCAGTTGCCTGCCGAACCGACCGGGCGTAGCTGTAGGCGGCGTTGTCGGCGGACATCTGCAGCCGCTTCACGGTCGCCGTGCCGATCTCAAGAATGTCTTTCGCGAGCTGCCGCTGGCGCTGCTTGCTCCCGGCATCCTTCGCCTTGGCGGCGAGCGCTATGGCGCGGTCCCGCCGTTTCTTCACGGCAGCCGTCAGGGCCTTGTTCTGTTGCTTTGCAAGCTGCCGGATGAGCGCATCGAGATCGGCGTCGGCCATTTAGTCCCCCAAGTCACATGCAGAAAACCTGGATGATGACCTAGCAGGGGCTGAGGGGGGATTGCAAATAGGCGGGATGACGAAGTACCAGAAATTGTCGCACTAGCGAGGCTTCTTAGGAGCTTGTATCGTTTCATGAAAGCGTTGGCGACAAAACCTGGACTGTCCCGAAGCGGCAGCGTTTATTGTCGTAGCCCTTAAGGTGGCCAGCAGCACTCGCGCGTCTTCGATCCCTTCCGCGATACAATACAGATTGATGGTCTAGGTCAGCATCGCTTGTAAATACAAGCGAAGCAAGATGATCTCGACGGTTGTTCGTGAAAGCGTGACGCGCAAGCATTTGAAAGAACGCTGACGCCCATTCGGGGTTGCTGTCGATTTGGCCGGGGGCCAAGCCCTGTAAGTGAAGCCAAAGTAAAGCGGGGCGCCGCTTGCTGAATTGGCGCTCGCACGTGGTGCTAACGAGCTTCATAATCTTTTTCGCTTGCTGGTTAGTTCTCATGGACACGAGATTGCAGAATATCAACTCTTCGCTTCGTCGGATAAAGTATCCAAAATCGCCTTTCTGAGTGCGAATTTCGCTAAAGGTGCGCTGCAACCAATCCTCGCTTTGAAAATTCGGAAAACGAGCAAAAAACTCTTCGAGTGGGGTCGTTTCGATCTCAATTGAGAGTGTCTCTGAAGAGAAATGATGACCGGCTTTATAGGTTTCCAATATTTGGCTTTTGACTCCGTCAATTCCTCCACCTGGCTGTGACGATCCATTAATTTTTATCCGGATCGTAGTAAAACTGTTAGTGTGACGAGACTGCAATTCTCGATTTAAACGTGCCATTAAGCGGGCCGCGAAGTCGTAAGATACACCTAGCCCGATCTCCGGTGAGAGGCATTTGCTTTCGATCTCCACCTCAATCTCTCCGCGTTTAGCAACGAAGTCTGGACCGGGATCACCACAGAAGCCGAAGTGTGTGATGTTCCATCCAAACTCGGTCAAACTCTGAGCTGTTCGAAATTCGTGATCTAGATGGCACAGTCGACCATTGGGGAGGATCTCCGAGATGATCCTGCGGCGAAATACCCGTGCTTGTTCGTGAGTGAGGTGCTTTTTTATCTCTATGCACGAACTGACAAATGCGTAGGCGTCATATACCGGCTTTTCTTTGGGGTACCAAAGTTTTCGGGTCGACCTCCATTTTCTCAAAACCGACTGTAAGCCGTATTCGATAGAGAAGAGTCGGGGAGCCATGTCTTTAAATGCAGCCCAATCTTCTAGAGATTTATGCTTTCTATTCAGCGACTCACGAAGCGTCGAAAAGCCAATCCATTCGATAAATTCTTTCCAAGAATTCTCTGCGCTGGTTCTTGTGAACTCAGTGGGTAACTTCAATGATTAAACGGCTCAATGAACCGCCCTCTGTAGGAAGCTTATCCCTCACCGCTTCTTCCATCCGCCGCGCTTGCCCGGCGCGCCGCCGGTGGAGCGGCCTGAGAACTCCGGGCCGGACTGGCGCGAGTTGGTCGGCTGGAAGATCTTGCTTTCCATCCCCGGTCCCATTTCGTCGAGCGTCGGCTTGCGCGCGCGGGACTTGTTGCGTGCTGCGGCCTTGTCCAGTTGCGCGGGCAGATTCGCGGCGTCGCCATATTTTTTCTTGCCGGCATAGGCACCGGCCTTTGCCGCCACGCTGCGCTGCTTGATGGTGGGATCGTCCACCACGGCGAGTTCTGTGGCGCGCAGGCGCTTCACTTCGTCGCGCAGCCGGGCGGCTTCCTCGAAATTGAGGTCGGCGGCGGCTTCGCGCATCCGGGTTTCAAGATCGCTCAGCACCGCCTCGAAGTTATGCCCGATGGCCACCGCGTCGTCAGCCATGCCGCCGTCGCCGATTTCCACCAGCACATGGTCGCGCTCATAGACGCTGCCGAGAATATCGCCGATATCGCGCTTGATGCTTTCCGGTGTGATGCCGTTGGCGGTGTTGTATTCGACCTGCTTCTCGCGGCGGCGGTCGGTCTCGGCGATGGCGCGTTCCATCGAGCCGGTGATCTGGTCCGCATAGAGAATGACCTTGCCGTCGACGTTACGCGCGGCGCGTCCGATCGTTTGAATGAGCGAGGTTTCGCTGCGCAGAAAACCTTCCTTGTCGGCATCGAGAATCGCGACCAGCGCGCATTCCGGAATGTCGAGACCTTCACGCAAAAGGTTGATGCCAACCAGCGCATCGAACGCGCCCAAGCGAAGATCGCGGATGATCTCGATGCGCTCGATGGTGTCGATGTCGGAGTGCATGTAGCGCACGCGGATGCCCTGCTCATGCAGGTATTCGGTGAGGTCTTCCGCCATGCGCTTGGTCAGAACGGTAATCAGCGAACGATAGCCCGCCTGCGCGGTGCCGCGAACCTCGCCGACGAGATCGTCGACCTGGGTGCGGGCCGGGCGAATGTTCACCGGCGGATCGATCAGTCCGGTCGGGCGGATGACCTGCTCGACAAACACGCCGCCGCTCTCGTTCAATTCCCAGCCGCCCGGCGTCGCCGACACCGCGACCGATTGCGGGCGCATCATGTCCCACTCTTCAAAGCGCAGCGGCCGGTTGTCCATGCAGGACGGCAGGCGGAAGCCGTATTCCGCCAGCGTCGCCTTGCGGCGGAAGTCGCCTTTGAACATCGCCCCGATCTGCGGCACGCTCACGTGGCTTTCATCCGCGAACACCAGCGCATTGTCGGGCACATATTCGAACAGTGTCGGCGGCGGCTCGCCCGGCTTGCGGCCGGTGAGATAGCGCGAATAGTTCTCGATGCCGGCGCAGCTGCCGGTCGCTTCCATCATTTCGAGATCGAAGGTGGTGCGCTGTTCGAGGCGCTGCGCTTCGAGCAGGCGGCCCTGCGCGTTCAGTTCGTCGAGCCGCCACTTCAACTCGCTCTTGATGCCTTTGATGGCCTGGATCAACGTCGGGCGCGGCGTCACATAGTGCGAGTTGGCGTAGATCTTGATGAACTCGAGTTCGTCCTGCTTGTGGCCGGTGAGCGGATCGAACTCCTCGATGCTTTCGATGGTGTCGCCGAACATGTTCACGCGCCACGAGCGGTCCTCATAGTGCGCCGGAAAGATATCGATGGTGTCGCCGCGCACGCGGAAGGTGCCGCGGGTGAAATCCGCCGAGGTGCGCTTGTATTGAAGTGCGACGAGGTCGGCGATCAGCTGGCGCTGGTCGATGCGCTCGCCGCGCTTCATCGCGAACGTCATCGCGGTGTAGGTTTCCACCGAACCGATACCGTAGATGCACGACACCGAGGCCACGATGATGACGTCGTCGCGCTCGAGCAGCGCGCGCGTTGCCGAGTGGCGCATCCGGTCGATCTGCTCGTTGATCGAGGAATCCTTCTCGATATAGGTGTCGGTGCGCGGCACGTAGGCTTCGGGCTGGTAGTAATCGTAATACGAGACGAAATACTCCACGGCGTTGTCGGGGAAGAAATGCTTGAACTCGCCGTACAGCTGCGCCGCCAGCGTCTTGTTCGGCGCAAGAATGATCGCCGGCCTTTGCGTGGCCTGGATCACCTGCGCCATGGTGTAGGTCTTGCCGGAGCCGGTGACGCCGAGCAGTACCTGGGTGCGGTCGTTGCGCTTGATTCCTTCGACCAGTTCCTTGATCGCGGCGGGCTGGTCGCCCTTCGGCTCGTATTCGGATTTCAGTTCGAAGCGTACGCCGCCTTCGGATTTCTCCGGGCGGGGCGGGCGATGCGGCGCCCAGATCTTGACCTGACCGTCTTCGCCGCGAAATTCCGGACGGCCGTCGCGCACCAGAGCTTCCAGCGCGTCGGCGGTGGCCTGCACGCCCAGCGCTTCCATCTTGTTGCGCGGCGGCCGGGCCATCGCGGCTTCGTCTTCTTCCTCGGTGGTGTAGCCGAGTTGCTTCGCCAGTTCGGGATCGAGAGTCGGGATCGGCGCGCTGGTGCCGTAGTTGGCTTGCGGGGCTTCGTCGAAACCTCCTTGCGAACCGCCCCCCACCCCCGCCCCCTCCCCGCCAAAGGGGGGAGGGGAGTTAGACGCATTTTCCTCCCCTCCCTCCGCGAGCGAAGCGAGTGGTGGGGAGGAGTCGGGGGTGGGGGGAAAACTTGCAGAAGGTTTCGTCGAAGTGTGCGTCTTGCCTTCGTTAAAATCCTTCGGCGTCGATTTCCGTGCACGATGGATCGCGGCCTCGCCGCCAGAGCGCCGGTCCCTTGAATTGTCCGGCGGCGGCTGCAAGCCGGTGCCCGACCCCATGCCCGCATCGCCGCGGTTGATCGCCGGGTTCAAAAGCTCCGCCAGCGCGGGCCCGATCGGCTGCACATCGGGACGATGTGCTTTCGACTTCGGGGTTTTGGGGGACTTCTTCGAGGAATCGGGGTTCTTCGCCATGGGCGGAATATGGGATGCGAAGCGCGGAGAGAAAAGGGCATTTTCTTCGCTGCCTGCAACGAACTTTGCGATGAAACTTACGCATTTCCCCTGATAGGCTGGAACCAACGCGTGGTCCATGCCGAGGACCACGCCACAGTCCGGGAGTGTCCCATGTCGTTATTGCGCCTCGCCAGCCTGCTGGCCGCCGTCCTGTTTGGCCTCAACCTTCATCCATCGCCGTCGCACGCTCAATCGAAGGACGCAGAACCTGCCAGCCGCGCAGTCAACGACGCTTTCCTCAAGACGCTGCCGTTCGGTGACCGCGCGGATTTCGAGGACGCCCGGCGCGGCTTCATCGCCACGCTGCCCGACGGCATCATTCCCGGTCCTGCGGGCAAACCGGCGTTTGATACCAAGCAATACGATTTTCTGAACAGCGAGCAGGTGCCGCCGACGGTGAATCCCAGCCTGTGGCGGCAGGCGCAGCTCAACGCCATCAATGGTCTCTTCAAGGTCACCGAGCGCGTCTATCAGGTCCGCGGGCTCGACATCGCCAATCTCACTATCATTGAGGGGGACAGCGGCCTGATCCTGATCGATCCGCTGCTGTCCAACGAGACCGCGAAGGCCGCACTCGACCTTTATCTCAAGAACCGGCCTTTGAGGCCCGTCGCTGCTGTGATCTACACCCACAGCCATGCCGATCATTTCGGCGGCGCCAAAGGCGTGATCAGCGAGGACGACGCCAGGCAGGGCAAGGTCAAGGTGATCGCGCCGGATGGCTTCATGGAGCATGCGGTGGCCGAGAACGTCATCGCCGGCAACGCGATGTCACGCCGCGCGCAGTATCAGTTCGGCAGCGCGTTGCCGGTCGGAGACCGGGCGCAGATCGACACGGGATTGGGCAAAGCGCTCGCGCGCGGCTCGATCTCGCTGATCCCGCCCAACGATGTGATCAAGCAACCTTCCGAAAAGCGCACCGTCGATGGCGTCGACATCGAGTTTCATCTGGTGCCGGGCTCGGAAGCGCCTTCCGAGATGATCATGTACTTCCCCCAGTTCAAATTGCTGAACATGGCGGAAGACGCCACCCACAACATGCACAATCTCTACACCATTCGCGGCGCGGAAATCCGCGACGGCCGGTTGTGGTCGCGCTACATCAATGACGCGATCGCGCGCTACGGCGACAGGACCGACATCGTGATCGCGCAGCATCACTGGCCGATCTGGGACAATGCGCGCGTCGTCGCTTTTCTGAAGAAGCAGCGCGACCTCTACAAGTTCATCCACGACCAAAGCGTGCGGCTGCTCAATCACGGCCTGACATCGACGGAGATCGCCGAGCAGCTCAAGCTGCCGCCATCGCTGGCCAGCGACTGGGCTGCGCGCGGCTATTACGGCACGCTCAGTCACAACGCCAAGGCGGTCTATCAATTCTATCTTGGCTGGTATGACGCCAATCCCGCCGATCTCAATCCGCTGCCGCGCGCGGAGGAGGCGAAGAAGCAGGTCGAATACATGGGCGGGGCAGAAGCGACGATCAAACGCGCGCGCGAGGACTACAAGGCCGGGCAGTATCGGTGGGTCGCCAGCGTGATGAGCAAGGTGGTGTTCGCCGATCCCGCCAACAAGGCGGCGCGAGAACTTGGCGCTGACGCGCTCGAACAGCTCGGCTACCAGAGCGAGGCAGCGACCTGGCGCAACGCCTACCTGCTCGGCGCGCTGGAATTGCGTGGCGGCGTCGGCCCGCAGCCGCCGGCGCTGGTGAATGCGGAACTGCTGAAAGGCATCTCGATTGATCTTGCGTTCGATTTCCTCGGCGTGCGGCTTAATGCGGCCAAGGCGGAGGGCAAGACTATCGTGATCAACTGGACCTTCACCGATCTCAATGAGACCTACGTGATGAATCTGGAGAATTCCGCGCTGACGCACACATCGGGCAAGCTTTCCGACAAGGCCGACGCCAGCGTCACGCTGACCCGCGCGGCGCTTGATGCGATTACGCTGAAGCAGCGGACATTCCTTGGCAGCGTGCTGACCGGTGACGTCTCGATCGGCGGCAATCCGCTCAAGCTGCGTGAACTGTTCGGGATGTTCGATGAATTCTCCACCGGTTTCGAGATCGTGGAGCCGAGGAAGGTGGCGGTGGAGTAAGACGCAGGCGGATCACCCCCACCCGGCGCTTCGCGCCACCCTCCCCACAAGGGGGAGGGAGAAGACAGGTCTTCTGTGAACGCCGCATTTTTGTCCCTCCCCTGAATGGGGGAGGGTGACCGGCCCAAGCTTGGGCCGGTCGGGTGGGGTGATCTTTGAGCGAGTGGATAGTGTAGTGGCAAGACACGGCGCGATTACCGCTCCGCGCCGCCCTTCAAATGCGGCCTGATCATCTCGACAAGTCTTGGCGCGTCAGTTCCCGGTGGGAAGAAGCCGAGATACTTTCCGTCGCGGTCGACGAGATAGATGAAGGCCGGGCCTTCGCGAACGACGCCATTCACGGTGCTGCCTCTACCAGCACCCGGATCGACAGCTTGTCGATGGTCGGCACCTGGATCGGCGCCGCGCTGGCGATGCTGACGCAGGAAAAGCCGCCGGTCGCGGCCAGCCCCATTGCGGTGGAGAGTTTCAGAAAATCACGCCGTGCGAATTCCTTTGTCATTGTCGGCCTTTCTTGACCCCGAGTCTGGATTTGGCGGAACTCTATCGTCAGGACGCGAGAGGGACTGTTTCTTGGTTGGAGTGAAGCGACGAAAATGTTTCACGCGCACGGGCTGGGAGCAATGAGATATACTTGATATGCGCAGCGCGGCATTGACTTCGCAGGCGCGAAGCGCAAATTTCATGCAATCGCATTGACTTTGCGCTGCCTGCTTGACGCTCCTCATTCCAAGGATAGCAAGATGATCGATCTCTATTACTGGCCGACGCCGAACGGTCACAAGATCACGATGTTCCTCGAAGAAACCGGCCTCGCGTACAAGATTCATCCGGTTAACATCGGCGCCGGCGACCAGTTCAAACCCGAATTTCTGGCGTTCTCGCCGAACAACCGCATGCCCGCAATGATCGATCGGGCGCCGGCCGACGGCGGCGCGCCGGTGAAGATCTTCGAATCCGGTGCGATCCTGATCTATCTCGCGGAGAAGACCGGCAAGTTCATGCCGTCCGATCTGCGCAAGCGCTTCGATGTGATCCAGTGGCTGATGTGGCAGATGGGCGGCCTTGGCCCGATGGCCGGACAGAACCATCACTTCAATGTCTACGCGCCGGAAAAACTCCCTTACGCGATCGACCGCTACATCAACGAGACCAACCGGCTTTATGGCGTGCTGAACAAGCGTCTCGCGGATCGCGAGTACGTCGCCGGCGACTATTCCATCGCCGACATGGCGGCCTATCCGTGGATCGTGCCGTATGAGCGGCAGGGCCAGAAGCTTGAGGACTTCCCGCATCTCAAGCGCTGGTTCGAGACCATCAGGGCAAAGCCCGCGACGGTGCGCGCCTACGAACTCGGACCCAGGGTCAATTCGAATGTGGGCAAGACATTCACCGGCGAGCAGAAGAAGGTGCTGTTCGGGCAGACCGCCGCCGTCGTGAAGGGCTGAGACGGCGTTCACCTCTCCCCGTTTATGGGGAGAGGGAGCTAAGCAGGCAAGATGCAAGGTGAGCGATGACACGAAAACTCTTCGAACTCTGCGGGATTGAGACCGAGCGTGTGTTCAGCCCGTTTTGCTGGCGCACGCGCATGGCGCTGGCGCACAAGGATATCAAGGCCGAAACGATCCCCTGGCGCTTCAGTGAAAGAGACGCCATCGCGCCGCATCAGTCGAACAAGGTGCCGGTGTTCATTGATGGCGAGACATCGGTCGCCGACTCGTGGGCCATCGCGAACTATCTGGAAGACACCTATCCCGATCGTCCCTCGCTGTTCGGCGGCGAGGGCGGACGCGCCATGGGCCGGATGCTGAACTGGTGGGGCGATACGGTCGTGCTTGGCGGCATCTTTCCGATGATCGCTGCCGATATTCACGGCCATTTGCGGCCGGCCGATCAGGCGTATTTCCGCAAGACCCGTGAGGCGCGTCTCGGCAAGACGCTGGAGCAGGCGGCTGCCAATCGCGACGAGGCCGTCGAAGTGTTTCGCCAAAGCCTCACCCCGATGCGGCTGACGCTGAAGACACAGCCCTGGCTCGGCGGCGCGTCGCCAAACTACGCCGACTATATTGCGTTCGGCCCGTTCCAGTGGGCGCGTGCGATCAGCCCGTTCAAGTTGCTGAAAGAAGACGATCCGATCTACGCCTGGCGCGAGAAGTTGCTCGATGCGTTCGGCGGGATGGCGCGGAATTCGCCGGGCTACGCGGTGTAGGGAAGGTCTGCTGCGCGAAATGTCGTCATCCTGAGGTGCGCGCTTTTTCTTGCGCGCCTCGAAGGATGGCCGCCGGTGCTGTCCTGTCATCCTTCGAGGCTCGCCCAAGCGGGCTCGCACCTCAGGATGACGGACTACTTTGTTTCGCCGGCTGTGATTTTCTCGGCCGCCGCCCGGAGGCACGCCGGACACAGGCAATCCTCACCCTCAGCAGGCATCGGCAGCTTGGCGGGCTCATTCATGCACCAGCAATGCCCGGACAGGTCGCAAGTGAAGGCCGTTCCGCAACGCGAGCAGCTCAGGGCGCGCTGCATTGCGGGATTTGTTGGAGGCCTTGTCACAATGCCGTTCACGATTTTGTCGAATCCTTCATGTGACGTTCATGCGCCGGAAGCGCATAATTTACGCACCCGATTCATATTCGGCTACTCCGTCGGCGAGATCAATCGTGAGTTCCAGCTATGGCGCGTGACCCGCAGGGCGCTCACATCGCACTCAACCGGTTCGGGTTTGGCGCGCGCGGCGGCGCAGCCAGCGATTTTTCCAGTGCGGCCTCCGATCCGCGCGGATTCGTCAAGGCGGAACTGGGCCGGCCCAATGCCGCGCTGCTCGATGCGCCGGGTTTGCAGCCATCCCCCGCGCTGGCGCAGGCCGTGTTCGACTATCAGCACGACATCAAGCAGCAGCGCGAAGCCGCCGCGAAAACTGCGCAGGCGATGGCAGCTGTTGCTGACGACCTAACCAAGGGCATGCGGAAGGACTTGCCGAAGGAACTGGCGCCAGAGCCCGGGCTCGAGATGAAGCCCGACGCTGCAACGTCGATGACGTCGCCCGATGCGATGCAGCCGAATACGCCGCCGCGCAAGGAGCCGCCGAAGCCGCTCAACATCATCCAGAAGACATTCCGCGCCGAGGCGCTGGCGCGGCTGCAACGTGCCACCATGGCAGAGAGTGGCTTCGTCGAACGGCTGGTGACGTTCTGGTCGAATCATTTCTGCACCTCCGCCAGCAAGGGCGAACTGGCGCGGATGTGGTCCGGCGCGTTCGAGCGCGAAGCGATCCGGCCGCATGTGCTGGGCAATTTCAGCGACATGTTGCGCGCGGTCGAGCAGCATCCGGCAATGCTGTTCTTCCTCGACAACCAGCGCTCGTTCGGTCCGCTGTCACGCGCCGGGCAGAACCGCAAGCGAGGTCTCAACGAGAACCTCGCGCGCGAGATCATGGAGTTGCATACGCTCGGCGTGAACGGCGGCTACACCCAGGACGACGTGACCTCGCTGGCGCGCATTATCACCGGCTGGACCTTCGCCGGGCGCGACGGGAAGATCGCGCCACCCGGCACCTTCGCCTTCTTCGCCAATGCGCATGAGCCGGGGCCGCAAAAGCTGCTCGGCAAGGTCTATGAAGACACCGGCCTCGCGCAGGGCGAGGCGGCGCTGGCCGATATCGCGCGGCATCCGGCGACGGCAAAGTTCATCGCCACGAAATTCGTGCGTCACTTCGTGGCTGACGATCCGCCGCCCGCGCTGGTGGCGAAGCTCGAAAGCACGTTCAAGAAGACCGGTGGCGATCTGCGCGCGATGACGCTGGCGCTGGCCGATGCGGACGAGGCATGGCGCGCGCCGATGACCAAAATCCGGATGCCGTATGAATATCTGGTGGCTGCGGGGCGGATGATGGGCCGCATTCCCGAAGATCCGCAGCGCTATCTCGGCGGGCTCAATGTGCTTGGCCAGCCGTTGTGGGCGCCCGCAGGCCCGAATGGATTTGCCGATACGAACGCGGCCTGGGCCGCGCCGGAAGGCTTGAAGCTTCGCCTCGATATCGCGTCGCAGATTTCGTCGCGCATTGCCGACAGCATCGATCCGCGCGCGCTGCTTGACGTGGTGGCGGGGGAGGCCGCCTCGGTGGAGACGCGGCAAACTGTTGAACGCGCGGAGTCGCGGCAGCAGGCCTTCGCGCTGCTGCTGATGTCGCCGGAATTCCAGAGGAGATGAGCATGTCCAGCATTTCGGCCGATTGCTGCGAAAGCCATACCGCGCGCGGGTTGACGCGGCGCGCATTGCTGCTCGGATCGGCGACCTTTGCGGCCTGGGCCTACCTGCCGAAATTCGTGCGCGCGAAAGATGGCCGCGATCCGCGCTTTGTCACCATTATCCTGCGCGGCGCGCTGGACGGTCTTGCCACCGTCGCACCGGTCGGCGATCCCGATTACGCCGGGCTGCATGGATCGATCGCGCTGTCGCTCGACGGCGCGCACGCGGCGACCGCGCTCGATTCATTTTTCGCGCTGCATCCGTCGATGCCGGAATTTTCGCGCATGTATAAGGACAAGAAGGCCGCCGTCGTCCATGCCGTGGCGACGCCATATCGCGAGCGCTCGCATTTCGACGGGCAGGATGTGCTGGAAAGCGGCTTTGGCGGGCCGGGCCGCGTGCAAAGCGGCTGGCTCAACCGCGCCCTGGAAGCGCTGCCGCGCGGCGAGCGCGTGATGAGCGGCCTCGCCGTCGGGCCCACCACACCGCTGGTGCTGCGCGGCGCCGCTCCGACGGTCGGCTGGGCACCGCCCTATATTCCGCAAGCTGCCGACGACACCGCGATGCGGCTGGTTAATCTCTACAACCATCGTGATCCCGCACTGGCAGCGGCGTTGTCGCAGGGCTTGCAGATCGACAAGATCGCGGCGCGCGACGATAGCATGAAGCCGAAGTCCGGCATGAACGGCGCGGCCGGGATGCGGCTTGCGGCCAAGGGTGCAGCGCGGTTGATGGCGGCCGATGACGGGCCGCGCATCGCGGCCTTGGCATTCGACGGCTGGGACACCCACGCCAATGAAGGCGGGCCTGTCGGCCGCCTGGCACAATTGCTGTCTGGCCTCGACGGCGCGCTGGGGGAATTCGAGAGCGGCCTCGGCGAGCGCTGGCGCGATACCGTGATCGTGGTCGCCACCGAGTTCGGCCGCACCGCGCGGATCAACGGCACCGAGGGCACCGACCACGGCACCGGCACGGTCGCGTTGCTTGCGGGTGGTGCGGTCAACGGCGGACGCGTGATCTCGGATTGGCCGGGATTGAAAGCCGCCAGTCTTTATGAAGGCCGCGATCTCAAGCCGACCACCGATCTGCGCGGCGTCATCAAGGGCGTGCTGCGCGATCACCTCGGGCTCGGCGACCGCGTGCTGGCGGATGCGGTGTTTCCCGACAGCGGTGCTGTTAGAGGGGTGCAGGGGCTGGTTGTGTAGTCACACGGTTGGCTTTCTTATCCCTCCCCCTTGTGGGGAGGGTCGACCGGCGTCAGCCGGTCGGGGTGGGGGCTTTAGCTCAGCAACAATCGTCTCGACAACTCCATCAAGATAATGATCGATGTCAGAATTCCAGAATCTGAGAACGCGAAAGCCTTGCGATCTCAAAAAATCATTGCGGCGCATGTCTCTTAAAATATGCGGATTCATACCGTGCTGTCCGCCGTCTGCTTCAATGATCAAATGGTGTTTGAAGCAAACGAAGTCGGCGATGAAGGGACCAATTGGTGCTTGTCTGCGGAAGTGATAACCCAACGTCCTTAAATCGCGGAGCTTGACCCAAAGTTTCACTTCTTGCGGCGTCAACCGCTTTCGGAGTTCTCTGGCTCGCGCATTCTGCATCGATCTCGATCACCCCACCCGGCTGACCTACGGTCAGCCACCCTCCCCATTCAGGGGAGGGATGCACTGCGGTTCAATCATAACTTAGCTCAAACCCTTCGTAATTCCGTCGATCTGCGTCATCTCGTCCGCCGTCAGCTTCCAGTTGATGGCCTTGGCGTTCTGCTCGATCTGTTCGGTGCTGGATGCGCCGGCAATCACGCTCGATACGCGCGGCCGCGTGCTCGCCGAAACCGTGTTTCCCGACAGCGGTGCTGTGAAGGCGATTCAGGGATTGGTCGTCTGATCAAGGCGCCGATCGCCGCCAGATACGCTTCGAAACTACCAACCTCGGCCGAAGAACGGCAGCGAATAAGTCCGGTCGCAATATGGTTGAGGTAATAGGGACGATAGCCGTCATACGGAAGTGCAGCGCGATAACGCCGCGCATAGCCGTGACGATGATAATATGAATGGTGGCGATAGCGATGACGCGCGCTGATATCGGTTACCCGGTCCGCACCCAAATGCGCATCGTAACGATGTGATGCTTCCACCGGTGTTGCAGAGGCACGTTCCACGAGAAAAGGAGCGCCAAGGAAAGCTGCCGCCAGAGCTGTCACGCCAATCCATAACCTCATTTTGCGAACTCCCGGAGATGAAGCGAGCTAACCTGGATAGTCTAGAGTTACCTGCTCCCTTGCACCAAGTGAATTTCGGAAAGGTGGGCCAGTGCTGGCGATGAGCCGCGGGGCTGATGCGATCCCGGACAATGGTCCGTTCTGGCATCGCAACCCTATGATTTCATTGCCGGGTTGCCCCGCTTGCGGCGGACGACGATGACGTCAGCCCTTGGTGATGGCGTCGATCTGCGCCATCTCGTCCGCCGTCAGCTTCCAGTTGATGGCCTTGGCGTTCTGCTCGATCTGTTCGGCGCTGGATGCGCCGGCGATCACGCTTGAGACCTGCGGCCGCGCAGCCAGCCATGAGAACGCCAGTTCGATCATCGTCTTGCCATGCGCGTTGGCAAAGTCCTGAAGCTTCGCCACGATGTCGAAGTTTTTGTCCGTCATGTAGCGCTCGCCGAGAGACGCTACCTTGCCGAAGCGTGAGTCGGCGGATGGTTTCTCGCCGCGCCTGTATTTTCCGGTCAGCAGGCTGCTGGCCAGCGGAAAGAACGGCAACAGTCCGAGATTGTAGGCCTGCGCGGCCGGCAGCAGATCCGTTTCGATACCGCGCACGATCAGGCTGTATTCGTCCTGGCACGACACGAAGGCATGGGTGTTGATGCCGCGCGCGGTGAATTGCGCTTCGGCGATGCGCCATGCCGGAAAATTCGAGCAGCCGATGTAGCGCACCTTGCCCTGGGTGATGAGGTCTTCCAGCGCACGCAGCGTTTCCTCGATCGGCGTCAGCGGATCGAAATCGTGCTGCTGGTAGAGATCGATGTAGTCGGTCTTCAGCCGGCGCAGGCTGTCTTCCACCGCATTCATGATGTAGCGGCGCGATGCACCCTGCTTGGTGCCGTCATCGCTCATCGCCTTGGAATATTTCGTCGCGAGCACGATGTCCTTGCGGCGGTCGCCGAGCACCTGCCCGAGAACGGTTTCCGAGCCGCCGCGCCCGGCATAGATGTCGGCGGTGTCGAACAGTGTGATACCGAGATCGATGGCCTTGTGAATGATCTTGCGCGAGGTTTCGAGATCGCTGCGCTGGCCGAAGTTGTTGCAGCCGATGCCGACGGCGGACACACGAAGGCCGGAGCTCCCCAGATTTCTGATTTCCATGATCTTTCCTGTCAGGTTTGGTCGAATGCGGGAACGGCCGATGCCGCCGCCTCATGCGTACCTGACGGCCGCGCCGCAGGCGAGCGCAAAGCGCGCGCCGTCATGCGCCGCACGGCGTTTTCGGCGTCCCGCGCGATCTCCTTGCGGTTCGCGGTCATGCCGTAGCCGATGGGCTCGCCCCAACTCACCGTGACGTCGACGGCGCCCGACGAGAACACGCCGAGCAGGTGCGGGATCAGATCGACGTCGCCGTACCACGCCACCTTGTCGCGGAGCGCGCGGCCGACCGGAACGCCGCCATAACGCACATAGGCCAGCGACACCGGCTGCACGGTGACGCGTTCATGATGGGTGGAATCGCCGATGGCGTGATGCACCGAACCGATCAGCGCGGAGCGAAACGGCAGGATGCGGATGCCGTCGCTCGAGGTGCCTTCGGGAAACAGCACGACGGCGTCGCCGCCGAGCAAGCGGTCGCCCATCGCGCGGGCCGCGTCGCCGGTCTTGTGGCGGCGCTCGCGCTCGACGAACACCGTGCGCTGCAGTTTCGCCAATTGGCCGAACAGCGGCCAGTCCGCGACCTCGGACTTGGCGACAAACACCACCGGCGCGATCGCGCCAAGCACGATGATGTCGAGCCAGGATGCATGGTTGGACAGGATCAGCGCCGGACTTTCGCGGGTGCGTTCGCCGATTTGCGTAATCCGGATGCCGATCACGGCGCAGGCGGCGCGATGAAACAGGTTCGGCACGATACGCTGGAGTCGGGAATTGAACAGAATGCCAGCGGCTTGAAACGGCAACAGCAGCAGGGCGATAAAGACCATGACGATGGTCACGTAGATACAGCGGATCATGATGACGTGTCGTGAGAGTGAAAAAGCGCGCGGCTGCGGGGAACCTGCAGACCGATTATAGCGGGTCGTGCGCGGCTGGCAAAAGCGGGTAAGGTCGAGGCATGAGTGGAAAGCTGAGAGATTGGGCGCGTGCTCTCAAGCGCGATGTTCATGCGGTCTACCTCGCCAGCCGCGATCCGCGCGTGCCGTGGTACGCGAAAGCATTGGCCGTGGCGGTGGCGGGATATGCTCTTTCTCCGATTGATCTCATTCCCGATTTCATTCCGATCCTCGGTTATCTGGACGACATCATTCTTGTGCCGCTGGGAATCGTGCTGGTTCTGAAGCTGATCCCGCCATCGATCATGGCCGAACATCGCGCGTTGGCGCTGGCGCAGCAGGATCGCCCAGTGAGCCGCATCGCTGCATTTGCAATCGTTTGTGTCTGGATTGCGTCTGCTGTGCTTGCGGGCTGGCTTGTTTACCGTCACGTCGCGGCATGAATCTCCCGCTGACTCTCCCGAAAAAATGCGGCCCCGGCCGGATGCAGCGCAGAGGGGATTTACGCGGCCGGGGGCCGCCGAAACGCGCGATCGATGACGGGGGCGGGATCGCGCGCCGTCGTCAGGCTAGAGGTTGAGTATTACAGGGCCATGACAGGGCAAATTGTCCACAGGGCGCCTCAATCTGCGATGATATGCCGAATGAGAATTCTTGCGCCGTCCCGCTTTCGCCGGGATGACATCGGATTGGTTGCGCCGCTGGGATTCATCGCAAACTTCAGCCGTCTCCTGTTGCCCTCAAAGTCCCGATCCAGAATCCGCCAAATTGCCTTCCCTCTCGAAAGGATCTCCATGCCCATTGCCATCTCTCCCGGGCTTCAGCCGTTCCTGCTGCTCCTCGTGTCCAATGTCTTCATGACCTTCGCCTGGTACGGGCATCTGAAATACAAGGAACACTCGCTGCCGCTGGTCATCATGGTGAGCTGGGGCATCGCCTTCTTCGAATACTGCATCGCCGTGCCGGCCAACCGCTGGGGCAGCGCGGTCTATTCGGCGGCGCAGCTCAAGACCATGCAGGAAGTCATCACGCTGGTGGTGTTCGCTGGTTTCTCGGTGCTGTACCTGAAGGAGCCGCTGGGCTGGAATCACGCCCTCGGCTTCGCGTTCATCGCCGCCGGCGCGTTTTTCATTTTCCACAAATGGTCGTGAGTCGCGTCGCGACGCAGTCCAGCGGCTGCGCCGGGCTTTGGCCAAGCGCCTGCGTCGCGATCAGAAATCCTGCAAGGAGGACGATCGCCAGCGTCAGAGTCGCTGAAACCACGACAAGCGGTGTTTTCATCCGTGTCTCTCCACCGCGCACGTCAAAGCGAGGCCGCGGGGTCATTTTGGTGCGCAGGGAGTAAGTGGCCTCAGCCGGCAATCGGCATGGCGGCCACGACCTTGATCGACAGCGCCGTGACAGTGACGAGCAGGCATACCGACAGCGACGCCACCGCGAGCGACGCGGCGAGGGCGTTCGACAATCGGGCCGATGCAATACGCGCGGATCGCAGTCCGAAACCAATTCCTGAAACCGGCGACCGGATCATGGTCGTGAATCCTCAAATCGGGCGGCGAATCACCGCTGACCGGAATTTCTCAGGAATCGCTGTCAATATTGCGGCGCGGGGGCGCTAAACGTGGCGGAAGCGAGGCGACGTGAGCAAAATCAGCGGGTTATGCCCGATATCCCGGCTGGAACCGGCGCGCTTCAGGCCTCGGCCCTCAGGCCGGTCTCGGTCCCCGGAGCGGTTTCGGGGGCCGCCACCTCGGCGGGTTTCCACGCCATCGAGACGAAGCGCGGCTCTTGTTCAATCCGCTTCAGCCAGGCGCGCACCGACGGATAGCCGGAGAGGTCGAAGTCGCACTGGTTGGCGACGTGGGTGTAACCGTACATCGCGATGTCCGCGACGGTGAGATGACCCGCCGCGAAATAGTCGTGGGTCTTGAGGTGATTTTCCATCACCCGCAGCGCGGCGTAGCCCCGCTCCATCCAGTCTTCCAGCGAATGGGTCTGCAGGTCGCGGCCGCCGCGCACCAGCACCAGCCAGAAATACGCGGCGCCGACGCTCGGCTCCAGCGCATGCTGTTCGAAGAACATCCATTGCAGCGCCTGCGCGCGATCGATGCGATCTTCCGGCGCGAGCGACGTGCCGATGGCGACGTACCAGAGGATCGCGTTGGACTCCGCAAGGTAACGGCCGTCGGCGACTTCGAGCAGCGGCACCTGTCCTGAGGGATTGCGCGCAAGAAATTCCGGTGTGCGGCTTTCGCCGCGCAGAATGTCGACCTCGATCGCCTTGTAGGGCGCGTTCAACAGCGACAGCGCAAGGCGGACCTTGTAGCTGTTGCCGGAACGTTGCATCGAGTAAAGTTTATACATGCGGGCCTTCGAAAAATACCGTCTGTGACCAGCGGCGCGAGCGGAGTGCTGTCCGGCCCGACCCTCGGCCGATGTACAATGAGGTTCCGGGCCGCGTGCCGCAAGGCCTTCACGTTAGAAAAAGTCAAATCGCTCACAGCCATGCGCGTGACTACGATTTTATGCTGCGGAACGGGGTCTCGCGCGTCAATTTCACGCAAATCGGCGTGAAGGAATGATCTGCAATCCGTGATCGTCAGGATTTGTTCGCAACTGCGTCAAGATCGAGATAGCGCATGCGCTTCGCTTCGCGGCGGCCCTGCGCGATGGCTTCCAGCACCAAGCCGATGGCGAAACTGAGGAAGCCGAGTTGCGCGATGGCGGCGGCGAGAATCGCGGTCGGAAAACGCGGTACGAGGCCAGTCTCCAGATAGGTGACGATCAGCGGCGCACCGAGACCAAGACAGATCAGCAGCAGCATCGCGCCGATCGCGCTGAAGAAGCGCAGCGGCCGCGTCTCCTTGTAGAGCTTGATCAGCGTCAGCAGGATGCGGGTGCCGTCGCGATACGTCCGCAATTTGCTTTGCGATCCTTCAGGCCGTGTCGCATAAGGCAGCGGCATCTCGCCGGTGGCGATCTTGAGATCGAGCGCGTGCACCGAAAGCTCCGCCTCGATTTCGAAACCGCTCGACGTGACCGGAAACGATTTCGCGAAGCGCCGCGACAGCACGCGGTAGCCCGAGAGAATATCGGTGAATCCGTCGCCGAACATGTGCGCGAGGATGCGGTTGAAGAGGTGGTTGCCGAAACGGTGTCCGCGCGGAAATGCGCCGTCGCCGCCGTTGCGGGTGCCGACCATCATGTCGAGATTGCGCGTCACCAGCGCCTCGATCAGCGCGCCTGCGGCGCTCGGATCGTAGGTCGCATCGCCGTCGGCGAGGATGTAGATGTCGGCATCGATGTCGGCCAGCATGCGGCGGACCACGTTGCCTTTGCCCTGAAGCATTTCACGCCGGACGATGGCGCCGGCTGCGACGGCGGCCTCATAGGTGCCGTCGGTGGAATTGTTGTCGTAGACGTAGATCCGCGCGCCGGGCAGCGCGCGCTTGAAGCCGTCGATCACGGTGCCGATCGCGGCTTCCTCGTTGTAACACGGCAGCAGCACCGCGATGGAACGATTGCGCACCATCGCACTGTGCGGAAACAGGTCATCGATTTCGTCGCGGACGCGGTCAAGCTTTGACAAGGCGGCTGCTCCCGATTGCATGAATGCCGAGGTCGCTCGCCGCGCGCCGCAGCGTCATGGCGTAAAGCGCGAGCATGACGATGAGGCCGAGCGGAATGCCGCTCAGTCCCGCGATGCTGCGGGTGAGGAACGGCGCGGCCCAGGCCAGCGCCAGCAGCGACACTTCGTAAGAATGAAAGCCGCGTGCGAATCCGTGACGGACGAGGAATGCGATGGCAATGCCCAGCACCACCATGTCGTAGTCCAGCACATAGGGTGTCACGAGGAGACTGGCGACCGCGAGCGCCGCGGCCTTGAGTTCGAACGCGGCCTGCGAGCGCCATAGCCAGACGATGGAGGCGGCGAGCGCCAGCGCCAGCGCGCCCTGCGCGGCATAGGCTACATCGATGCTCCCACCCCACATCCGCACCGCCGAGAACAGCGACTGGATTTTCTCCCAGCCGGTGCCGCCGGCTTCCAGCACCACCGTCCGCGTGAAAGTCGCGGACTCGGCGAAGGCGTGCCAGACGCTCATGCCGAACAGCAGTGTCGATGCGACGATCAGCGCCGCCACGGTGGCGGTGGCGCTCAGGATCGTGGTCCAGCGTCCGGTCACGAGCAGCACGAGCGGAATCAGGATTCCGAATTGCGGCTTGTACGACAGCAGGCCGAGCAATATCCCGGCCAGCACAGGCCGACGATCAAGCAGAGTGAGGAATCCGCCGAGCAGGGCCGCGGTGAAAAACGCATTCTGGCCGTGACCGGCATTGACGAATACGGCGGGAAACGCCGCCGTCGCCAACAGCGTCTCGCGCCGTGGCACAATGGCATAGACCGCCGCCATGAAAGCGGGGAGCGAGACCGCGAGCCAGCATGCGAGCGCGAGCGCGTAGGGCATCAGCGCGAGCAGTGCGGCGACCATCAGAAAGAACGGCGGATAGTGCCAGCCGAAGAATGGTACGTCGCGGCCTTCGAACACCGCGATCTCGGCGGCATGCTGAAGTTCCGGATCGTAGGCGTCGGGCGCTTTGCCAGACAGCGTCAGGGCACCGGCAGCGTAGACGTTCGAGAAGTCTGTCCCGATCGGTTTGCCGTTGCGGTCGATCAAGTGGCTTGAGGTCGCAAGCAGGCCGATCAGGCCGGCCAGCGAGATGGCGAGCACCAGCAGGGCATAGCCGCGGATACGGCCTGGCGTGAGCCAGCTTCCGGTCCGTAGATCTTGCCAGATATGGCTCATTTTCTCGCCAGAATTTACGAATGTTGCAGGGTTCGCTTTGAGCGCACCGACCCTAGGCGGGGCGCTTTAAGGTTTCCTTAGTCCCTCAACCAATTTCGTGTGTTTCCGGCAAAGTTTCTTGCGATGCAGCGTCGCCCGTTTTAGGGTGCCCCGCCCGCAAAAATCCGCGAATCCGGGCCTTCGCGACCATCAGCATCCTTAGGAGAATATGATGTCGTTTCTGTCCGCTGCGCTTGACCGTGTGAAGCCGTCCGCGACCATCGCGGTCACGGATAAAGCACGTCAGCTCAAAGCCGCGGGCCGCAACGTCATCGGCCTTGGCGCCGGCGAGCCGGATTTCGACACGCCCGCCAATATCAAGCTGGCGGCGATCCACGCCATCGAGGCCGGCAAGACCAAGTACACCGCGGTGGACGGTATTCCCGAACTGAAAGAGGCGATCATCGCCAAGTTTCAGCGCGAGAACGGCCTGACCTACAAGCCGAACCAGATCACGGTCGGCACCGGCGGCAAGCAGGTGCTGTACAATGCGCTGATGGCGACGCTGAACCCGGGCGACGAGGTCATCATCCCGGCGCCGTACTGGGTGAGCTATCCGGAAATGGTGGCGCTGGCCGGCGGCACGCCTGTGCCTGTGGTCTGTACCGCGGAGTTCGGTTTCAAGCTGCAGCCTGCCGCGCTGGAAGCCGCGATCACGCCGAAGACCAAGTGGATCATCCTGTGCTCGCCGTCGAACCCGACCGGCTCCGCCTATACGCGCGCGGAGTTGAAGGTGCTCACCGACGTGCTGATGAAGCATCCGCATGTCTGGGTGATGACCGACGACATGTACGAACACCTCGTCTACGACGACTTCGAATTCACCACGCCGGCGCAGGTCGAGCCGAAACTGTTCGACCGCACGCTGACGGTGAACGGTGTGTCGAAAGCCTATTGCATGACCGGCTGGCGCATCGGCTATGCAGGCGGCCCGCAGCAGCTCATTTCGGCGATGGCGACCATCCAGTCGCAATCGACCTCGAACCCGTCGTCGATCGCGCAGTGGGCTGCGGTTGAAGCGCTCAACGGTCCGCAGGATTTTATCCCCGCCAACAACGCCGTGTTCAAGGAGCGCCGCGATCTCGTGGTCGCCATGCTCAATCAGGCGAGCGGCATCGATTGCCCGCGTCCGGAAGGCGCGTTCTATGTCTATCCGTCCTGCGCGGGCACCATGGGCAAGACAGCGCCGTCGGGCAAAAAGCTCGCGACCGATGAAGATTTCGTGACCGAGCTTCTGGAGACCGAGGGCGTTGCGGTGGTGCAGGGGTCCGCATTCGGCCTCGGTCCGGCGTTTCGCATCTCCTACGCGACGAAAACTTCGGACCTTGAGGAAGCCTGCAGGCGCATTCAGCGCTTCTGCGGCAACCTGCGATAATAGGTAACTGCCAAGTCTTTGCGGCGGTGTCTTCCGGCCCACCTTGTTTCGACAGGGTGGGCCTTTCGATGTACCGTGAGGTAAGGGGCCAGGACCAAACCTCGGGAGGACAGTCATGACTGACAAGCCTTCGATCATTCTGGTGCATGGATTCTGGGGCGGTGCCGCGCACTGGAGCAAGGTTATCGTCGAACTTGCGCGACGCGGTCACACGTCTCTCCATGCCGTTGAAATGCCTTTGACCTCGCTGGCCGATGATGCCGAGCGGACCCGAAAGATGATTGCGCAGCAGGCTGGGCCGGTCCTGCTGGTCGGTCACTCGTATGGCGGCGCCGTTATCACGCAGGCAGGCAACCAGCCGAATGTGGTTGGTCTGGTGTACATCGCGGCATTTGCTCCCGATGCCGGCGAAAGCCCGGGTGGCATTACCGCAAAGCATCCGCCGGCTGGCGCCGCCAATCTTGCGCCTGACAGTGATGGCTATCTCTGGGTCAAGCCGGACAAATATCACGAAAGCTTTTGTCAGGATCTGGCCCCGGAGGAAGGGCTGGTCATGGGCGTGACCCAGAAGGCGCCCCTCGCCAGTACGTTTGCGGACGAAATCTCCGCGCCGGCATGGAAGAAGAAGCCTTCCTGGTATCAGATATCCAGTGAGGACCGGATGATCGCCCCGGCAAATCAGGAATGGATGTCCGCGCGGCTTGGAGCCAAGAAGATAATTACCCTGAAGGCAAGCCACGCCTCCCTCGCATCAATGCCGCGCGAGGTTGCGGCGCTTATTGAGGAAGCCGCCGCCGCGACGACATGATCGTCCGGCCTGCAAACGCACCCGGTGCTCTGCGGTAATTTGCGATAAGGCAACACTTGTGAATTATGCTGGCATTTTGCGAATTATGCCGACATTTTGATAGCAAATGGGCGAAGCGCCATGTTTTTGACACGGCGCTTCCCTTTTGTCCGGCCGCTAACCAAAACATGCAATCTGGAGTTCTAATTCATGCGTCTTTCATCCCTCCTCGGTGTCGCGTTCGCGGCACTCGTCGCCTCGGTCGCCACGGCGAACGCACAGCAGCAGGGCGTGCGCGTCGGCGTGCTTGAATGCCGCGGCGGCCAGAACGTCGGCATGGTGATCACATCCGCGACCACGCTCGAATGCGCCTTCCGCAGCGAAGGCCGCCGTCCCGAGCCTTACCTGGCGCATGTCAGCCGCTTCGGCGTCGATCTGGGCATCACCGAGAACACCGGCCTTGCGTGGGCCGTGCATGCGCCAACCCGGCGCGTTGGCCCTGGCGATCTCGCCGGCAGCTACGGCGGTGTGGGCGGCAACGCCTCGTTCTTCCTCGGCGGCGGCGGCAACCTGCTGTGGGGCGGTTCGCAGAATTCCTTCGCGCTTCAGCCGCTCAGCCTGCAGGGCCAGACCGGCATGAACGTAACCGGCGGCATCGTCGGCCTCCAGCTTGAACCCGTCACCTTCAAGCGCGCCTACAAGAAGAAGCGTCAGCATCGCCACCATCACTAAAAGTCCTGTTGGTTGCGTTTTCTGCGGCGAACCGGTGTCCACTTCGCCGGAAAACGCTTCAGGCGTTTGAGTTAACAAAACGGAATGAGAAAGGCCCGCTGATGCGGGCCTTTTTTGTTACTCTTTAAGTGTTGTTGTCAGAAGGCAATTGAACATTGCTGCGCCAGTGTCCTAAATCCGGAGTTCGCCTCGTTTTGCGGCCCGTGTGGTTTTGGTTCACAAGTCCGAAAAGGAATTTACTGCCCCAGAATGATGCGGACTTGCGAACCACCACATTGCTATGACTAGATGCGCGAACTCCCTGTATTCTTTTCAAATCGTCAGTTCTGTTCGCGCCATTCAGCCGGAGATATCCCATGCGCCGTCTTTCGACCTTCCTGTCCGTTGCCTCGGCCGCCCTCGTTGCGTCGGCTGTTCTTGTTCATGCGCAGTCGGGGCGCACCCAGGTCGGCGTGCTTGAATGCCGCGGCGGTCCGAATGTCGGCATGATCGTCGGCTCGGTCTCCAATCTCGGCTGCGTCCTGCGTTCGCAGGGCCGTCCGGACGATCTCTATACCGCGCGCATCACCAAGCTCGGCGTCGATATCGGCATCACCACCGAGACAGCGCTGTCATGGGCCGTGTTCGCGCCGACCGTTCAGGTCGGCCCCGGCGATCTGTCCGGCAACTATGCCGGCGTCACCGCCAGCGCCGCGGTTGGTGTCGGCCTCGGCGCCAACGCGCTGATCGGCGGCTCGCAGAACTCGTTCGCCTTGCAGCCGCTCAGCGTGCAGGGCCAGACCGGATTGAGCGTGGCTGGCGGCGTGCAGAGCCTGGAACTGCGTCCCGGCCGCTTCTAAGCTCCACATTTATTTTTTTGCGAAGGCCCGCCGCGACGGCGGGCCTTTTGTTTTCGATAATGTCTGCAACAGGACAGCAACTTTAGGTGATCGGTCGATGGTGCGCAGCGGTATGTTTCCCGCTTGCCAACCCCGCCGCGCCTTGAGACGATCCTGTTGCCGACCCGCGTGAGCGCATTCAGCAGAAGTGGGATTGGCGCGAGCGGAATGCGCGCAACATTGAAGTAAGAGTGTTCCGGCGGCGACCGGATTCCATCCTCGGGTCAGGCCCATAGCGCTTGCCCAGGGACATGCTTCGCCGGAACTCGCTCGATGCGGGCCGTGCTCCAGACAGGAGACGGCAGATGGGACAAGACAACCTGAGAAGTCCCCGTGGTCCCCGGTGCATTGCGCTGGTGGGCCCATTTCAGAGTGGCAAGACCACGTTACTTGAAGCGATCCTGGCCCGGACCGGGGCCATTCCCAAAGCAGGCACCATCGAGGCGTGTAACACTATCGGGGATTCATCTCCGCAGGCGCGGCACCATCGCATGAGCGTTGGCCTGACTGCTGCGACCACGACGTTCATGGGCGACAGCTACACCTTTATCGATTGTCCGGGTTCGGTCGAATTCGCCCATGACATGCGTGCGGCGCTGCCGGCGGTCGATGCCGCAGTGATTGTGTGCGAAGCCGACGAGCGCAAGCTGCCGCAGTTGCAACTCATCATGCGCGAGCTGGAAGATCTCGGCATTCCGCGCTTCCTGTTTCTGAACAAGATCGACAAGGCGAACAAGCGCATCCGCGAAACGCTGGCAACCTTGCAGCCGGCGTCGCGCACGCCGCTGGTGTTGCGGCAGATTCCGATCTGGAAGGGCGATCTGATCGCCGGTTTTGTCGATCTCGCGCTGGAGCGCGCCTTCGTCTATCGCGAGCACATGCCCTCCGAGGTGATCGATCTCGAACCCGGCGATCTCGATCGCGAAAAGGAAGCCCGGCTTACGATGCTGGAGAAGCTCGCCGATCATGACGACCGGCTGCTCGAACAGTTGCTGGAAGACATTCCGCCGCCGCGCGACGCGGTGTTCGACGATCTCGCCAGCGAACTGCGCGAAGGGCAGATATGCCCGGTGCTGCTCGGCTGCGCGACGCGCGAGAACGGCGTGCTGCGTTTGATGAAGGCGCTGCGGCACGAAGCGCCCGGTGTCACGGTAACCGCCGAACGGCTCGGCGCTTCCGACGAGAAGACGGCGCTCGCTTACGTCATGAAGACCACGCACCTCCAGCATGGCGGCAAGCTGTCGCTGACGCGGATTCTGCGCGGCCACGTCGCCGACGGCGACACCGTGCAGTCCTCAGGCGGCAGCGCTGGCCGCATCTCGGGAATTGTTGCGCCGAATGTCGGCAGTGACACCAAGCGTGTATCAGCCGTTGCGGGTGACACCGTTTCGCTCGGCAAGCTGGATGCGGTGAAGACCGGCGATACGCTGACGACGGGCAAGACCGCGCCTGAAACGCTGGTGGACGTCGTGCCGACCGCGCCCGTGCTGGCAACGGCGCTCGCAGCAACGGATCGCAAGGACGACGTCAAACTCGGCCAAGCCCTGACGCGCCTTGTCGAGGAAGATCCGTCGCTGAGCGTCGTCCACAATCCGCTCACCCACCAGATGGTGCTGTGGGGGCAGGGCGAAATGCATCTGCGCGTCGCGGTCGAGCGCCTGCAAGACCGCTTTGGCGTCAGCGTGAAGCAACACGCACCGCCGGTAGGCTATCAGGAGACCATCCGCAAGACGATCACCCAGCGCGGACGCCACAAGAAGCAATCCGGCGGCCACGGCCAGTTCGGCGATGTGGTGCTGGCCATCAAGCCGCTGCCACGCGGCAGCGGCTTCGTGTTCATCGAGAAGATCGTCGGGGGCGCGGTGCCGAAGAACTATATCGGCGCGGTCGAGGAGGGCGCAGGCGATGGTCTTGCGCGCGGGCCGCTCGGCTTCCCGGTGATCGACATCGAGGTGACGTTGACGGACGGCTCCTATCACAGCGTCGACTCGTCCGATCAGGCGTTCCGGACTGCGGCGAGGATCGGCGTTACCGAAGCCCTGCCGCAATGCGCGCCGGTGCTGCTCGAGCCGATCCATGTGGTCGAGATCGTTTGCCCGACCGACGCGACTGCGAAGATCAACTCCATCCTGTCCGGGCGGCGCGGCCAGATTCTCGGCTTCGATACCCGCGAAGGCTGGACCGGCTGGGATCTGGTGCGGGCGATGATGCCTGAAGCGGAGATCGGCGATCTGATCGTGGAGGTGCGATCCGCCACGGCCGGCGCGGGCGGCTTCACCCGGCAGTTCGACCACATGTCGGAAGTAACCGGCCGCGCGGCGGATCAGATCATCGCCGCGCATCGCGCGGCTGCGTAGGCCGGACGAGAAAGCCCGCAGTCTTCACCTCTCCCCGCGCGTGGAGAGGTGAGGGGTTGCCGGTGGTGGTGGTGGTCAGATCGCGCAAAGTTGAAGGATACAAGCGGCTTAAGTGATGTATAATACATCACTTAAGCCGCTTTATACTTGCATTCTGGTCTCCCAACATGGAATTCTGGCATTGATCACGTCATCGCAAATGCGGGCTGCGCGGGCACTTCTGGGCATCGACCAAAAGACTCTCGCGGCATTGTCCGGCGTGTCGCTTCCGACCATCCAGCGGATGGAAGCCAGCGGCGGCAATGTGCGGGGCATTGTGGATTCGCTGACCAAGGTCGTCGATGCGCTGAACCGCGCGGGCATCGACCTGATCGGCGACAACGCGCGCAGCGAAAGCGGTGGACGCGGCGTGCGGTTGAAGGAACCCGCGCCGGTGCGGATCGAACAAAGTTAGGGCCGGCCATGCGCCGGCGATAAAGCGCGGCAACGCCGTGTGAGGCGCAGGACACATGGACGCATCGAGTTCACAGTCGAGCCAGCCGCAGCCGACATTCGCCGAACTTTACACGCCGAAATTCGTCACGGTCCTGCGGGAAGGCTACAGCCTTGATGTACTTCGCGCCGACGTGGCCGCGGGTCTGACCGTCGCCATCGTCGCGCTGCCGTTGTCGATGGCCATTGCGATCGCCTCCGGCACTACGCCTGACCGCGGACTTTACGCAGCAATCTTCGGCGGCTTCCTTGTCTCGTTGCTCGGCGGAAGCCGGTTTCAGATCGGCGGCCCCGCCGGCGCGTTTATCGTGCTGGTTGCGGCATCGATGGCGCGTCACGGAATCGACGGCGTGCTGCTGGCGACGATGATCGCCGGACTGATTCTGGTCGCTGCCGGATTCCTGCGGCTCGGCACCTACATCAAGTTCATTCCCTATCCGGTGACGGTGGGCTTCACCGCAGGGATTGCCGTCATCATCTTTGCCAGCCAGATTCGCGATCTGCTCGGCCTCACGCTTGCGGGCCAGGAACCCGGCGAACTGATTCCGAAGCTTGAAACACTGGGACGCGCCATCGGCACCACGAATGTTGCGGCGGTGGCGATCTCGGTCGCGACCATCGCGATCATCTCCGGTTTGCGGAAACTGCGTCCGACCTGGCCCGGCATGCTGATCGCGGTCGTCGTTACCGGTGTAGCGGCGGCGCTGCTGGCACTGCCGGTGGAAACCATCGGCACGCGCTTTGGCGGCATTCCGCAATCGTTTCCGGCTCCGTCGCTTCCCGTTATCACGCTGGCGAAGATTCAGGCTGTCCTGCCCGACGCGATGGCTTTCGCGCTGCTCGGCGCCATCGAGTCGCTGTTGTCCGCTGTAGTCGCCGACGGCATGACCGGCCGCCGCCATCGCTCCAACTCTGAACTGGTGGCGCAGGGCTTCGCCAATATCGGCTCGGCTGTCTTCGGCGGTATCTGCGTCACAGGCACCATCGCGCGCACCGCCACCAATGTTCGCGCCGGCGCACGCGGGCCGGTGGCGGGCATGCTGCATTCGGTGTTCCTGCTGGCGTTCATGCTGCTGGCTGCGCCTTTGGCGAGCTACATTCCGCTGGCGACGCTAGCGGGGGTGCTCGCCGTGGTGGCGTGGAACATGGCGGAGAAACACGAGTTCGCGACACTCATTCGCTCGTCATGGGGCGATGCCGTCGTGTTGCTCGCGACATTCCTGCTCACGGTGTTCCGCGATCTCACCGAAGGCATCGTGGTCGGTTTCGCGCTTGGCGCGTTGCTGTTCATCCATCGCATGTCGCAGATCACCGGCATCGACACTTATGCGCCGCTCACCGTCGACGACAAGGCCGACAGGTCAAACGGCGACCGCGAACGCTACGATCCCGCCCTCGCTGCGGACCGCGACATCATGGTCTATCGCATCAGCGGCGCATTCTTCTTCGGCGCGGTGGCTGCCGTCGCATCGGTGCTCGATCGCCTGTCCGGCTACAAGGCGCTGGTGATTGACTTCAAGGCGGTACCGCTCCTGGATTCCACCGCGGCGAATGCCATCGCGCAGATCGCGGCCAAGGCGCGGCGTCAGGGCGTGCGGGTGTTCATCACTGGCGCATCGCCAGGTGTACGGCGAACGCTGCTGTCCTATGGCGCGCGGCCGCCGCAGGCGAAATACCGCTCCGACATCGCGAGCGCCGTCTCCGAGATCAAGCGATTGACAGCGCCGGGGGGCGCGTGATTTGACCCGGCAATATGCCATTCTGGCATATTGCCGATCAGGTCGAACCGGAGTCTCCTATGAGCGTCATCCCAGCGGCATGTCTGATCGGCTGGCCCGCGGCGCATTCGCGCTCGCCGCTGATCCACAAATACTGGCTGACGTCCTTCGGCATCGACGGCGATTATCGTATCGAAGCGGTGGAGCCGGCTGCATTCGCGGATTTCATCGGAAATCTTGCGGCGCGCGGTTACAAGGGCGCGAACGTCACCATCCCGCACAAGGAGCAGGCGCTTGCTCTGTCGTCCCCCGATGCGCGGGCGAAGGCGGTGGGCGCTGCCAACACGCTCTATTTCAACAACGGCGCATTGCAATCGACCAACACTGATGTCGAAGGCTTCATCGGCAATCTCGACGCCAGCGCACCGGGATGGGACAGCGCGGACGAGGTGCTGGTGCTGGGTGCGGGCGGATCGTCGCGCGCAGTGATCTTCGGATTGATCGAACGCGGCATCAAGCGCGTGCATCTTGCGAACCGCACCGCGTCGCGGACGCAATTGCTGGCGGACCAGTTCGGCGCGCAGGTGCAGCCGCTGGCATGGGACGCCGTCAACAATGTGCTGCCGCGCGCGAAACTGCTGGTGAACACCACGTCGCTCGGCATGAAGGGACAGCCGCCGCTCGATATCGATGTCGGTGCGCTTCCGTCAGGTGCGACCGTCGCCGATCTGGTGTATGTGCCATTGGAAACCGATCTGCTGAAGACGGCCAGGGCGCGTGGCCTGAAAACCGCCGACGGCCTCGGCATGCTGCTGCATCAGGCGGTACGCGGGTTCGAGTTGTGGTTCGGCAGGCGCCCCGCAGTGACGGCGGAACTGCGGGCGCTGGTCGAGGCGGATCTGGTCGCCAAAAGCTGATTGGCTGCGTCGAAACGCGCCCTTCAGCTTCGCCGGGCGCGAAGTTAAAGCGGCATCCTCAATACGGGAATTGATGTGAACAGAACCGGAAAATTCATTGTCCTCGCGGCGCTCGCGCTTGTGCTCTACAGCGCCTGGACCGTCTATCAGGGTACGCAGGGTTTCAATCCGGCGTCGATCGATAATCTGAAGGAGCGGATGCGCGCGGACTACGCCGCGAAAAACATCACGGCGACCGAAATCACGATGCTTCGTCGCGGCCCGCGCGAACTGGTCGGTTCGGTGAAGCTGAAGGCGCAAGGCTCTGACGAGATTCAGCAGAAGGCCTGCACGGCGACGATGGCCGAGGACAAGGTGACCACGTCCTGGAGCTGTCAGTAAGACGTGCAAGCTTCGTTGCGAGTCGTCATTGCGAGGAGCGTAGCGACGAAGCAATCCAGTCTTATTATGTGCTGCTCTGGATTGCTTCGCTTCGCTCGCAATGACGTCAATTCCGCGGGCTGCTCACCGCATTGGTCTGCAGGTAATCGGTCAGCACGCGGCGATCGATTTCGTCGACGCGGTTGATGCCGCACAGGCCCATCGTGGTGTTGAGCTCCTTGCCGATCAGATCGAGCGCCATGGTCACGCCGGCCTGTCCGCCGGCTCCGAGACCGTAGATGTAAGCGCGGCCGATCATGCAGGACTTCGCGCCGAGCGCCAGCGCGCGCATCACGTCCTGACCGGACCGGATGCCGCCGTCGAACATGATTTCAGTTTGCGAGCCGACGTCCTGCACGATCTCCGGCAGCACCGAGATCGATGATGGCGCGCCGTCGAGCTGGCGGCCGCCGTGGTTCGAGACCACGATCGCTTCCGCGCCGGTCTTCACCGCCTCGCGCGCATCCGCGACGTCGAGGATGCCCTTGATGATGAGCTTGCCCGGCCAGATGCTGCGGATCCATTCGACATCCTTCCAGTTCAGCGTGGTGTCGAACTGCGAGGCGACCCATTCGGAAACCGAGCCGAGATCCTGCGATCCTGCGACATGACCGGCGATGTTGCCGAAATTCCGGCTCTTGCCTTTGAGGATGCCCGAGACCCATGCAGGTTTGGTGGCGAAATCGATGATGTTCTTCAGCGTCAGCAGTTTCGGCGGCACCGACAGGCCGTTCTTGACGTCGGCGTGGCGCTGCCCGAGCACCTGCAGATCGACGGTCAGCACCAGGGCGCTGCATTTCGCGGCGATGGCGCGTTCAATGAGTGATTTCGCGAAGCCGCGATCCTTCATGACGTAAAGCTGAAACCAGAACGGCTTGTCGACATTCGCCGCGACGTCCTCGATCGAGCAGATCGACATGGTCGAGAGCGTGTAGGGAATGCCGAGCGCCTGCGCTGCGCGGCAGGCGTAGATCTCGCCGTCGCCATACTGCATTCCGGTCGAGCCGACCGGCGCCAGGATCAGCGGCATCGCGGCGGGCTCGCCGAGGATGGTGGTGTTCAGCTCACGCTTGGAGACGTCCACAAGGATGCGCTGGCGAAACTTGTACTTCTGCATGTCGCTGACATTGGCGCGCAGGGTTTCTTCCGCATAGGAGCCGCCGTCCACGTAGTCGAAGAAGGGCTTCGGCACGCGGCGCTTGTGAATCTGCCGCAGGTCCTCGATGCAGGTAATGTTCTTCATGGACGCATCCTTACGTCATTGAATTTATTATTGAGACGATCATCTATCATGGTTGAGGCGCGCGCAAACAGCCGCCCGCCCGGGAGATCGTCATGACCACGAAAAAGGCTGATCCGGAAGCCGTCAAAAAGGCTGAAG
>Ga0233438_10000953_pt1 | contig 34226 bp, 27 predicted proteins | sample SI_123_September_FD_182720 | JGI IMG/M metagenome (GOLD analysis project Ga0233438, IMG submission 182720) | Seawater microbial communities from Saanich Inlet, British Columbia, Canada - SI_123_September2016_10_MG | ecosystem: Environmental > Aquatic > Marine > Inlet | place: Canada: British...
CCTGCAGGTATCGTATTAACCAATGGTCGTCACGTTGCCTGTAACTTAGATAGAAACGGCCTTCGTCCAGCTCGTTATGTCATTACTAAAGATGGATTGATTACATTAGCATCAGAAATTGGTATCTGGGATTACGAGCAAAGTGACGTAGTCGAAAAAGGTCGTGTTGGTCCAGGTGAAATGTTAGCTGTGGATACCAAAGAAGGTAAGATATGGCGTTCAACTGAAATCGATGATGTTTTAAAAACACAACACCCTTATCAAGAATGGTTAAGTGAGCATATCCGTCACCTTAAACCGATTGAAGAGTGTAATGCTGAGTTAATTGGTAAACGCGCTATCACTGATGATGAGCTCGCAGTTTTCCATAAATTATTTAATTACTCTTATGAAGAAATTCAGCAGGTTGTTAAAGTATTAGCAAAAGACGGTCAAGAAGCAGTTGGCTCTATGGGTGATGATACGCCAATGGCCGTCATGTCATCACGTGTTCGCACCATGTATGATTACTTCCGTCAACAATTTGCGCAAGTCACTAACCCACCAATCGATCCATTGCGTGAAAATCACGTCATGTCATTGGCAACATGTATTGGTCGTGAACAAAACGTCTTTAATGAGACCGGTGGTTATGCTGACCGTGTGGTCTTTAAGTCACCGATTCTCATGTATACCGATTTAAAACAGCTACGTGAACTTGATCAAGAGCATTATTACTCTGAGAAAGTGGCATTAAACTACAATGCTGAAGAAGGCTTAAAAGCAGCGATTGAGCGAGTTTGTGACGAAGTAGTTGCGTTAGTTCGCGAAAAACGTGCCGCATTTGTCATTTTATCCGACCGTAATATTGATCCAGCTCTAATCCCAATACCTGCTGCGATGGCAGTAGGAGCGGTACAAAAACGCCTTGTTGAAGAACAATTACGTTGTGATGCAAACATTGTGGTTGAGACAGCCTCTGCACGTGACCCACATCATTTCGCAGTATTGATTGGTTTAGGTGCTACCGCGATTTATCCGTTCCTTGCTTATGAAACAATTGAGCAACTTGTCGCAAACAAAGAACTCGATATCGATGCTATGCAAGCCATGTTGAATTACCGTAAAGGGATCAACAAAGGTCTATTTAAAATCATGTCAAAAATGGGCATCAGTACGGTCGCTTCTTATCGTTCATCGAAATTATTCGAAGGTATTGGCATCAACCAAGAAGTCATGGAGCTTTGTTTTGCTGGCGTCACTAGTCGTCTTCAAGGTGCTGGCTTTGAGGAATTCCAGCAAGATGTACTGAACAACCAACGCATCGCTTGGCTTAAACGTAAGCCAATCAGTCATGGTGGCTTATTAAAATACGTCCATGACGGTGAATACCATGCGTATAACCCTGATGTAGTGCGTAACTTACAAAAAGCGGTTACGAGTGGTAGTTATGAAGACTATAAATCATTCTCTTCATTAGTTAACGACCGCGCTCCTTCACATTTACGTGATTTGTTAGGGTTGAAATACGCCACTGAAAGTATCGATATTAGCGAAGTCGAACCAGCAGAAAATTTATACTGGCGTTTTGATACAGCAGCCATGTCAATTGGGGCATTATCTCCAGAAGCACATGAAGCGTTAGCGATTGCGATGAATCGTCTAGGCGGTCAGTCTAACTCAGGTGAAGGCGGTGAAGATCCAGCTCGCTTTGGTACGAATAAAAATTCGAAAATCAAACAAGTGGCTTCAGGTCGTTTTGGTGTCACGCCACATTATCTGATGAATGCTACTGTCATTCAGATTAAAGTTGCACAAGGTGCAAAACCAGGTGAAGGTGGTCAGTTACCAGGTGATAAAGTTAACCAGTACATTGCAGAATTACGTTTCTCAGTACCAGGTGTCACCTTGATTTCTCCACCACCGCATCATGATATTTATTCAATTGAAGATTTAGCTCAGCTTATTTTCGATTTAAAACAAGTCAATCCGAAAGCATTGATTTCAGTGAAACTCGTTTCTGAACCAGGCGTGGGTACGATTGCTTGTGGTGTAGCAAAAGCCTATGCTGATTTAATTACCATCTCTGGTTATGACGGTGGTACCGCAGCGAGTCCATTAACCTCAGTCAAATATGCAGGTAGCCCGTTTGAACTGGGTTTAGCTGAAGCACAACAAGCGCTCATCGAAAATGGCTTACGTCATAAAGTCCGTGTGCAGACCGATGGTGGTTTGAAAACGGGTTTAGACGTGGTTAAAGCCGGTATTTTAGGGGCTGAAAGTTTTGGTTTTGGTACAGGCCCAATGGTCGCACTAGGTTGTAAATTCTTGAGAATATGTCACCTAAATAACTGTGCAACAGGTGTTGCGACTCAGGACGAAAAACTACGTGAAAACTACTTCATCGGTTTACCTGACATGGTGGAGAACTACTTTAAATTCATCGCTCAAGAAATCCGTGAATTAATGGCCTTAATGGGTGTACGTAAATTTGAAGATTTAGTCGGTCGCACTGAGTTATTAAATATGCTCGATGGTCAAACGGCGAAACAAGCACGTTTAGATTTATCACCGTTATTACATAAGCCCGAGGCGGCAGAGCATACTAAATTGTTCTGTTCAGAAACAGCGAATAACCCAATCGATAATGGTGACTTGAACAAACAAATGGCAGCGGATGCGGCACAAGCGATTGCTGCTTCAAAAGAGATAAAACTAAGCTATAAAGTGAAAAACACAGACCGCTCTGTCGGTGCAACTGTCTCAGGTATGATTGCAGAAGTACATGGCAACCATGGCGGCGAAGACTTCCCTATCTCTGTTGCTTTAAAAGGTACAGTAGGTCAAAGCTTTGGTGTTTGGAACGCAGGTGGTTTACACATGACCTTGGAAGGTGATGCCAACGATTATGTTGGTAAAGGGATGACTGGCGGTGAGCTTGTCATCTACCCTGAACATAAAGTCACGTTTAACCCGCATGAATCAGCGATTATGGGTAATACCTGTCTGTATGGCGCAACTGGCGGTAAATTATTAGCAGCAGGTCGTGCTGGTGAACGTTTTGCCGTACGTAACTCAGGTGCTATTGCTGTTATAGAAGGCTGTGGTGATAATGGTTGTGAGTACATGACCGGTGGTATTGTTGCGATTTTAGGCAGTGTAGGAGTTAACTTTGGTGCCGGTATGACGGGTGGTTTTGCTTACATCTTAGATGAACATAATGACCTAGAGCACCGTATTAATGCTGAACTTGTTGATGTATTAAGTATTGAAGATAAAGGTATTTTATCTGAGCACTTACGTGGCTTAATAAACGAACATTACGAGAAAACAGGGTCTGAGCATTCCTTAAATATTCTCTCTAATTTCAGTGATATGCTTAGCTCGTTCCGTTTAATTAAACCAAAAACTAGCGATGTGAAGAATTTATTGGGGCACATTAGCCGCTCCAGTGCTGAACTTCGTGTTCAAGCACAATAAGTAGGAGTGAAGAATGGCTAAGAATGTTTACCAGTTTGTGGATGTAGCGCGTATTGATCCACCTAAAAAACCCATTATCGTTCGTAAAGAAGAGTTTGGGGAAATTTACCAACCTTTGTCACAGTCTCAAACAGAAGGTCAAGCCGACCGCTGTTTAGATTGTGGTAACCCATATTGTGAGTGGAAATGCCCAGTTCACAACTTCATTCCACAGTGGTTATCACTCGCGAATGAAGGTCGTATTATTGAAGCTGCTGAGTTGTCTCACCAGACTAACTCACTGCCTGAAGTCTGTGGTCGAGTTTGTCCACAAGACCGTTTATGTGAAGGTGCATGTACCTTAAATGATGACTTTGGGGCTGTGACTATTGGTAGCATCGAGACATATATCACTGATACCGCCTTTAAAATGGGTTGGCGTCCGGATATGTCAGGCGTTATTAAGACTGACAAGAAAGTCGCAATTGTAGGTGCTGGTCCTGCCGGCCTAGCGTGTGCTGATGTATTGGTACGTAATGGTGTGACGCCGGTTGTATTTGATAAATATGAAGAAATCGGTGGGCTATTAACCTTTGGGATCCCTTCATTTAAATTAGAAAAGAACGTTATCTCTCGTCGCCGTGAAATTTTTACTGACATGGGCATTGAGTTTCGTTTGAATACTGAAATCGGCAAAGATGTCATGTTTGACGATTTACTGAGTGAATATGATGCAGTATTCCTGGGTATGGGTACCTATACTTCTATGCAAGGTGGCTTTAAGAATGAAAGCGCACCAGGCGTTTATGAAGCACTTCCCTTCCTAGTCGCTAACACAAATCGTGTAATGGGCTTAGAAAAATCACCTGAAGACTTTATTGATATGCAAGGCAAAAAAGTCGTCGTACTCGGTGGGGGGGATACCACAATGGATTGCGTGAGAACCTCTATTCGCCAAAATGCGGCAAGTGTCACATGTGCATATCGTCGTGATGAAGAAAGCATGCCTGGCTCGCGTCGTGAAGTTGTTAACGCTAAAGAAGAAGGCGTAGAGTTCCAGTTTAATCTCATGCCATTAGATATTGCCGTTGATGAAAATGGTAACACTATCGGTGTACGTATGGTTCGAACTGAAATGGGTGCTCCCGATGCAGCAGGTCGTCGTAGTGCGGTCAAAGTCGAAGGTTCTGAGCATATTTTAGAAGCCGATGCCGTTATCATTGCATTTGGATTCTCACCGTCTCCAGCGCCTTGGTTCGGTGATGTTGGTATTATCTTAGATGAAAAAGGACGTGTCCGTGCGCCTGAGCATGGTCAATTCCCATATCAAACTTCTAACCCTAAAATCTTCTCGGGCGGTGATATGGTCCGAGGTTCTGATTTAGTGGTCACCGCTATTGCAGAAGGTCGTAAAGCGGCAGACGGTATCATGGATTACATCGGCGTATAAGCGTTTAATTTACCGCATGTTATTGATAAAAAGCGTCGCTCGTCGGCGCTTTTTTTATGCTAATATTCTCCACTTATTATTTTAAAGGGCACCTGCCAAAATGAGCCAAGCACAGACTATTTTAATTTTGGGCGCGATGGACGAAGAAATCGCATTACTCACTCAATCACTCAACTCTCCTCTAGAAGAAACCGTTCAACACCTTACTTGTCACCGTGGTGAGTATGCTGGACAACAGCTGATTATTGCACGTTGTGGTATTGGTAAAGTCGCCTCAGCACTCGCAGTGGGCGTCTTAGTTAATGCTTATCGACCTGATATCGTCATCAATACCGGATCTTCTGGTGGTTATGATAAGCGTCTAAACGTGGGTGATATTGTCGTGGCAGATGAATTAGTACAGTTTGATGTGGATTTAACGAATTTTGGCTATGTTCATGGTCAGCCTGCGGGCATGCCAGCGCGTTTTACCTGTGACTCAGATTTAGTCAAAAGTGCTATACAATGCGCCTCACACCTCACCGATATTAACGCTTTTTCAGGACTAGTAGGTACCAGCGATAAGTTTATTTGTGAAGCAGCAGATACTCAACGTATCAGTGAGCTATTCCCAGATATCACCGCAGTTGAAATGGAAGGAGCCGCTATCGCTCAGGCATGTCATATGCTCAATACTCGCTGTCTCGTGATCCGTTGTGTCTCCGATTTAGCGAATGAGGAGTCGACGCATACCTTTGAAGAATATTTAGATAAAGCCGCGAAAAATTCGGCCAGTCTAGTCATGAAATTAGTGACATCGCTTTAATCAATGATGTTTATATTTCTCGTCACAAATAGTAATCAAAGATGTTTAATGTAGTCTGTATATGAAGCATTGCACCCTTATCTTAAAAGTAATATTTATATTATGGTGTATGAGTGTGTCATGTAATACATTCGCACAAAGTACCATGCAGATTAGTGATGATGAGAAACGCATCATTACCCTAGCGCCACATTTAACTGAGTTGGTGTTTTTACTCAACGAAGATAGCCACTTAGTCGCAGTCAGTGATTACTCAGATTATCCTGTTGCAGCAAGTCAACTTCCATCCGTGGCGAGCTATACTGGCCTAGATTTTAGCGCCATTATTAAAGCTCGCCCCACGCATATTTTAGCGTGGGAAGGTGGCAATAAACCTCAAGATATTGCAAAACTTCTGTCGCTTGGCTTTAACGTGTTATCACAACGTACTACCACACTTAATGATATTGGTCGGAACATCACCGAATTAGGTAACTTTTTAGACGCTTCGATAGCATCGGTTGTCAGTAGACAGTTTGATAGACATCTTAAGCAATTAAAAAGCACCTACCACTCTCGTAAACCTCAAAGTGTATTTTATTATTCTTGGGCAATGCCATTGATGTCTATTGGATCTGGAGCGTGGGGCAACGAAGTTTTAAAGATATGCCAATTAACGCATATTTTTGCTGATGTCCCAATTGAATATCCACAAGTGGCATTAGCAAGAGTCTTACGCGCTCAACCTGACTATATTATTAATGTATCAAAAGAACCTATTGATACGGTTCAAGCATTTTGGACACCCCATCAATCTGTTTTAAATGCACCACTTATTCAACTGAACCCAGATCTAATACATCGTTACACTCCGCGTATATTGCCTGAAATAGCACGTTTATGTGCTGCGACTGTACCATGACTTTTTCCAGGTTAAATGCTATATTATTTTATCATTTCATTTAGCTTATCATTCGGTAAGCACATTGACGGTAAATATTCATGGAATTAAGTATCACAACACCTGCGATGTTGTTTCCTGCAATTAGTCTATTATTGCTAGCGTTTACTCAGCGTTTTTTAGCGCTATCAAGTTTAACTCGTCAATTTTCCGAAAATCACGAGCATGAAGCGGTAATGTTACAAATCCAAAACTTCCGCAAACGGATCCGTTTGATCCGTTGGATGCAAGAAGCCGGCGTGTTAAGTTTCTTTTTTTGTGTATTGACCATGCTCTTTATTTACATGGATTATGCCATCATTGCTCAATGGGTATTCGGCCTTAGCTTAGTTTTACTGTTACTCGCTTTGGTGCTGTCAGTACGTGAAATTCACATTTCAATGGAAGCACTTAATGTTCACTTAAACCAAGTCCTCACTGAACGTAAAAACCAACACGGTTCTTAACTAGCATTCATGAAACATGAGAGTGCTTTTTAGCGCGGCTTGCCAACGTTGTAAACATGCGCTACGAATATCAGTATCTATTGTTGGCGTGAAAACCGATTCTATCGCTTTGAGCTGGGCCACTTCTTCAACATCAGCATATATACCCAATTGCAAACCAGCTAAAAACGCAGCACCTAATGCCGTAGACTCCATATTCGTGGGGCGCTGAATATCGACTTGAACCATGTCCGCTAAAAACTGACACAACCAATTATTTGCCACCATGCCACCATCGACCAAAACAGAAGAAACCGCTACCCCATCTTGTTGCATAGCGGCTAATAAATCATGAGTTTGATAACATACCGCTTCAAGAGCAGCTCTGGCAAAGTGGGCATTGGACGTATCTCTTGTCATGCCATAAATTGCCGCTCGCGCATTGGGCTTCCAATGGGGTGCCCCTAATCCTGCGAACGCTGGAACCAACACTACACCATGGTCATAATCTAAGGACTCAGCTAAAGGTTGTGAAGCTCTAGCAGTATCAATCACTTGTATACCATCACGTAGCCATTGCACGTTTGCACCAGCGGTGAAAATTGATCCCTCAAGGGCATAATGGGTCTGTCCGTTGAGCGTAAAACCCACCGTTGTTAATAAACGTGAGCGCGATGCCAACGGCTTAGTACCAGTATTAAGTAATGCGAAACACCCGGTACCATAAGTACTCTTCAAGGCTCCTTTATCAAAGCCACATTGTCCGACGAGAGCAGCTTGTTGATCACCCGCCACACCTGCTATGGGCAGTTCTAACGGCAGCACTCCCGCTGCGGTGACACCAAAGTCAGCAGCGCAATCTAACACCACAGGCAAAACGGAGCGAGGCACATTAAACCATGTACATAGCTCATCATCCCACTGCATATCATAAATATTAAATACATTCGTACGAGAGGCGTTAGTGGTATCCGTGACGTGGGATTGCCCCTTCGTCAATCGCCAAATTAAAAAGGTATCAATAGTGCCAAATGCCACTTCACCTTTTTCAGCTTTAGCTCGCGCGCCTTCGACATTATCTAAAATCCAAGCAATTTTAGTTGCTGAAAAATACGGGTCTAGTAATAAGCCGGTTTTGGCAGTAATTTCTTCACTCTTCTCGTTCATTTGCGCACAAATTGAAGCTGTCCGACGATCTTGCCACACAATAGCATTATACAACGGTTTACCTGTGACTTTATCCCACACCAAAGTGGTTTCTCGTTGATTGGTGATCCCAATACCTATGACTTTCATGCCCGCGCTTTGCGCTTTGTCTAATACTTCATGACATACAGATAATGTGCTTGACCAAATTTCTTCAGGATCATGTTCGACCCAACCATTATTAGGATAGATTTGAGTGAATTCTTGCTGTGCACTGAACAAGGGCTGTCCTTGCTTATTAAACACAATAGCACGCGTCGAAGTAGTGCCTTGATCAATTGATAAAATCCCGGTGGTCATGTCATCCTCTATTCTATTATTATTGGTGCTAAAGTCGGCGAAATCCAAGTATTCATAAATATGAGGACGTGTTCTCATATCAATAAAGAATACTACATTTATTACAAACCCTTAACACAAGACTCCGTTTTTTTGTGTAATATGATGCAAAAACCATCAAATTAATATATATTGTATGATAAATATGAAAAATAAAGCAATCTTAAACTTTTATCTAAGCTCGGTGTATTAAATCAGATGAATTTACGCGAAACGAATTTAAACCAACTCCATCAACACACCTATGATGTGCTCATCGTGGGTGCCGGTATTAATGGTGCAGTCAGTGCGGCTGCCTTATCTAAAAAAGGCTTGAGTGTTGCGGTAATTGATAAAGGTGACTTTGCAGGCGAAACCAGTTCGCACTCTTCGAATCTAGCATGGGGAGGGATCAAATACTTAGAATCCCATGAGTATTTACTGGTCAATAAACTATGTAAAAGCCGCAACCATTTAATGGAAAGCTACCCATCGACTGTCCAAGAAATTCGATTCTTAACGACGTTACAAAAAGGGTTTCGTTTCCCTGCGCTATTTGTTTACATGGGTACCTTATTGTATTGGATCATGGGACGTTTCTTCACGCGCTTCCCTGAGTTATTGTCAGCTAAATCGATTGCTGCGCGAGAACCGGTGATTGATACCAGTAATGCCCAAGGTGGCTTTGAATATTCGGATGCCTTTTTACACGATAATGATGCCCGCTTTGTGTTTAACTTTATTCGTGGGGCCATGGATAATGGGGCGATTGTCACCAATTATGTATCCGCCCAAGATGCTGAATTTACTGATAATATCTGGCATATCAACGCGAAAGACGAACTCACCCAAACGCCTATACAGATAAAAGCGAAAAGCGTAATCAATGCTTGTGGTCCTTTTGCTGATAAATTCAATGATACATTAGACAATACTACTGAACACCATCATGTGTTCTCCAAGGGTGTACATTTAATTGTTAATAAACTTACCAAAGTAGATAAAGTACTCGCCTTTTTTGCCTCCGATGGTCGTTTATTCTTTGTAATACCGATGGGGCAAAAAACCTGTATTGGTACGACAGATGATAAAGTCGATACGCCAAATCCTCAGGTCACAGACGCTGATCGCCAATTCATTTTGGACAACGTCAATACACTACTCAACCTTGAAAAGCCCCTTACAATGGACGATATCATTTCTGAACGTTGTGGCGTGCGTCCATTAGCGGTTAAAGGTAATTCAGGAGAGTCTGATTGGGTACAATTATCGCGTAAACATGCAGTAGATGTTAATCCGGAAAAACGCCTTGTGAGTATTTTCGGCGGTAAACTTACCGATTGCATTAACGTCGGTAACGAGATAGCCGATACGATAGCGGACTTCGGTATGCCACTGCCTTATCCCAAGGCAAAATGGTACGGCGAATCTAGTGAAGCGCACAAACACACATTTTTAGAGCGTGCCGCATTAATTAAGTTAGATGATTTAACGCCAAGTTATTCTTCTGAGCCATTGTCAGAAAGATTATGGCGTCGTTATGACATCAATGCATTGCAAATTATTGATGAGATACAGCGCGACCCAAAACAAGCAGAACAACTGATGCATAACGCTGAATATCTGCGCGCAGAACTGCACTATGCCGCTAGACGAGAAATGATCACAAAACTAGATGATTTCTTACGCCGTCGTTCAAAAATAGCCATGGTACTTAACAGTGATGATATTTTATCAAGTCCTGGTCTGATTGAAGCGTGTGAAATACTATTTGGCAAGCAAGCGGAAACTAAGTTAGCAGAGTATCAAGCCTACGTGAACCAAACACAGACTGAGTAAAAAAGGCTCCCTCAAAAAAAACGTCAAGATAATCGAAGTGTCACACTTCACCTTGACGTTTTTATTATGACTGTATTATTTATTGAAGAATACTAAGCCAACGTAATACGCGCAAATTTCCGTTTACCGACTTGATAAACCGCTTCACCTTTTTCGCTTAATTGCAGTTTTGTATCTTCTACTTTATCACCATTGATTTTCACAGCGCCTTGTTTGATCATGCGCATCGCATCGGAAGTCGAGTTGACTAAATTAGCAGCTTTTAATAAATTTGCGATCCCCATCGCTTCACCTTCTAAATGCACAGTAACTTCTGGCATGTCATCAGGAATCGCATTCTTTTGAAAACGTTGAATGAAATCTTGATGCGCACCTTCTGCCGCAGCATCATCATGAAAACGTGCAATGATTTCTTTGGCTAACTCAATTTTAGTATCACGTGGATTAGCACCACCTTCTACCGCCGCCTTTAATGCATCAATTTCAGCAATAGGACGGAAGCTCAATAAATCAAAATAGCGCCACATCAAGTCATCCGAGATAGACATGATTTTACCAAACATATCATTTGGTGCATCTGTTATCCCAATATAATTATTCAACGATTTTGACATCTTTTGAACACCATCAAGGCCTTCTAACAATGGCATCATTAGCACTGTTTGCTGACGTTGACCTTGAGATTTTTGGAGTTCGCGTCCCATCAATAAGTTAAAACGCTGATCGGTACCACCCAACTCAACATCTGATTCTAACGCTACGCTGTCCCAACCTTGCACCAATGGATATAAAAACTCATGGATGGCAATCGGTTGATTATTACCATAGCGTTTTTTAAAGTCATCGCGCTCTAACATCCGAGCCACTGTTTGACTCGCTGCTAATTTAATCATCCCCGCCGCACCTAACGCATCCATCCACTCAGAATTAAAGCGCACTGTAGTTTTAGCGGGATCAAGAATTTTGAATACCTGTTCTTTGTAGGTCTCTGCATTCGCTAACACATCTTCTTTGGACAGTGGCTTTCGCGTTACGTTTTTACCGGTTGGGTCACCAATTAAACCAGTGAAATCGCCAATTAAGAAAATAACTTCATGTCCTAGCTGTTGGAAAGTCCGTAATTTATTAATTAACACCGTATGTCCTAAATGCAGATCAGGGGCAGTAGGATCAAAACCAGCCTTAATTTTCAAAGGCTTACCTTCTTTTAGACGAGCAATTAACTCATCTTCAATTAAAATTTCATCTGCGCCACGTTTTATTTCATTAAAGGCGTTTTGCCAATCAGACATACTTTTTCCACGGTCTATTGAATTTATATGAACATTTTACTTGTACGACGGTCAGATGAAAAGACTTTACGTATGCTATTTTAAGTCTAAATAAAATTCCTTATACCTTTAAAAATCAGTCAGTTTGTCTAAGTTACACTAGAATTTAACCGGTAATAGCGATATTCTACTTAAACTTTCCAAAATAAGAGGTTTACCGTGGTTGCTCAAACGATAAAAACACTGCCTCGGCCACATAAAATTTCTTTGGTCGCTTTGTCTGTGGTTGTCTTTATTTTAACCGCCAGTATGCTCTTCAGTGCAGATGCATCTCGCCATGCTACTTCCACGGTACTTGAGCCTGGAGTGAAGTACCCTGTCGCACTTAATTTAGAACAACTCAGTGCTAGTAACAGTAGTGTTATTGACTCTGGGATTGAATCGATAGAAAGTCAAACTTACCGAGTTAAACCCGGCGATAATCTTGCCAAAATATTTAAACAAGTAGGGTTAACTCCCACTGATACCTACCATGTTTCTCGCGCTGGTAAACACGCTAAAAAACTGCTTAAAATGATGCCTGGAGAATTTCTCAATTTCACTTTTGACCGTCGCGGTAAACTCAATACTCTCATATATGAATTTTCTGATACAGAAACGTTAACTATCACACGAAAAACTGATGATGAATATATATCCCAAATTGATATAGCCGAAGTTTATACTAAATTCCGTTTCGCTCAGGGTGAAATTACCTCGTCGTTCTGGAATGCTGCCATTAAAGCAGGTATGAGTGACAATAAGATTATGGAACTTGCTGATATTTTTGGTTGGGATATCGATTTTGCAATGGAAATCCGTGCAGGCGATACCTTTAATGTGATGTATGAAGAACGCTTTGTGAATGGCGACTTTATCGGATATGGTGATATTTTAGCAGCGGAATTTGTGAACCAAGGCGAAGTTTTCCAAGCCATTCGTCATACCGATGGTAGTTACTACGCGCCTAACGGTCGCAGTATGAAGAAAAGCTTTTTACGCGCTCCCGTTAACTTTCGTTACATCAGTTCTAATTTTACTAAAAAACGCTTTCACCCAGTGACAAAACGCTGGAAAGCTCACCGAGGAACAGATTATGCAGCCCCCACTGGCACACCAGTAGTGGCGTCAGGTAAAGGTCGCGTAATTAAATCAACTTACGATCGTTTTAATGGCCACCATGTCTTTATCCAGCATGGCGATCGTTATGTAACTAAATACCTGCATTTTTCCAAGCGCAAAGTGAAAAAAGGTGAGATTGTCAAACAAGGGCAAGTCATTGGATTATTAGGCTCGACAGGTATGTCTTCAGGACCCCATTTGCATTATGAATTTTTAGTGGATGGTGTGCATCGTAATCCACGGACAGTGACGCTACCCAAAGCGGAGCCGATTGCAAAATCAGAGAAAGTCGCATTCACACAGTTAAGTCAACCACGTCTGACTATGCTAGCAAATAACAAACGCATTATGCTGGCGAGTATCGACTAGTGCTATTTATTGGGATCATGTCGGGTACCAGTTTAGACGGTATTGATGTGGCATTGGTGAAGTTTAATTCTCAAAGCGATATTCAGCTAGTTGCGTCCCAAACATATGCTATTGAAGATGATCTTCGTAACGAATTAACCTTGCTTCTCTCGGACGGCGCACACTCGTTTAGCTTTATCGGTGACAGCACTCAACGCTTAACTCTTGCATATTCAAATGCGGTCAATGACTTTCTGAAGCAACAGTCATTATCCCCTAAAGCTATCACAGCTATTGGTTGTCATGGACAAACAGTTTGGCATGCTCCAGATGCTACCACACCATTTTCAATTCAGCTTCACAACCCTGCTTTACTTGCCGTAAGCACAGGGATAAATGTCATTGATAATTTCCGCGCAAAAGATCTCGCACTCGGCGGTCAAGGTGCACCGTTAGTTCCACCTTTTCATGCAGCATTATTAATGCCCTACCCTAATGACGTTGCCCAACGTATTATTATCAATATTGGAGGGATAGCGAATGTCACTGTCTTGCCAGCTTCATTCGCAAGCAATGACTTACTTGATAGTGATTTAATAGGCTTTGATACTGGGCCTGGTAATACACTATTAGATACTTGGTGTTTAACCCATACAGGAAAACCATATGATGCAAATGGGCAATGGGCAAATACAGGCCGTGTTCTACCTGATTTATTATCAAACATGTTAAATGACCCCTATTTTTCATTGCCTTACCCTAAAAGCACTGGCCGAGAATATTTTAACCCTGCGTGGTTGGCGCAATTTCATGTCCAGCAATACCCGCCTACAGATGTTCAAGCCACACTGATTGCGTTGACCGCTCATTCAATTACCGCAGGGATCCAGCAAGTTACTTCTGCCCAAACGAATCCAAACGCTTCAGCTTCAAAAGAATGGCTCATCTGCGGCGGAGGTGTCCACAATGATGTGCTAATGCATGCACTGCAGGTGTCTGCCCCAGATAATGTTAAAGTCATGCCCCTAGAAACGGTGGGTATTAATAGTGACGCATTAGAAGCCATGGCTTTTGCATGGCTCGCCTTTTGTTTTGAAACTGGCCTCACAAGCAACGCGCCTTCCGTAACAGGGGCAACGCAACCGACTATCTTAGGGAGTAAAACCTTTGCATAATCCCAGCCCTGCACTGATTATTCTCTCCCGAGATGTCAACCAATACCAAGCTCTGTGGGAAGCCTCTGACCTTTCTAATACCTCATTAGTATTGGCGACTGATAAGGTAGCAGAAGTATTAGAATCAACATTCAAAGATCAAGCGACTATTTTATTATCTGAGCCTGATTTGGCCGTTCAAGTAGTGGCACATTTACCTAATTTAAAATGGTGTCAGTCTACTTGGGCCGGTAATGCTCCTTTATTAAATCACTCCAAACAAGATTATATCCTGACGGGCGTCAAAGGCATTTTTTCTCAACTCATGAGTGAGTATGTCCTGAGTTATATCTTGTCATATGTACGTCAGCACCAAACATTTATTGAACTACAATCCAAACAGCAGTGGGCACCGCCAAGGATCCGTAGTATCAGCGAATTAACCATAGGGATCTTGGGAATAGGCAACATTGCAACCGGAATGTTAAGTATGTTTGCAGCGCTGAATGTCAACATCATTGGTTTATCTCGCAGTGCAAAGCCACCTCTATCTCATCCACAAATGCCTATGTTTACTCCTAATCAACTCGTCGATTTTATCGGTGCATGTGATGTGGTTATTAACTTATTACCCGATACCCCAGCAACGCAGGCATTCATTGACAGAACCACCATTGAAGCGTTGATAGCATCACAGCAAACTGTTACTGCAACCACCTCTGATACATCAGATTTGCCAAAATCTCGACAATTTATCAATGCTGGACGCGGCAGTGTGGTGACTGATGAGGTCTTATTGATGGCGCTGGATAATGGTGTATTCACGCAAGCGGTATTGGATGTTTTTACCACTGAGCCATTGCCAGCACAGCATGTCTTTTGGCACAGAGATGATATTGTGATCACGCAGCATACCGCTGCAATTTCAAAGCCTAGTGATGTCATGCATGTATTTATGGAAAATATGACACGTTATACTCAAGGTCTATCCCCCTTGTATGTCATGGATTGGCATCAAGGTTACTAATAAAAAATACTCCACCAAAAGGAATACTTATGTTTTCTATTCAGTCTCGCTTTTCACTAACAGCACTACTCACATTATTCGTCTCGTTCAGTGGTTGTGCTATGGTACCGCCACCATCGATAGCTACGGCACAAAAAGCCCATACGCCACCGGCGAAATCTATTAGCGCTATTACGGCGACGGAGCAACTGGCATTTTTTAATCAACTCCAAGCACTATGTGGGAAAGCATTTCAAGGTAAATTAGTCGTGGATACGTCCGGTAGTGAACGCTTTGCTGATGCGGCCTTGCTGATGCATGTCCGCGAATGTTCAGAAAACCAAATTAAAATTCCTTTTTATGTGGGCAATGATGCATCTCGGACATGGGTGATCACTAAAACAGGCGGTGGATTACTTCTCAAACATGATCATCGTCATCAAGATGGATCACATGATGATTTAACTATGTACGGTGGACATACTCAAACTTTAGGTTCGGCACATAATCAAGCTTTTCCGGTTGATGTCTATACCCAAGCACTCTTCACAGAACTAGGCTACCCACAAAGCCTCACTAACATTTGGGAAATCTTTGTGTACCCAGATACGTTTACCTACAGATTAACGCGAGCAGGTTTTGAATTTCGGGTGGCGTTTGATTTGACTCAACCGGTTGTGAGCAATATGCATCCATGGGGTCATAAATAATATGACACCAATATGGAGCAATGCTGATATTTGTTTAATTATGTATGATGATGTAATTGAGTCAGTATTAGCTCAAAGTACTTATACCACCGAAAGTTTAGCCACTGAAGGGTTTATTCATGCATGTAATGGACGACAAGTTCAAGAGGTGATTGACAAACACTACGACCGAAGTCAGCCGATGAGTATAATGATCATTAATGAGCAGAAATTATTAGCCCCCGTGAAATACGAGGGCCCAAGTCTTTCTATGCTATCAACCGAACCATTTCCACATATTTATGGCCCGTTGAATCTTGATGCTGTGGAACACATTATTCCACTCACTGAATTTATATAGAGAAACTTGAACCACAGCCACAAGTCGTGGTGGCATTTGGGTTGTTGACTAAAAAGCGCGAGCCTTCAAGCCCTTCGATATAATCGACAACTCCGCCGACTAAATATTGTAGACTCATCGGGTCGACCACAAGTGTGACCTCATTTTTCTCAATCGTCATATCGCCTTCATTCACTTTCTCATCAAATGTAAAGCCATATTGAAAGCCAGAGCAACCGCCGCCAGTTACGTATACACGCAACTTTAGTTCAGGGTTATTTTCTTCTTCAATCAACGATTTCACTTTAGTTGCTGCCGATTCTGAAAACTCGATAGGGAGAGCCATTTCAACTGTCATAGTAAAGGGTGATCCTTAAATAATAATGCAGTAATTATCTAATACTTGAGTAAATTCATCAAGTATTCGGTGCAATTAAATCTTCCCACACGAAAGTTTGTGTAAAACTGTTTAATTTGCGCTTCCATTGAAATACTTCAGTAGAGACGACCATGGTTTCTGGCGTAAAACCTTTGGGTAAAGCAAACACATATTGTCGTTCCAAAAAGTATTGATAGCGATAACCCATGGATGTATCACTATTTGGAATGATGTCTGAATCAATAAGTAGCTGAGATAAACTCAATGAAGTGGCTTTATCATTTTGCATACCCATTAATTTGATAGTTAAGTCACCGTTAATTAAGGCTTTTAAAGCTCGACCTTGTAACAATAAAATGTCTAGCACATATTGATTAGGTATAGGTAACGCCATGATATGTGCATGGTGAATGGCAAAAGGTCCAGTATTATTACTTTCCCCGAGTACGGCTTGGTATAAATCAATTTTTTGTTGAAGCGTTTTATTTTCACTCCGTGCATCAGTGATATCTTGTTGGATAAGTTGTTGCACAGATTTACTCATCTCTAACTGAACTTGAAGCTGACTTAATTCTTGGACAAGTCGAATATTTTCTGCCTGGGCATGCGCAATTGTGCCAGTCTTAATTTGATACGCTTTGAGCGACTGCTCGGTATTCATTAATGCCAGTCGATATCCAATAAACATCATCAACAACATGACGGTGATAATCACTGCATAAAACCGAAATGCACTGCCATTTTGTTTCAATCTGAACAAATCCACACCTAGTCCTATTTGCTTATCTAGATTATTCTCACATTATGATATTATGCCATTTATTCATCTGCTCTATGAACTTTTATTCATCACATAGTGAAAAACTAACATGTTAGATGCATTGCGAATTACATTATCCTATCCTAGAACTTCTTGGCAACTATGCTTACTAGGAGTTATAGCAGGTGTTTGCGCTGCCACCGTTATCATCATTTTCAGACTCTCTTTTCAATACATTCAGCTACAGTTATTACCAGAGCTTGGGGCTTATGAGCAACTTTCATGGTATGAACGATTTATGTTACCTTTCTTAGGCGTCATTGCCATATATATGGTCGCCTGGATAACAGGCTTTGAGCATTTTCGTCTGGGCATTCCATTTGTCATCCATCGCGTTAAAAAGCACTTTGGATTAATGCCACTACGGACTAGTATCAATCAATTTTTGGGCGGGATTTTTGCGCTAGCCAGTGGTTTTTTTGTTGGTCGAGAAGGTCCATCGGTGCACCTTGGCGCCGCGGGTACAAGCTTTCTTGGAGACGGGTTAAAACTCCCCTATAACTGTATTCGGATTTTGACTGGTTGTGGTATCGCTGCAGGTATAGCCGCTTCATTTAATACTCCCTTTGCTGCCGTCATTTTTGTGATGGAGGTAGTCATGCGTAATTATCGGATCCATATATTTATCCCTATTATGCTTTCCGCAGCCATAGGCTCGGTGATGTCACGACTAGTATTCGGTGAAGGCACAGGGTTGTTGTTTTTATCGTTCGAACATCTTGATAGTATTATTTATTTATATCTGGTCTTGTTTGGGATGTCTTTAGGGGCAGTTTCTGCGCTATTCAATCAACAACTGATCAACTTAATGAAATATGCACAGCAATTCTCAATGGCAACGCGTTTTACAGTGGCAGCATTTATTACTGGCGCTATTGGAGTATTCATCCCTGACGCAATGGGCGCTGAATTTGATGCCGTGCATTCGTTATTAAATACAGATATCGCCATTGGAATGGTGTTAGGTATTTTAGTCGCTAAATTTATTCTCGCGCTAGTCTCGATTGGTCTAGGGATCCCCGGAGGGATAATCGGTCCCGTCATGGTCATTGGAATGTTTTCAGGGGCACTTTTAGCCTACCCACTTGAGACATTAATGAATTCGACTGAGTACCATGACGGTTATGTCTTATTAGGCGTCGCAGGCATGCTTACCGCCGTTCTGCATGCACCTCTTGCCGCGCTAAGCGCCGTTATGGAACTATCCTATGCACCAGAAATACTATTGCCTGCAATTTTGGTTGTCGTACCCGCATATGTAGTCTCTAGCCAGATATTCAAAAATCGCTCAATTTTCATTCGCCAAATGGAAATGCAAGACCTGCCCTATAAGCAAACAGCCATTACCCAAAGTTTAGAAAAAACCGGTGTACTCGCGCTTTGCAAACAAAACGTATATCAGTTTGATCATCACCAAATCCTTGAAATGATGGAATATATTAAACATCACCCTACCGACAATGTGATTTATCGTGAAGATAAGAATGCGCCATGGCATTTGGTTGAGACAAATACTCAACTAGAAGAAGATTCTTTACCTTATATCACCTCAACTTTACCTATATATAGCTATCAAAATACCTTAGCTGAAGTATATGATGAACTTAAAGCGAAACGCTCCGGGGCGGTGATTATAAAATGTCATCTTGAAGAAAAAGTGTATGGCATTATTACTTGGGATGCCTTACACCGTTATTTATTTAAACTCGAGCACTAACACAGAGGACATTGCATGTCATTATTATGGATAAAAGCGTTACACGTCTTTTTTATGGTTGCATGGATGGCTGGCATTTTTTATTTGCCTCGTTTGTTTGTCTACTTTGCTGAAAATGAAGATGTGAACACACGTGCTGTGTTTAAAATCATGCAAAGACGATTATGGTTTTTTGTCGCCCCCTTTGCTTTATTAACCCTGATATTTGGCGTCTGGTTAATTACTATTTATGGTATGGATTGGTTCCGGGCCTCAACTTGGCTTCATATCAAACTCGCCTTACTTATAGGGCTATACGGTTACTATGCATATCTCTATTTCATCATGCGTGATTTGGCCCAGGAAAAGAATATTCGTAGTCCCAAATTTTATCGTTTTTTGAATGAAGCACCGGTGCTCGTATTATTAGCAATTGTTATTTTAGCGGTGGTGAAACCGATTTAGACTGTGAATCAAACATTAATGGCATAATGTGTGGAAACATTCGTCCGCCATTGTTAATCCGTGCCATTTTATGTCATAGTGATGCATAGACATTAATAACAACAATAATAAAAACAATATGTCATCATCACGTTCTCGCTATTCTGGATTATTAGTTACTGCTGCATTTATTGGTCCGGGAACCGTTACCACGGCAACGCTTGCAGGTGCTCAATTTGGATACGGCCTGTTATGGGCTCTGGTATTTTCAATTGTGGCGACGATCATCATTCAAGATATGGCAAGTCGCGTTGGAATAGTGGCCCAAATGGGACTGTCCGAAGCGCTTCACAAAACAATTTCCCAACCTCTATTAAAACTATTCATGATATTGCTGGTAGTCAGTGCTATTGGTATAGGTAACGCTGCTTATGAGGCGGGTAATATTACCGGTGCTTCGCTTGGCTTAGCATCAGTGACCCCCGTCGAGTTACCCATGTGGATTAGTCTGATAGCTATTATTGCCGGCATCGCTATCTTGTCCGGAAATTTATGGTTTATTGAGCGCTTATTAATGACGTTAGTGTTGTTGATGAGTATCGTGTTTATTATCGCATTTAGCTTTAGTCAGCCTCAACTAGGCCTACTTGTTAAGGGAATGACAAATATTCATATCAATGCGGATAATATTACTATGGTTATCGCACTGATAGGCACCACAATTGTCCCTTATAATATCTTTATGCAATCAAGTTTGCTGGCTAAAGGGGGTTCACAACATCATTTATTGCCCCAGATAAAAGAGCAACGCCTCAAAAATGTATTTAGCTTCTCACTGGGAGGCCTGATCACTATTGCTATTATTGGTACTGCAGCGAGTACTTTTTTTGTGCAAGGATTATCAGTAGACACGTCTAATTTAGCGTTACAATTACAGCCACTATTAGGGGACTATGCAACATTGTTTTTTGCTGCTGGACTATTTGCTGCTGGGTTGACCAGTGCTATTACAGCACCGATTGCCGGGGCTTACGCAGTATGTGGCGCCTTACAATCACATACAACACCACAGGACAATAGCTTTAAAGTCGTAGCGAGTATTATTTTAATCTCAGGTATAGTGGTTGCATTGAGTGGCATCAACCCTATTGCTGCCATCATTTTTGCCCAAGCAACGAATGCGTTATTACTCCCCATCATTGCTATATTTCTTTTAATAGTGGTCAATAACAAACGCATTATGCGCCAACACACGAACAGTATGATTAGTAATATGCTCAGTATGTTGATTGTGACACTTGTATTAGGTTTAGGTAGTTATAAGCTGTGGATGTTGTGATTTGTCAACGATAAGAGCTGGTGATGCTGTAATCTGTCATTAAGATAGCCGAATATTAAACTCAGCTATCTCAATGAGATAACACTTACCGACTTAATCGGTCCACAACTTCTTCAAGCATACTGCGAGAGACACCAAAGTTTAAGCGGAAGAAATGCTCATCGCCAAAATCAGCGCCTGGAGATGGTCCTACTCCGCGAGATTCACACCAATCTTGTACATTTTTTGCACCTTGCAAATCTAGTGCACTGGCATCTACCCACATTAAAAACGTCGCAGGTGCAGGAATTGCTTTAAGACCAGGAATTGCATTAATTGCTTTGGCCAGATAGTCACGGTTACCAATCAAATAATTACGTTGAGCTTCATGCCAATCATTCGCAAGCGTGAATGCCGCTTGGGTCGCAATCAATCCCATAATATTGACCCACGGTACAATACCACGCGCAGCTAAATTAAATTGCTGACGTACTTGAGCATCAGGAATGATTGCAAAAGAAGCGCCTAAACCGGCAATATTGAAGGTCTTATTCGCTGCCATTAACGTAATCGAACGAGATTGTAATGTCGGATGATTCCCAGCTGGCAAATGCTGAATATCATCTAAAATCAAATCACAATGAATTTCATCGGAACATAAAATCACATTATTATCAGTACAGATTTGAGCGATTTTGTCTAATTGAGCTTGATTCAATGTGCTGCCAACAGGATTCATTGGGTTACACATGATAAAGACTTTGGCTTTGGGATCTTTGGCTTGCGTTTCCAAAGCATCAAAATCAATCATCCAACCATCTGTTTGTTCGACCGTTGGAATATGCACGCCTTCACAATGATTAATTTCTGGAGAAGCAATGATCGGTGGGTAATTCGGTGTTTGGATCAGGACTTTATCTCCCGGCTCACAAAACGCTCTAATCGCGACATTGAACCCTGGACACACTCCAGGCGTCCAAACTATCCAACTTGGTTGGATATCCCAACCATATTGAGATTTACACCAGTGCACAACAGCTTCGTTCGCAGGTTGATGTTGAGATGGAAGATGATAGCCTAGCACACCGTGGTCTAATTGTTGACGACATGCGTTAATGATAGACGGAGCGACTTTAAACTCAGTATCGGCGATCCACATAGGTAGAATATCTTTACCTTTGTATTTTTCCCATTTACAAGAGAAAGTACCGGAACGATCTACACGTTCATCAAAATTAAACATAGAAAATGAATACCCTAAAATTATTTACTCAATAAATTATATCTTAATAATCGCTATAGGCTAAAGAATTGAAAGCTATTTCTCATAACCTGATTTATTATGAGTATATTATGGAATCAAAATGAGAAAAAACGATGGCAAAACGCGGTTCAAATAAACCTAAATTCCGTGAAGATTTTGGGGTCTTTATCTGCGAGCATGTGCTCAATGATAATAAAAAAATTCTACAGGTCACTCGAGATATGGAAGGTGATTGGCAGTTTACTTGCGGTGATGATATCGCAGATGAAGCGTCTGATTTACACCTAGTCGCGGTCGGCGGATTAATCCAACGCGATAAAACGCTCAGTGATGCCGTGATACTAGAACCCGGTCAAGGCATTGAGCGTGCTGCGACTTACAAAGACTGGGAAACGTTTACCTTAGAGGAATAATCTACATAGGTGTCTATACTAGTTATAGATGGTTTAAAGCTTAAATACTATCTGACACGAAGCATATTTTCAGAAATACACCACTGTTAAGGACACATCATGACGACCTTCACTAAAACTATCATGCTGATAAGCATAATTTTGCTTGCATGTGTATGTTATTTCATTGGCACCGTCAAAGGGGCTATTGCATTTATTGCTTTAGGCATATTACTGGAAATATGCTTTTGGGTAGGTATTTTTAAAACAACAAAAAAAGCCGCTTCATAAAAGCGGCTTTCCAAATCTTACATCAGCAAAAGATTAATCTTTTGGTGCGCGACTTGCGCGTTTACGTTCGTTTTCAGTTAATAACTTCTTACGAATACGAATGCTTTCTGGTGTGACTTCGACTAATTCATCATCATCAATAAATTCTAACGCTTGCTCAAGTGTGTATACAATTGGGGGTACAAGCGTTTGTGCTTCATCAGTACCTGATGCACGAACGTTGGTTAATTGCTTACCTTTAAGCGCGTTAACGGTTAAGTCATTTTCACGACTATGGATACCAATGATCATGCCTTCGTATACTTCAACACCATGACCGATAAACATACGACCACGTTCTTGTAAGTTAAATAATGCGTTAGTTAATGCTTTACCTGTGGCATTAGCAATCAATACACCATTTTTACGCATACCGATGTTGCCACCTTTGTGCGGACCATAATGATCAAATGTATGATATAACAAACCAGAACCAGAAGTCAGAGTCATAAAGTCAGTTTGGAAACCGATCAAACCACGACTTGGTACGACGAAATCGACACGTACTCGGCCTTTACCATCCGGGGTCATGTTGGTCATTTCCGCTTTACGCAGACCAAGTTGTTCGATGATAGAACCTTGGTGCTCTTCTTGTAAATCGACCGTCATTGTTTCAAACGGTTCCATTAACACGCCATCTTCTTCTTTTAAGATAACTTCTGGACGTGATACTGCTAACTCGTAGCCTTCACGACGCATGTTTTCAATTAAGATACCTAAGTGTAATTCACCACGACCCGATACGCGGAATTTATCCGGATCATCCATTTCTTCTACACGTAATGCAACGTTATGAACAAGTTCAGCTTGAAGGCGCTCAAGTATATTACGCGAGGTAACAAACTTACCTTCTTTACCCGCAAATGGCGAGGTATTAACTTGGAAAGTCATCGTCACTGTTGGTTCATCAACGGATAATGCCGGTAGTGCTTCCACTTCGTTCACATCACAAATCGTATCTGAGATTTTCAACTCGCCTAAACCAGTAATTGCGATGATGTCACCTGCAGCTGCAGAATCGACATCATGACGGTCCAGACCTAAGTAACCTAATACTTTACCGACTTTACCGTTACGCTTTTCACCTTCAGCGTTCACGATAGTCACTTGCTGATTAACTTTCACGGTACCTCGTGTAATACGACCTACACCGATAACACCCACGTATGAGTTATAATCTAGCTGCGAAATCTGCATTTGAAATGCACCTTCAGGATCAGCGGCTGGCGGTGCAACTTGCTCTACAATCGTTTCAAATAATGGTGTCATGTCTTCGCTTGGCACGTCAACATCGTTGGTTGCCCAACCATTGATAGCAGAGGCATATACAACTTGGAAATCTAATTGGTCATCAGTCGCACCTAGGTTATCAAACAAATCAAACACTTGATCGATAACCCAATCAGGACGTGCACCTGGCTTATCAATTTTATTGATAACGACGATAGGCTTAAGACCTTGAGCAAATGCTTTCTGCGTCACAAAACGCGTTTGTGGCATAGGGCCTTCTTGGGCATCAACTAGCAATAATACAGAATCAGCCATCGACATAACACGCTCTACTTCTCCACCGAAATCAGCGTGTCCAGGAGTATCGACGATGTTAATACGGAAATCGTTCCAGTTAATTGCCGTGTTTTTCGCTAAGATCGTGATACCACGTTCTTTTTCAATGTCGTTTGAATCCATTACACGTTCTTCAGCTTCACCACGAGACTCTAAAGTACCTGATTGCTGTAATAATTTATCAACTAAGGTGGTTTTACCATGGTCGACGTGAGCGATAATCGCGATGTTACGTAATTTCTCAATTGAGGTCTGGTTAGCAGACATGTAATGTACTCTCTATAAATAAAAATCAAGGCTATTGTAAACTGCGAATTACAGTACAACAGTATCATGGGCGCGCATTCTACAGACTTATGCCTCAATAAGCGACTAAATTCGGCGAAATTAATACTAAAAAAGCAAGCCACTAGGGCTTGCTTTTTAATTTGGACAACAAATATCCGCTTATTTTAATTATCAATTAAAACGTGTAGCTTGCACCGAATGTGATTCGACGGTCAGCTAAACCTTGGAAACATAATATTGCGCCTTCGTTAACACAAGACTGGGTGATATCAGACTTAGTTAAGTTAACACCTTCAACACCAATGTTAAGTTGCTCGTTCACATCGTAACTGATACTTGCATTTAACTGACCACGGTCATGTGTATACACAGGGAAACCTAAAGTCGAGTTACGTGATGCACCACCGGCAGTATCATCAGTACGGAACGCTTCACGCCATGTGTAACGCATACGTGCAGAGATACCAAATTTCTCGTAATACGCTGTTAAGTTATACGCATTTTCAGAGAAATCTAATAAACCTTGAACTGCTGTTACTGGTACAAATTGGCTATCATCATAAATCCCGTTGATTGCATTAAAGATATCAATACCACGCTTAGGTGCACTGTTTTCGATTGAACCACCTTTATAGTCTTGAATCGTGTAGTTAGCAATGAAACCAAAACCTGACGCCCAACCTAACTGTTCTTCAAAGCTAGATAAATCATACTGAATCGCCATTTCGATACCAGTTTGAGTTGTTTTCGCTGGATCGTTTGTCTTAGTAGATTTGTCAACACAAGCACCAGTAGTACCTAGTGGTGCTAAGAAATCATCACCTTCAGCTACTGGATTAAATATACCACCAGCTGAACAACTTGGGTCATTTGTTGCAAAGAAACCATTTGCATCAGTAGGTGAGCTATCTAATGTAGATACAAATAAGTTAGTAATTTCTTTATCGAAATAACCAATGCTAACTACAGCCGCTTCGGTAAAGTACCATTCTGCTGATAAATCTAACGTAGTAATTTCTTGAGGCTCAAGACCAGGGTTACCAATTGAAACCGATTGGTTAATATTAGTAGGGAATGAAACCGACGTATTCAAATCTGAGAAATTTGGACGACGAATATCTTGGCCCCAACCCAAACGAAGCACAACATCATCATGTGGCGTCGCCACAACGTTTAATTTAGGTAAAGTAAAGCTGTAATCACCTGAAATAGTTGTTAAGTTTGCACCAGCGTTGGTAATAGTATTACCCGTTGAATCAACATCAGTACTGATGTGACGCACACCAAAGTTACCTTGTACATTTTCAAATTCGAAGTTCGCTTGTGCATACAATGCAGTCGTTTTTTCTTCAATGTTAAAAAATGCAGAAGTCGATGGAGTCAAGTTCGCCGCAGTATCTTTAGAACCAATTTCTTCAAGCGCGCCTTCTAATGTGCTAAGTACTAAATCAGGGTTACTGAACGCTAAATTAGGATTTATGATAATGAAGTTACGCATTGCTAACTCACGACCATCCGCATCGCCAAAATTACTTGGACCAGCTACTAGTAACTCTTCAAACATATTACCACGTGGGCTATCTACCATTTTGCTGAAGCCACCAATACGGTCAGAAATACGGTTAAACTCACTTTCACGAGTGCTATAGCGGAAACCAAAATCAACAGATGTGATTGGATTATCTTCTAGGTAATAAGTGAAATCACCACGGAATGCATCTAATGAGTTATTAGTCTCGTTAGCGCCAACATCAACTTGATCTAGTACGACGTTTGCAGGGTCCATTAACTGGTCAATGGTAGGTGCAAACGGAGAATCAAAGTTGATTCCGAAAGTCAATGCGCCGCCAGTTAGGTCATAAATGAACGGTACAGGATTATCATTACTGGTGCTAGAGGTGATGTTACCATCATCGTCAAGACCATCTAATGGTGCATTCGGGTTGATAAAGTTAAGTGTTGTACTTAAATTTGGATTTGTTGTTTCAGAACTTGTTGAAGAATACTCAAAAGTAGCAAACAAATTATCCGTAATATTAATCTCTCCGCCAATACGGAATAACTCTGTATCAGTCAGACGTGCACCAGTATCACTACTAAAACGTAGATTTGGATCATCGTCATCTTTGGCTAAATCTGGCTCAATCGTACCGCGAACAGCTGCTTGAATACTGCCTAACTGAACCCCATCCAAAGAACCGTAATTTACCGTTTCAAATTGAGTAGGTAGATTTTGGTTAAGTACTGAACTTACACCAGAACCTTGTACACGAGTACTGTCTTGACGACGTTCTTGGTCAGTTAATACAACATCTACGAAAAACTTCATATCATCATTTGGTGCAAACTCAAATGTCGTAGAGATATTTGTTGTTTCATATTCATAGTTTTCATATTCTTGGTTTAAGAATTGAATACCCAAGAAATCAAAATCTTGACACACTGGACGTTTAGAAATGTCTTCAGTAGACCCACCACGAACCACCACAGCATCACAATTTTCTACTAAGCTACCATCACGGTCAACACGTGGACGGAATGAAGATGATTCTTGTTGAGTAACACTTCCACTCATAACAAAACCGAAACGACCTGAATCATTTTCCCAGTTATCGCCAAATGCTGCTGAGAAACGCGGCTGAATGCCATCAGTAGTTAAACTACTATCTTCGCCTTGAACTCGAACGTTAATTAATCGATCGTCTAATTCTAAAGGACGAATAGTACGTAAATCAACGGTACCACCGACTGAACCTTCAATCGTTTTTGCTTCAGAAGCTTTAGTCACTTCCAAACCAGCAATAATTGATGCAGATACATCCTCAAAGCTAATACCACCACGGCCAGTACCGGCACCTACAGTTTGAACACCATTAATTAAAACGTTGTTTGAGTTAGAACCACGAATTTGTACCCCAGTACCCACACCAGCTGTACGAGTGATTTGGACACCCGTAATGTTTTCTAATACTTCAGCTAAGTTTTGGTCAGGTAGCTTACCAATATCTTCTGCCTGGATAATTTCAACTAAGTTAGTAGCTGAACGCTTTTCTGCCAACGCATTGGTTAATGAACTACGAATACCAGATACTTCGATGACTTCTACATCTTGCGCTGTTGCTGCTTCTTGTGCGTTAACAGTCGCTGCCATATTTAAGCTTGTAGCAGTTAGTACTGCTAAAGAAATTTTTGAAAGTTTATGTGCCACAGTGTGCTCCTTTGTAGTTTTATAATTAATTCTATAAAACTACTTTTTACTAATTTGTTGTGTGTGTTAACTCAATGTGATGTTACATCAAATGAATTAACAATATACTTACAAACAAATACAATCATGTCAAGCCAGATAGATTAACTTTGGTAATAATATAAATATAAAAATTCTATTTTTGGTATTACCAAATAGTAATTTAGTGTTTATTTCAATTAAATCAATGGTTTAATCTTATTGGTGTATTTAAAAATATTAATACTTATGTTCATTTTTAATTCTTATTATCTTTATCAGTGAATACTATATCGAATAAAAATGTTAATTGATTAATTGATGACAGAAATAGGTATAACAAAAATTAAAACACAAGATGACAATGAGTACAGCCCGGTAACTACATTTTGGTTTACAAATCAAGATAACTATAATTTTTAATGGTGTTGTGACACAAAATATTCTACATTAATGGGCGTTCTGTTATTTTTAGGTCGAAAACAACGTTTGCACCACTTTAACTCAATGTTGCACATGTTTGGTGCAAAAATGGTGTGAGTTATGATTTTGTCACCTTACATATCAATTTGTGTCCCATGTTTATCACGTTTTAGTCGTTTTAAATTAAATGGCATATAATTTGCAATTAGCAGTAACACCCTAGTTCGTTTATTTAACAGCGGGCCACAGATAACAGTTTTTTATAGTTAAATTGGAGACAATAAATGTCAATTGAAAAGGCGTTAGAACTCATTAAAGAAAGCGAAGCAAAATTTATCGACCTTCGTTTTACAGATACTAAAGGTAAAGAGCAACACGTCTCTATACCTACTCATCAAATTGATGATGATTTTTTCGAAGAAGGCAAAATGTTTGATGGGTCTTCTATTGCTGGATGGAAAGGTATTAACGAATCAGATATGGTGTTAATGCCAGATCCAACTACCGTTGTCATTGACCCATTTGCAGAAGAAACTCAAATTAACATTCGTTGTGATATCGTTGAACCACTAACAATGGAAGGTTACGAGCGTGATCCACGTTCTGTTGCTAAACGCGCAGAAGAATATTTAAAATCTACGGGTATCGGTGATACTGTGTTGATTGGCCCAGAGCCAGAGTTCTTCTTATTTGACGACGTTCGTTTCCATACAGATATGGCGGGTTCATTCTTCAAAATCAATGCTGAAGAAGCAAAATGGAATTCAGGTACAGAATACGAAGATGGCAACATGGGCCACCGCCCTGGCGTTAAAGGCGGCTACTTCCCAGTACCTCCTGTCGATTCAGCGCATGACATCCGCGCTGCTATGTGTCTAGTAATGGAAGATATGGGTTTAACTGTAGAAGCGCATCACCACGAAGTAGCGACTGCAGGTCAAAACGAGATTGCTACTATGTTCAACACAATGGTAGCGAAAGCAGACGAAATCCAAATCTATAAGTATGTTGTTCATAACGTTGCTCATGCTTATGGTCAAACAGCCACCTTTATGCCTAAGCCTCTAGTAGGTGATAACGGTTCTGGTATGCACGTACACCAATCAATTTCTAAAGATGGTAAAAACATCTTTGCGGGTGACAAGTACGCCGGTCTTTCTGAAGAAGCATTATATTACATTGGTGGTGTTATTAAACACGCTCGTGCATTGAATGCCTTTACTAACGCATCAACTAACTCATATAAACGTCTTGTACCAGGATTCGAAGCGCCAGTTATGCTTGCATACTCTGCACGTAACCGTTCTGCGTCTATCCGTATTCCATTTGTTACTAGTGATCGCGCACGTCGTATCGAAGTACGCTTCCCTGACCCAACAGCTAACCCATACCTTGCTTTCACTGCATTGTTAATGGCTGGCCTTGACGGGATCAAAAACAAAATCCACCCTGGTGATGCAGCAGATAAAGATCTATATGACTTACCAGCAGAAGAAGCAGCAGCGATTCCTACGGTTGCTAGCTCGTTAGAACAAGCACTTGAAGCTCTTGATGCTGACCGTGATTTCTTAACCCAAGGTGGTGTTATGACAGATGACATGATTGATGCTTACATTGCACTTAAGCAAGAAGAAGTAACATTAATCAATTCTTCTACACACCCACTAGAATTCGATATGTACTATAGCTGTTAAGTTATAAATATATTAATTCTTAAAAAGTCTGCTTCGGCAGGCTTTTTTTATGCCCGTAAATTATTTTATGAAAACTGTTCAAAACGGCAAAGTAATTGCAATAGTTAATTTAAATTTGAACTTTGTGCACTAAAATGGCTAGCAGCTTAGTTAAAGTGCTATTTTATTTTCATTGATCAATCATAATTAAATTAATTGATGGCGAACCGCACCTTTTTGGTGCATAGTTAGGATTATGAATATTTCATTCGACAAAATTTTCGATAACTTGATTACAGCAGTATTAGTCATCAATACTCGTTTTGAAGTTCAATACGCGAATCAAGCAACCCTTGGCTTCCTAAAAACCGGTCGTAAACAGCTATACCAATATGCTTTAAATGATTTTATCTTATTTTCATCTTTAGATAAGAGCCGTTTTTTGAATGCACTCAGTAGTCATGAAAATTTTAGTGAGAATGAAGTCGAACTCTGTTTAATTGATGAATCAGTATTATTATTTGATATTGCCGTAACTTATCTTACTCAAGATAAAGAAGAGCTGTTATTAATCGAAGCAAAACACATCGATCAGCAACGCCGAATTAGTAAAGAAAACCAACAAGCCACCCAGCAAAATGCTGCAAAACAGTTAGTTCGTGGTTTAGCGCATGAGATCAAGAACCCTTTAGGTGGAATAAGAGGCGCAGCACAGTTACTTGCTATGGAACTAGACACTCCAGAACAGACTGAATATACGCAAATGATCATCAAACAATCCGATCGCTTACGTGCATTAGTAGATCGATTACTAGGGCCTAATTCACTTCCGCACTTTTCTCTACAAAATATACATATGCCAATCGAGGCAGTACTGCAACTAGTAAAAGCCGATAATAAATACAATATTAATATCGTTCGAGACTATGATCCAAGTATTCCTGATGTCAATATTGATGCCAATATGATCCAGCAAACACTTCTCAATGTCATCAAAAACGCCATGCAAGCTTTAGAAGAATCTGACACTAAATTACCTGTAATTAGAATCAAAACACGCGTGGCACGTCAACAGGTAGTACTGGGTAAAAAACACCCTCTATGTGCAGTCATCCATATTTTTGACAATGGACCAGGCATTCCAAAATCTTTGCGAGATACGCTGTTCTATCCCATGGTTACCACTAAAAAAACGGGATCTGGACTTGGCTTATCTATCGCACAAACACTAATTCAACACCATCAAGGTAAAATAGAACTCGAGACGCGCCGTGGACAAACTGAATTTTCTATTTTTTTACCTATTACCAAAGTGGGAGATAAGTTATGAATAACGAAGCTGTCTGGATTTTAGATGACGATAGTTCTATTCGCTGGGTATTACAAAAAGCATTAAAAACAGCAGATATTGAATCTTGCTGTTTTGAAAATCCACACGACTTACTATTACAATTGCGCTCAGGTCAAGTACCTGAAGTCATTATTTCAGACGTTAAAATGCCGCAGATGGACGGAATAACGTTATTAAATGAAGTTCACTCACATTATCCTGAGTTACCTGTCATTATTATGACAGCACATTCAGATTTAGATTCAGCTGTGAACGCTTATCAATCCGGTGCTTTTGAATACCTTCCTAAACCTTTTGATATTACCGAAGCAGTCGGATTGACTGAGCGAGCTTTGGCACACGTAAAAGAACAAACAAAAGTAGAACAGCCTTCGCCAACCTCGTTGAGTTCAGAAATCATTGGGGCTGCACCAGCCATGCAAGAAGTATTCAGAGCGATTGGTCGACTAGCACGTTCAAGTATTTCGGTATTGATCAATGGTCAATCAGGTACTGGTAAAGAGTTAGTGGCACATGCATTACATAAACACTCACCTCGTGCAAATAAACCATTTATTGCATTGAATATGGCTGCTATCCCTGCTGATTTAATTGAATCTGAATTGTTTGGCCATGAAAAAGGCGCTTTCACTGGTGCTCAGTCCACTCGTAAAGGACGTTTTGAACAAGCCAATGGTGGTACATTATTTTTAGATGAAATTGGGGATATGCCATTAGATATCCAGACTAGGTTACTGCGCGTATTAGCAGACGGACAATTTTATCGTGTGGGTGGCCATGAAGCCGTATCAGTTGATGTTCGCATTATTGCAGCGACTCATCAAGATTTAGAAAAACTCGTCGCCAAGAATAAATTTCGTGAAGATTTATATCACCGTTTAAATGTGATTCGTATCCATATTCCATCACTTAATGATCGCAAAGAAGATATTCCCTTACTAGCTAGCCATTTCTTGCAACGAGCTGCCAAAGAACTCGAAGTAGAAATTAAAGTACTGACTAAGGAAACCCAACAGCTACTAACAGGATTAGATTGGCCTGGTAATGTTCGACAACTCGAAAATGTTTGTCGCTGGGTCACTGTGATGGCGTCATCACAAGAAGTTTTACCCAGTGATTTACCTCCAGAATTACTACAATCAAAACAACCGGTACTACAAAATTCTAATCTAAACAGCAAAGAAGGTCATAGCGAATTAGAGACTTCATGGCAACATCTATTAGCGAAATGGACCGATGAACAGCTAGCGACTCATCAAGATGGGATCTTAAATAATGCCGCTTTTGAGTTTGAAAAAATTATGCTGGAACGTGCATTGATGCACACCCATGGTCATAAACAAGAAGCAGCTAAGCGTTTAGGATGGGGACGAAATACATTAACTCGCAAACTAAAAGAATTAGATATTCAATAAGTAAACTTAACATTGAGTTTTATATGATCAATTTGACTAAAATCTAATGAGAAACTCTCCATCAACAATTATTTTCGGGTATAATCCAACCCAAATTTGTTTTTGAGCGTACACGTGTTAGCTATAGTTAGATTCTTAACCCTCTTAATTTACTTTATTTTAATGAATAGCGTTTTATTACTGATATTCATATCCCGCCCCTTCCATCGAAGTAGTGTTGCATTAGGTGGCCAATGGTACGGTTCAATGGCTAAAATTATGGGATTAAAGGTAATTGTTCAAGGTCGTCATCACGTTGATCCTAAACAAACCTACGTCTGCATTGCTAATCATCAGAACAGTTTTGATTTAATAACCATATGTAAAGCCGCATTTAATGGTGTCGTCACAGTGGGCAAGAAAAGTTTAATTTGGATACCATTTTTTGGCTTAATCTATTATTTTTCAGGCAATATCATGATTGATCGTAAAAACTCTGGAAAAGCTCGTGACACACTAAAATTCACTGCTAAAAAGATCCTTGATGGGAATTTTTCAGTGTGGTTTTTCCCGGAAGGAACTCGCAGTTATGGAAAAGGGTTACTTCCATTTAAAACAGGTGCGTTTAGGATTGCAGAGCAAACTGGGAAATCCTTGTTAATGATTTGTGCGAGTGATACACACCACCAAATCAAATGGAATCGTTGGAATAACGGCACTGTATTAGTGAAATTTTATGAACCAGAACCGTTGAACTTAAGTATGGATATAAAAGGAAATACTGAGCACTTTCATCACAAAATGGAAACACGTTTAGCAAAATTAACCGATGAAGCAAAGCAATTAAACCGACACATTCAAGCTTAATAGCGAAGGAAAGTATTATGAATATTGATGAGCGTGATGAATGGTTAGACTTTACAAACGAAATAGTTGATGCATTAATTAATGATGGAAGTGATCCTGCCGGGACTTATACAATCGAACATCACATTGCCGGACAAAATTTTGATATGCTCGAAAAAGCTGCGGTAGATGCATTTAAAGCTGGTTTTGAAGTAGGTGATGCAGAAGAAATGCCGTTAGATGATGGTGGCATCATTTTTTGTTTCGACGCGGTAGCTACACGTCCATTAAAACGCGATATATTAATAGAAGACTTAGATGCCTTGCTTAAAATAGCTGACAAGCATAAAGTACATTATGATGGGTGGGGCACACAATACATCGAACCCACACAATAACTCGTAAATATAAAAAAAGTCTCTTAAT
>Ga0233438_10000960_pt1 | contig 34029 bp, 33 predicted proteins | sample SI_123_September_FD_182720 | JGI IMG/M metagenome (GOLD analysis project Ga0233438, IMG submission 182720) | Seawater microbial communities from Saanich Inlet, British Columbia, Canada - SI_123_September2016_10_MG | ecosystem: Environmental > Aquatic > Marine > Inlet | place: Canada: British...
CTATAGATAAATATACCGCCGAATCTTTTACACGTTTTCTAAAAATTGAACAGCAGTATAGTGATAATTACTGCGGGCAGCTCTTAAAATTATTGAAGATTATTCTGCGTGATGCAGAGAAAAGCGGATTGGAAGTGCACCCCTATTCCAATTATATCGAGTCTTTTAAACAGAAAAGTTCCGATCGTATCCTACATATTTTAAATCCACAGGAAATAAAAGCATTAAAGAGATTACAGCATATCCCTGAAGATTATGCAGATAGTTATAGTTGGTTATTAATTGGTTTGTGTATCGGGCAGCGAGTCTCAGATTTATTAAAATTAACACCAAGTAATATTAGAAAAGCACCTACAGGATTATATATAGATATATTACAACAGAAAACAAAGAAGGCGGTGACTGTTGGTGTGGCAGATCCTTTAGTTATTGAACTATTAGAAAATGAATTCCCGAGAAGAGTATCTCAAGTGGTGTTTAATAAACAAATCAAAGCACTTTGTAAAATGGCAGGAATTGAAGGATTGGTGTCTGGGTTTAAGAACAACCCGAAGACAAGAAGGAAGGAAATTGTAAATGCTCCGAAATATGAGTTTATAACCTCACATATTATGAGAAGATCTTTTGCATCTAATTATTACGGGAAAATTGAAACACCACTACTTATGAATATCACTGGGCATTCTAAAGAAAGTACTTTTCTGACTTATATAGGAACGCATCAAAATAAAGATGCTTTGGCAGATTTATTTATGCAGCAGGCAGGAGTTATTTGGTAATGTTATTTTTTTATCCCTAACTGAATTCCTTTTTCTTTGTACCAGTTTTTATCAGTTAGTCTTTTAAACATCCAAATTCGATACTCTTTGTATATTATACACTTATAAATAGTGTTTACTCTAGATTTAATAAACAGATATCTCTTAATGAGTTTGTGTCGTCTTTTTGTTGTTTTCCTGTTCGTAAATTGATTATTAAAAATACTTAAATAGGAAGTTGTGTTTTTTGTAATGTTGTATTCTAAACTACCTACCTTGTTAAAAACTTCATAACAACCTGCTAAAAAACAATTTAAAGGATTAGCTAGTTTGTCTAATGCATTTACCGCATCTTTTGTATTTGTTTTTTTAGACAATAAAAGAACATCATAGGCATTTCTTAAGGCCATTGTTTTATAATAAAAACCATTATCGTTAATTTGATTCGCAATAATGGATAGGTTTAATTTGTGTGCATAACTCAAAACTGCAGCACCATTTATAAGCTGACTTTCTTTCTCTACAAAACTATAATTAAATTCGTTGGTATATTTTTTTATGCTTAAAAAATCCTTATGAACCTCTATAGCTGCAATAGTATTCTCCTTTTGAAGTCTTCCGTAATGTTTAGTATATGGAAAATGATATTTAGACTTATTTACTTTAGAATACCCATTATGCCTTAAAACTGTTATCGCTTTTGAATAGTCTTTTTTTGAGAAAATAAAATCAATATCTCCAACCATTCGTTCGGCAATATCCTCATATATTTCTGCTAATAGATTCCCCGTTCCTTTTAAGAATATTGGAGTGATATTATTATCTAACAATAGACTGTTTAAATCTTTTGCTTGTGAAATTATTTGTTTATTTCGCTCCCTGTTTATATCGGTAATATACTCCATGTAGCTAACCAACTCATGAGGTAAATACTGTAAGAAATCGACTCGTTTTAAATTACAATACAATGCCGGAAACACATAATGGGCTGTACTTACTTTTACAACAGCATCCCAGTCTACATGTGTTGTTTTAAGCATCAACTCTATTTCGTCTCTGTTCTTTTCTTCCAAAGAAATAGTCAAACATTTGGCAATAAAAAATAAGGTTTCTTTATAATTCAATTGATGATTTTTTTAATCCAAAGAAATTATTTGGTTAGATCTGGATCTTGATTGAAGTGGTCTTCTCTTTTCTCTTTTAATTGCTCTAGGGTAAATTTGTCTCGTACAGACTTTGTTTTAGGAAAGATATAATTAGACAGGGTTACAAAGACTTTTACCCGTTCTGTTTTTGTAAGCGTATCTTGGTTTATAAGCAGATCGTCCAGCACTTTTTCATAGAGTAATTCCATCTTTTCCTTAATGGAAGGTCCTTCTTTTTTTGCAGGTCCTCTTTTAGATTTTTTTCCTGCTTTCTTTGCGGATTTTGGATCGAATGGCATGTATTAAAATTAGTTTTAAACCAAATGTAACCAAAAAAGTTTACTTCTTTGGCAACCAACTGCTAGACTGAATTATTTATTGTTATAATTTTTTTTATAATATTCTTTGTAGTCCCCAGAAGTTATATTTTCTAACCATTCTTTGTTATCTAGGTACCAAGCAACCGTTTTTTCAATTCCTTCTTCAAATTGTAAGGATGGCATCCAACCTAATTCGTCCTTTAACTTAGAAGAATCAATTGCATAGCGTAAATCATGGCCTGCTCTATCGGTAACGTAAGTTATTAATTCATCAGAAGCTCCTTCTTCTCTTCCGAGCAATCGATCAACTGTTTTAATCATTACTTTGATTAAATCTATGTTTTTCCATTCATTGAATCCGCCGATATTATAGGTATCTCCTAATTTTCCTTTATGAAAAATAACATCAATCGCTCTTGCGTGATCATTTACAAACAACCAATCTCGAACATTTTCCCCTTTTCCATAAACAGGTAGCGGTTTATTATTGACAATATTATTGATAAATAAAGGAATTAATTTCTCTGGAAACTGATACGAACCGTAATTATTAGAACAATTCGAAATTACTGTAGGTAATTCGTAGGTGTCAGCAAAAGCTCTTACAAAATGATCTGAAGAAGCTTTGGATGCAGAATATGGGGAGTGAGGATCATAGCTCGTAGTTTCTATAAAGAACCCTTCTTCACCTAATGAACCATAGACCTCATCCGTAGAGACATGATAAAACAATTTATTTGTAAAGTTTCCCTTCCAATATCCTTTTGCCGCTTGCAATAAACTAAGTGTACCCATCACATTGGTTTGAGCAAATGAGAAAGGATCTTCAATTGAACGATCTACATGAGACTCTGCTGCTAAATGAATGACGGAGTCAATCTTATGATCTATAAAAACCTGTTTTACATTTTCAATATCACAAATATCACATTTTACAAAGGTATAATTCTCCTTGCTCTGAATATCTTTCAAGTTATCCAAATTCCCAGCATAGGTAAGCACATCCATATTAACAATATGGTATCCTGGGTATTTATTCACCAATAATCTCACGAGATGAGAACCAATAAAACCAGCTCCTCCGGTTACTAATATATTTTTCACAAACTAATTTTTTATTTTTTCTATACAATCTTTTAAAGAATCTCTCCAGTAAGGAATTTCAATTTTAAAATCTGTTTTTATTTTGGACTTATTCAACACTGAATAATGAGGTCTTTTTGCCAAAGTAGGGTAGTCTTTTGTTTGAATTGGATTTACTTTACAGTTAACATTTCCCAATTCCATAATAGCAATTGCAAAATCATACCAAGAAGCCACCCCTTCATTAGAGTAATGATATAGGTTTCCATTTTTACTGATTTTTACTGAATTCACCCCAGTAAGAATCTCTAAACAGGTTTTAGCTAAATCTCTGGCGTAAGTAGGTGTTCCAACTTGATCCAAAATGACTCCCAAGTTTTCTTTCTCGTTACCAAGACGCAACATTGTTTTGACAAAATTATTTCCATAAGAAGAATACAACCATGAAGTTCTAATTACAATCGAATCTATATCACTGTTGATCACAGAAAGCTCTCCTGCTCTTTTGGTCTCTCCATATACTCCAATTGGGCTCACTAGGTCTGACTCTTTATAGGGTGAAAAATGATCGCCATCAAACACATAATCAGTAGAGATATGAATTAACTTTCCATCTACTTTTTTTAAAGCATTTACAAGATTTGAAACACCTATTGAATTGACTCTTTCTGCAATTTCAGCGTCCTCTTCTGCTTTATCAACGGCAGTGTAAGCAGCGCAATTGATGACGGAATTAATTTTATGATCTATGATAAACGTTTCTAATGCTTCAAAATTACAGATGTCCAACTCAGGAAGATCCTTAAAAATAAGATCTACCTTGTTATAGTTATTTTCTAACTCTTTAATTTCTGAACCTAGTTGTCCGTTCGATCCCGTAATTAGTACTCTCATATTTTAGTTTGTAAAAGGAGATTCAAATTCTGATAAAAAAGGAAGTTCAGCATCTTTTGCAGAAATCATAACTTCAATATCTTCCATACCCCATTGAATGTTTAATTCTTTGTCGTTCCATCGGATACCTGCATCAAACTCTGGCGCATAGGTATTGTCTACTTTATAGGCAAAAGTAGCGGTATCACTTAGAACCAAAAAACCATGTGCAAAACCTCTTGGCACAAATAATTGACGTTTATTATCTCCAGTTAATTCAATAGCCACGTGTTTACCATAGGTTGAAGACCCTTTCCTAATGTCCACTGCAACATCTATTACTTTACCCTCAATACATCTTACCAGTTTAGCTTGTTCAAAAGGGGGTTTTTGAAAATGCAGACCTCTTAAGATTCCTTTAGAAGATTTAGATTCATTATCTTGAACGAATTTAATAGTACATATGTTTTCTTCAAACTTTTCTAAATTAAAAGATTCTGAAAAATAGCCTCTATTGTCAACAAAAACTGAAGGCTCTATAATATAAACATCTGATATTTTTGTTTTAAAAAACTTCATATTATTGCTTTGCTAATTTTAATAGATATTGCCCGTATCCATTTTTCTTTAATGGCTCTGCTAATTTATTTAACTGTGCTTTGTCTATGTATTTCATGTTAAAGGCTATTTCCTCTAAACATGCAACCTTTAATCCTTGTCTCTTTTCAATAGTTTCTATGAACTGACCAGCTTCCATTAGAGAGTCATGGGTCCCCGTATCTAACCATGCAAAACCTCTACCTAACAATTCTACCTTTAGGTTTTGTTGTTTTAAATATTCTTGGTTTACAGAGGTAATTTCCAACTCTCCTCTGTGAGACGGTTTTATTTTTTTTGCAATTTCCACAACGTCGTTTGTATAAAAATACAACCCAACTACTGCAAAATTTGATTTAGGATCAGTAGGTTTTTCTTCAATAGAGGTTACATTTCCTTTTTTATCATATTCTGCTACCCCATAGCGTTCAGGATCATTTACATAATAGCCGAATACAGTTGATTTACCTTCATTTACGTTATTTCTAGCATTTTGTAAAATTCCTGAAAAACCGTACCCATAAAAAATGTTATCTCCAAGCACCAAGCACACATCATCAGCTCCAATAAATTCCTCTCCAATAATAAAAGCTTGAGCGAGGCCATCTGGACTAGGTTGTTCTTTATAATACAAGTTTAATCCAATTTCAGAACCGTCTCCTAATAATTTTTTAAAATTTGGCAAATCCTCAGCAGTGGATATAATTAAAATCTCTTGTATCCCTGCTAACATTAATACTGATAACGGATAATAAATCATCGGCTTGTCATACACCGGTAACAACTGTTTTGATACTCCTTTGGTAATTGGATACAAACGGGTTCCACTTCCTCCTGCTAAGATTATTCCTTTCATAACTCTACTGTTTTTACATTGTTCCAATTAATAGTATCATTTGCTTTTTTTATATCAACAAATTCAAAATCTGTGGTCCATTTTCTTAATTTCATTTCAGCATTTTTCAATCCCACATAAGACTTAAACTTTCTTTGTATAGATAATTCTTTTATAAGTGGCTGATCAAAATCAAAGTCTCTTGGATGAAAATAAGACATAATATAATCAGAACTCTTTGTTAAGTGTTTTATCACTGGATAAGGCAAAAGGCGAAAATATCCTCCGCCAGAAAAAATAAGAGGAGTGTTAAAAATTGAAGTCGTATTGATTGGCAACTCTTTTAATTGAGCACCTTTATATTTTAATACAGATGGCTGAGCTAAACCATACTTAGGCATTCCACCATGCGCTCTACTTGCTGGGAAAACCGATGAATCAATTTCAATTCCCAACTCGTGTAACACTTCAAAAGCCCATAAATTCTCTTCAGTAATAGAAAACCCGGGAGCACGAAACATTTTAATTTTTTTTCCTGAGATGTCTTCTAATGTTTTTATAGAACGATCTACATCTTGAAAAAAACTATTTCTATCTTGATTATACACTAATTGATGAAAAGTAGTATGACTCCCTATTTCATATCCTCTATCGCATATTTCTCTTACAACATTAGGGTATTTTTCGGCAATCCATCCCAAAACAAAAAAACTAGCTTTTGTATTTGTATCTTCTAATATTTTAAAAATTTTTTCCATATTTTGAACAATTCTTGGCTCATATTTTTGCCAGTCTAGTTCAGTTTTGGTAGATTCATTATTCAATAAATGAAACCATTCTTCTATATCAAATGTTAAAATATTCATTTTATTATAAGTCATCTGAATCAATCCAGGTTAAATGCCAGTTTTTTTCATTTCTTAAAAATGCCATTGAATAATTTTTATTTAAGTTTTTAACAATAAGCCAAAATTTATGTGGTGATTTAATAAACCCATTTTTAACTAAAGAATACCTCTTAGAAAAATAACTACTTGCCATAATCATAATCGCTTCTAACTTATTATCCCTTGCATAAGATTCAATTTCAGAAAAGATACTATCTTCTGCCTTTTTATGATATTTAAGACAGCTTAAATCTAATATTGCTAAGGACGGTACATTTTCTTTTATAATTTCTGACACTATACAAAGACCAATTATTTCATTTGAATCTTTTGCAATAATAATTTTGTAATTTTTTCCAGGAGCGCCTAATCTCCATTTTAAAAATTCTATTTTTTTATTTAAAGCTATTTCTTGTTCAGAAATCCATTTCTGTAAAAACAAATCTAATCCTCTTATATCACTTATTTCTTTAGAGTTATAGATTTGAATATCATATTTATTTTTATATTGAAGTAATCCAATTAAATAATTATAAGAAACCAGGCATAAGTCAATTATTGGATATAAAAAATTAATTTTTTTCTTTTTCAAAAGACTTTTACTACTTAAAAATTTAATATACAAGGGTAAGGCAAATAATTTCTCCCAACCAACTTTAATATGCCCTGGTATTACTTCTGGTCTTATCGGATAACCAATTGTAAATTCTAATTCTTCATCTTTCATCGAGTCTGTAGAATAGGCGCCCATTTTTGTAAAGACTCCTTTCCCACGAGCTTCTAAACCTGTCATGACATTACAAACCATACCTACCTTTATCATTTTACCATCAATGATGTACTCATAGGGTAAGGCAGCATAATATCCAATCAACTTCTCCTTTATATATGCTCCATATTCATATGAGGTTGGAGTAGATGGAAAGGAATGGAATTTCCATAAATAGTGATCTTTTTTTTCAACTGAAGTGCCGTTATTTTCAGGAAAACATTCCTTAAACAAAGCACGTTGTTGGTTAATATCATTTTCTTTTTTAAAAACAGATAACTTCATGTTGCTAAAATATACCTCCATTTAAATCAATAGAAGAACCATTTAAATAATTATTTTTTCTAACAAATTCTACACATTTGAACACATCCTCTTTTTGGCAAAATTCTCCACTTGGAATTCCTGCTTTTATAGCTGCTTTATATTTTTCAGGAACTTGCTTAATCATTCCCAATTCTGAATAACCTAAATTTATATTATTAATGGTAATACCTTTCGAAGCATTTTCAATAGAAATACTTTTGGCCATACCCCATAGTGCTGATTTAGAGGCTGCATAAGCACTTATGCCAGGAGTTGCTTTTTGAGCAACAACTGATGAAAAATTAATAATTCTACCAAAATTATCCTCTCTCATTAAAGGAAGGATTGTTCTTATTACGTTATAAGTCCCAATTAGGTTTACATCGATAACATTTTTCCAAAGTTCAACATCTGCTTTATGTGCAAAAGCATTATAAGTTATGCCAGCACAATTTATCAGTACTATATCTTTTAACAAACTTATTGATTTTATCCAATTTTCAACTTCATCATACTTTACTATATCTACTTTATTATAGTGTCCATTATGTTTAGTAGTTTCTGGAACACTTTTATTATAAGTTCCATAAACTTCTTCTCCTAATTCTGTGTAAGTATCAAATAAAAACTTACCTACTCCGCTTGACGCTCCTGTTATTATTATCATCTTTTTTAGTTTTAATTAACCCCATTTAATTATTGATGCTCCATAAGTCCATCCACTACCCACAGCTGCAAATAAAATAGTATCTCCTTTTTTTAATTTTTTACTTTTATTTAACTCATCTAGTAAAATAGGAATTGTACCTGCTGATGTATTTGCATACTTATCCATATTAGTCATCAATTTATTAAATGGTAAACCAATAATTTTAGCTGTCTTTTGTAAAATTCTAATACTTGGTTGATGCGGAATCATAATGTCAATATCATCAATTACTAAACCAGTATCCTCCAAGACCTGATTAATAGCTTTTGGTAATGCTTTTGTAGCTGAATTAAAAACAGCCCTTCCATTCATCTGAAAATACTGTTCATTCATGTTTTCTTTAGTCAAAGGAATTTCTGATCCTCCTCCTGGAATTGTAAAACCAAGCATTTCATTAGATGTATCAGTGTACAACCTGTAAGCTAAAAATCCTTCTGTTACATTGGCTGAAGTTAATACAGCAGCTCCTGCACCATCACCAAAAAAAATAGCATCTCTTCTTGTCCAATCTGTAATTTTAGAGAAAGTATCAGCTCCAATAACTAATACATTATTATAAACTCCAGATGCAATATACTGGGAAGCTACAGACATCCCAAACAAGAAACCACTGCAAACAGCATTTAAATCAAAGGCAGCTGCATTATATGCATTTAGTTTATGGTGAACAAATGCAGCAGTAGAAGGAGCTTTTCTATCTGGAGTAGCTGTTGCTACAATAATTAGGTCAATATCTTCATTTTTTAATCCTGCATCATCTATAGCTCTTTGTCCTGCAATTGTCGCTAGATCACTAGTAGATGTATTATCTTCTGCAATACGCCTTTCCAAAATACCAACATTTTCAAAAATCCATTTTGAATTTGTAGAAATCTTAGTCTCTAAATATTGATTTGTTACTATTTTTTCAGGTAAATAAGATCCTGTTCCTAAGATTTTTACATTTCTTACTAGTTGCTTCATAAGGTTGATATTAAATTAGCGTATTTATTGGCAATAATTTTCCAAGTATATTTTTTTTTTGATATTGCAAACATTTCTTTTTTTAATTTAGATCGCTTATCTTCAGAAAGGTTTGTAATTAAGAGTTTTAAATTGTTGGTGTTATTAAAATAAAATGATTTATGTTGTGTTGTTTCCCTATTAGTTAGAACATCAAAACAGATTACAGGAATATTATAATTCATAGCTTCAACTAATGATGGAGCTGTGCCGCATTGTGAGTGACTATGTATATATAATTCAGTATTACTCCTTATAACATCTAACTCGTATTTATCATAGATAGCGGGTACAAGAAATATATTATTTAAGCCTTGGTGTTTGCTCCATAATTCTTCCCCATATATTGATATATTCCAATTAGAAATTATAACTAAATTTTTGTCAGGTAAACCCTTAAATGCTTCTATTAAAAGGTGTAAGTTGTTGTCTACTTGAGCACGAGCCACACAAAGTGAATACGAGTTAGATAAAAATGGATATTTTTTTATTGATTTAGAAGAGATGTTTTCAATATTAATATGATTTCCACCATATTCTATTACTTGAGTTTTAACACCGAATGTACGAAGTAAACTTTTTTTTAATGGTAAATTATCTGCAATATTTTCATTAGAATTTTGTCCTGCTATTTTATGATTTAAATAAGCATATTTCCTTTGAAAGAAAGAAAGTTTTTCTCTTTCCCACTCATTTAACCCACCGTGATTTGTAATTATTTTTTTTTTGAAAAATTTATTTAATGGCAATATAAAACCTGCTGCAGGTCCTAAAACCAACAAAACATCTGAGGTAAACCATGCATGAAAGGTAGATATTATGTCATAAAAAATACTTTGAATCCCATTAGCCTTAAATGGTAAAAAAATTAATTTTGAATTATTATAAGATTTAATTCGGTCATTTTTTTTATAAATCGAACTACAGTATACGGTAAAATCAAAATCAGCTTTTAGTTCTTTGGTTAGATACTCTGCTAAGGTTTCAAATCCTCCATATCTTGCAGGAATACCATTAGTACCAATAATAGCAACTTTCTTATTCTTAGTTTTCATCTATATAACCTTCATAGTATTTGTTTATATATTCTTTTAAAGAAACCTTCCAATCACGCATTTGGTTTACTCCTCTTAAATCTAGTTTTTTTGTTAACAGTCTTTCTGATGGTGGTCTTTCTGCATAATAAATATCTTTAAAATACTCTGAATTTACAGAGGTAATTTTTATATCATCTTTCTTACCTAAAAGACTTATTAATTCTTCTGCCACTTCAAATCTACTAGTTTGTCCCCCACAAACGCAATTGTAAAGACCCCAATACTCTTTTTGAATCAGTTCTTTTACTGTTTTGGCAAAATCATGTGTATAAGTAGGTGTTCCATCTTTATCATTTACTATAAATAATTCTTTATTCCCATCCTTAATTTGCTTCATTAACTTTTGAATAAATTTCTTATCCTTTTTAGGGCCAGATCCCATCATCCAACCTGCTCTACAAACTAAAAATCGTTTAGCATTTTCACAAACAAAACGTTCTCCCATGTATTTAGATCTTGCATATACTCCCAATGGATTTGGAATATCCCAATCATCATATAGCTCTTTTTTTCCATCAAAAATCCCAGCTGTACTAATATATAACAAAGGAATATCTAATTTATTGGCAATAAAAACTGCATTTTCTACAGACAAAGTATTAGTATCGTAAGTGTCATTTGCATTTTCTTCACAAAATTCTAAATTAGTATATGCACCAATATGGAAAAGATAATCTGGCTTAAATTCTTCTACATCATTTATGTAGGCGTCTCGATCTCTAAAATCAAGAAAAGACAACCAATCATCATTAACATCTTTATCAGTACATTTAAGTTCATAACTATCTTTAAATTGTGTATAAAACGCTTCTCCTAACATTCCGCCACTACCTGCAATATAAATTCTTTTTTTCATAATTATTATTTTCTATTTTTAATAAATTTTGCCGGAACTCCTCCAACAATTGTATAACTAGGTACATCTTTATTCACAATACTTCCTGCAGCAATAATACTATTATTACCGACAGTTACGCCATCAAGAATAATTGCACCGCTTCCTATCCAAACTCCTTTTTCAATTATAACTCCTTTTCTTGTTTCACCCTGCTCATTAATATACTTCTTTAAATTAGAATGATTATGACTTTCTGAAAATATGCCTACACCAGGGCCAAAAATAACATTATTTCCAATATTTACTAGACCTCTTACTTGAATAAAACAATTTTGACCAATGCCAACGTTATTTCCAATAATCAACCCTTCACCTAATTGCCTAATTACACCTGTACACTCTATAATAGTATTCTTTAAAATTGAAACATTATTTCCAATTTTAACACCATTTTTTGAAAGTGCGAATATTTCTACATTATCTCCTATCTGTACTGACTTTCCAAGTGATATTTTTGATTTAAATTTTATTTTTGTTCTCTTTCCAAGAAAAATAACACCCTTAGACTTTTTTATTCTTATTGATAAAAAAGCACCTCTTATTGCTTGAATAAGTTTTGGATAAATAAGTCTTACTAGCTCTAATTCAGAAAGGGAAGAATCAATAGTATAATCTTTTCTACCAAGTTTTCGAATAATATGATTAATTATTTTTCTCATAAGTTAAATTTTACTAAATATTGATATCAATTTATCATAATGATTGTCAATATCACAATGCTCAGTTACCCAACTTAATGCGTTATTTGACAAGGTTTTATATTTATTTTGGTCAATGTAAAAAAGTGATTCAATAACTGACGCTAAACTGCTAATGTTGTCTGACTCAAATTTGAAACCATTAAAACCATCTGAAATTAATTTATCAAGACTTCCTATCCTGGAAGTAATAACAGGTATGCCGTTAGCACAACTTTCAATTAAAGAGTTAGGCATATTATCATAACATCTTGATGGAATTACACAAAAATGATATTTTCTATAAATTTTGTTAATATTATTACTTTTAATATAACCTTTAAAAGAAATAGAATTCGTCTTTAATGACTCGACTTTTCGTTTCTGAATTTTTGCATAATCAGAATTATAATCACCGTATATATCAAGTGATACATTTATATTTTTATTTAATAAAAGCTTGACAGCATCAACTAAAAGATCAACTCCTTTATCCTCTGCCACTCGACCAACATAACATAATTTTAATCCAAATTTTGAATTATATACTGTAGCTTTAAGTGAGCTTTCAGTTGGAAGTTTGCTAGAGAAGGTTGGTATATGATAAACCTTACTGTTTTTGAACTGTTTTACGCTTATTAATAGATCGTAAGTAAATAACGATGGAACAATAAATGCATTAATTTTTCTTTCAAAATGTCTAAGATCATTAAACATTTGAATTGCATAGTATGCAATGGATTTTGATAAACTATTCTGAACACACTTATGAACAACGCTACTAAATTTATTTGAAATACATTCTGTACAAATATTTCCATCTCTGTAAAATATATTTTTTGCACAAATAAGATTATAATCACTTAATCGTAATGCAATTGGTATTCGATTCTTGGAAAGTACGTCAAATATTGAAGTTGATAATTTAGTACCATATTGTAATACATAAGCAATATCAGGATTTACATCGTCAATTAAACTTTGTAAATGATTAAATACTTTTTTATTAAAAAAACTATCTTTAATAATTTTAAATTTATCTGTGTATGAAATTCTATCTTCATTCTCATTTATATGAAAATTCTCAATTATTGGCTTAGGAAAAAACTTTGAATATTTTGATTCTTTGTTTTCAGGATAATCTAGAGAAAAGGGTATTACTTCATGCCCTTTTTCAGAAAGCATTTTCATAATATTAAATAAATATCGTTCTGGACCACCTGCTTCGTAGTATCGATAATGTATTATAATTATTTTCATAATAATCTATTATTGAAAAGTTTTTTTAATTTAATAATAAACCTTTTTTTTCGTCTGAAAATCTTTTGATAACAATGACCGTTAATAAAAAAAATGAATTTGAAATTGCTCCACTATAAAAAAAAGTTGAAGAGTATGTGAAATAATCTACCAGTAATACAAATCCCATTCCAGTTAATCCCAACGCATATTCTTTAGTAATATTATTATTTGAATTTTTTAATATTTTAAACATTGTGTGTGTAATCTTAAAGAAGAAAAGGCCATAAATTAATGCACCTAATATACCTACCTGAATTGCCGTCCACAAAACTCCGACCCTTAGACCATAACCAAGACCATACTTATACATTAATAGCTGTCTGTCATTCTCCACTCCTGGATATTTATTATTTAGTAGTGAAGATTGAATAATGTCTCCTGGCCCCATTCCAAAAAGTAAAAAGTTAATTGGTTTGTTTTTAGTTAAAAAATTGAATAATACTTCTGGTGCATCTGTCCGACTAAAACCCAATTCGCCTTTAAAACTGTTGTATTCAGTTGAAATATCAATTATATATTCAAAATCAAAAGATCCTCCAATTTTTTCTTCTGGATTTAAATTAGGGTTAATTCTAGCAATAAAATAAAAACAAATGAACCCAAGTAAAAACAAACCAATTATTTGCTTAGTGAATGAGGTTTTAACTTTAACATTAAATACCTTTTTATAAATAACTAAAATAAACAACAACAATAATGGAGTATAGACAATTAATGCCCTTTTACCACCAATCAAGCCAAACATTAAATAAATGAAAATAAAAACTATGTATTTTTTGTTTTTTCTTGAAAGATACATAGAGAAAAAAAATGAAATTATAAACAATGGGAAAATTGTGGATAAACTTCCTGAATGAATCGACATTGTACCAATTCCACCTGATTCTGAGACGCCAATTATCAAAAATTTAATAATTACAGCCGGGATCTGAATAATAATCAATATTTTTAATAAACGTAATACTTTCGAAACATTAAAGTTAATTTTTGTCAAAGCCCAAAAGAACAAAATTGGTGGTAAAACTCTTAAAAAAAACAAAAAGAACTCCACAAAATCTTTAGCATTATATATCATTGAAATAATCGCTACTGCGAAAAGAGAGAAAATATAATATTTACCTAATTTCCTGTATTTTTTTAAACTACCAACTAACAGATTATTTGTATTCGGTGATTGAAAAAAACTGGATATAAATATAATAATAATAAGAAGTTCTCTTAATGTTCTCATAGAAGATTCAGATGGCCCTATAAGGGAAATTGCACCTTCAGTAAAAGCTAAAATTATAATTATATTTATTAAAAACGTATTAATTTTTCGCATTTAAATTAAGTTTTTAACTTATTATATTTTTTAAATTCATTTATAATATTATTGGTTCTAACCGACCAAGAATATTTTTCAAAAGCATCTTTTCTGGCTTTGTCTGAAATTTTACTTGCATTTTGATCATTCAAAGCTTGCTTAAATGTCTTATTTAAATCATCTAAATCAATTGGATTTGCAATATGTGCATTAACACCATCCATTAAAACCTCTTTAATTGTTGGAAAACCATGAGCTACTATTAATCTTCCTGCAGCCATATACTCAAATACTTTTAAAGGTGAGCAAAAATTAATTGTAGGCACCTTAGATGACCATAATGCTAGTAAAATGTCTGCCGAAAACAAATAGCTTGGTATAATATTATGCGGAACATGACCTAAAAATTTAATATTGTGAAGATCTTGCTCAATAGATAAATTTTTATAATAATAATTTTGTTTTTCTGATCCGCCAATTATTACAAATAGTACATCTATATTCTGTTTAGCCAAAAATAATATATTTTCAATTTTACGATCAGCTGATAAACTTCCAGTATATAATGCAATTTTAGCCTTATCTGTTAATTTTGTAATTATCCTGGCTTTTATTTTTGAATGAGGATTTTCAAATTCTGATGCACTAAATCCTGAGTGTAATACTAATATTTTTGTTTTTGGAACATCTTGACTTATCCAATAATCTTTTAAAGAATTACTAATAGTTATAAACTTTATTAAGTGTGGACTTTTACTAGATAAAATAAGCATTTTTCTTAAAAAAAAATCAAATGCCTTCCAACGATGATGTAAAATATTATTATGAACTTCATAAAATGTTGGTGTCTTACTTCTAATACAACCTCTTAAAAATGAAGAATTTCTTACAAAACAAAAATCTGGTTTAACTTTTTTTATAAAGCTATTTACACTGCAATAAGTTATTAATTCAGAGATCCTTCTAGAATTAACAACATCATTAAAAAAAAGTAGTTTAATAGAATTCGGTAAATTAAACCTCATCTTCAAAATACTATTAATTTCATTTTCGCTTTTTCCTCTCTTTGGAGATAATAAAAAAACATCATGATTTTGAGAAAATTCCTTACACATTGAAATAACCTGAACTGAATTGGCCATTTCATTATATAAAGGGTTTGCATGAATATATAATATTCTCATATTTTTAATTTTAAAACGTATTGTGATCTCAAACCTTGATGAGTTGAATCAAATGATATGTAATGAGAATCACTACTAATTCTTGGATGTAGGTCACATCGTGTTTCACCTTGATACTTGTATCGCTTATAAAAACTACCTAATTTTAAATATTTGTTCTTTTCAATATTATAATAAAAAAGATCCTGATTATTATTAATATCAGGGTATGTATCAGAAATAATAATTGATTTGTCATTCAAAAAAGTAGGATGTCCATCTTTATTCAAGTATTTATGATTCAAAACTTTTTTACTATTTTTTTCTGTATTATAAATAATATAATAAGTTTTATTAACTTTTTTATCGACAGCAGTAATTAGTATATTATTGTCATCACGCCAAGTATAATGTGAAACTGTAAGATTATCTTCTAAAAGTAAAATCTTCTTTGAATTTAAATAAAATACAAATAATCTATTAGTTCTACCATTTTCATGTTGCATTAAGTGAAAAAAAAGGAATTTATTTCCAGAAGGATTGAAAGATAAATGGTTAAAATAGTGATGTATATTATCTTGATCTTGATTTAAAGGAAATTTCTTAAGCAAATCTGAATACGAAATTATCAATTTAGATTTATTAGAACTCAGATTTACTTGATATATTCCATCATTATCAGGGCATTCATTTTCTAATGTCAAATCTTCAATGTTACTATAGCCATAACCCGGTCTAAGTCTTTGTAAACGTGAAAAATTTAAAGACAATCCTGTTTTTCTATCAGAGCTAATATCATAAAGTGGAGCTGAAATTATTCTTTCATCATCTACATTTTCAATATTTTTAATGACATTAATAAATTTTCCATCTCTAAAATCATTGTATGAAATAAGCTTTTTATTATTTTCATCAAACCACCTCAAACGAGCACCCTGTTGCCAACACCAACTTTTAGTTGATGAAATTGAGAAAAACTCATCAGGATTATTCAAAGAAAAAAAACCAATTTCAGCTCTTTTTTTTGTGTCGCTCCTAGTTTTAATTGCTAAAATCTTTGTATTATCTATATTAAAAGGGTTAATATCATAGTATCCAAAGAAAATATGGTGGTGCTTTTTAGAAAATTTAGTAATTGATACGTTTTTCTTATCGATAGATGAATAAGAAAATATTTTTCCATTAAATAACCTATTTAAATTTAAATAAATAATTTCTGAATAGGGAACGTTCCGAACTATTTTTTTTATAATATTTAAAATCATTTTCTCTATTTAGATTTGGAAATTAGTTCCTTATAGTTAATATTGGATGTTAACCTTTTTTGATATAATAAAAACAAAATAACAGTTATTATAACGAGAATAATTTCACCTATTAAAATATTTAGCAAGGATGGTTCGGTTAGATATTCCTTTAAGATAAACCCGATAAAAAATAATATTAATCCAATAAAAATTCCTGGAATGTATACAACTTTAAACATTTCAATAAAATCAATTTTCATGAATTTTAAGATGAGAACTGGAAAGTAAAATATTCCTGGCAAAATCCAAATTAGGGACCATCCAATGGAAGCTCCAAGTAAACCATAATTTAGCCACATTAATAAAACTCCTGCTACAAATGCAATTACTGAGGCAATTGTTTTACCTAAACTAGCCCTCCAATGTATACCAACTCCTAACAACACAGCTCTTGAAACAAATTGGGGTATACCTATTGTTACAGCAAAACTCATTATAATAATTGACAAACTAGCATCAATATAGTCTTGATCAGTCCAATTAATAGTTAATAGTATTTTTAATAAATCTTCAATGTAAAAGAAAAGTGAAACAGAGAACAGAAAACTTAAAACTAAAGATAGTCTCATCAAAAAAAGAATTAATTTATTTAGCTTTTCATATTGTTTCTTAGCGCTTAATTCACTTGACAAAGTAACCATTGGCTGAGTAATTTTGGTTAATAAGAATGAAATGTTTGTCATGACCATCATTACAACCCCAAAAATACCTGCAGTTATTGTATTGGTTAATACTCCCAATGCAATTATCAGTCCTTGTGAAACCAAAATACCACTAAACGAAATGAGAAAGCTGCTAGAACCTAAACTTAAGATTCTCTTAGCCATCAAAATTGAAAAACGCATTTTAGTGAACGTAAATGAAAGTGTACCCCTCCAAGCAATACCTATAATTATCAATTGACTGAGAAGATTAACACCTAACATAAGGAATGCTAATTCTATTAAGCCTAAAATGTTTAGTTGAGATAGAATAATAACACCAGTAAGTTGCAAAATTGCAGCAACGGATGAAACTAAATTAATTATCCAGTACAACTGCTTACCTGAGAGAATTCCCTGACCTATTCGTGTTGGAAACATAAGTGCTAGGAAAAAACCATTAATGACAAAAAGAAGCTTAGCTATGTCACTATATTCCTCAGATATATTGAGCAAATTAGGAATCCAATTGAAAAATGACAAAGTAATTAAAGTTATAATTACTGCGGCTATTAACAATAAATAAAATGCCGTATGAATAACTTCTTTTACCTTCTCGCTTTTATTTAGGACAATATACTTAGAAATAAACCGTCCAACAGAATTAGAAACTCCGATGTCACTCATTGCAAGAAAACCAACTGTTTGACCGATTAATACTAAAATACCATATTGTTCCTTTCCAAGAGCACTAATAATAAGAGGAAGAGATACTATACTCACAATAAACTGTATTCCCTTCTGTAAATAACCAGTAAGTGCAGATGAGAAGATAACACTAGAAGTGTAAGATTTCATTTGTAATTCTTTAAAAGAAAAAATTAAATAATAATTTTATTAATCTATTTAACATAAAAAGTTATAATTTTCTAAAGGCAGCATCTATTACAAATAATCCATCTTTTTGACTCAAATGATGAGTAGAAATTAAACCATCATGAAAATTTGGATAAACAGTTGTGGTCTTTGATTCTATATATTCGTTTATGTTCAATTTTTCAATTTTATTAATGTTTAAGCCTCGTCCATAGATGCTATCCATATTTGCCTGAGATGGACGATAAATTTGATTTTTATAATTAAATATACTTCCAGCATTTCTTGCAGTTTTAGAATTTATAATAACAGGATTTTCTTTGTGTGATTCAATATTTTTTAAATCGACACTATCAACTTTATAAATGTACAATTCATTGTTCATGATTGAATTTAAATCTACTTGCTTATTAATAAAAAGCCATTTTTGCGCTTTATTATCATTATAAAAAAATGCATCAGCAACTTTTTCCCCTTCAAAAGCGGTGGAATGAAGCTCCCACTTATCTGGGAAACTTATACATTTGTATAATTCTAATTGATTATTCGCGTTAGTTTCTGGCATTAAGTAGATCTCCCCATTCTCTTTAAAGACATAAGGAAAAGATAAATGATAGTCTTTAACTAAAACATCCTTAATATTGATTAATGTGTTATTTCTAATAATACCACATGAAATTTTTCCTTTTTTCAATTTATAATCATAATTTTCAAAAAATATATAATTTTCATTGTTATGGTTCAAAATAAAAGGGTCCGCCCAAAATTCATTTTTCGGGAGCTTAACAGGTTTTAGTCTGAAAAGTGTTGACTCTAAAAAATTTCCTTTTCCTATAAAAAGGGTCCAACAATTGTATCTTCTACTAAAAATTTTACGATCTAATATTTGAAAAAATATTTTAAATAATTTAAAATAAAACTTAAATAAATATAAGACAACAATTTTCAATTTAGGGCTCCTATATAACGGGTTATAGTAAACCATAGATTTATTGGATGAAAAATTATTATTTTTAAGCTTATTTATATTTTTAAAAAGAAGGGAAACTGAGGATTCTAAAACTGTCCTGTTCAATCTGACGTAAGACCAATCTGTGTTAAAAAAAGCTTTATCAATTACAATTCCTCCATCTAACTCTGGAGTCAATTTTTGCAGAGTTACTCCGACTGTTGATTGATTAAGAATGATCTCCCAAAATCCAGGAGGTCCACCTCGATTAACAGCATTGTCTCCATGATGAAAGGACCAAATACCAAATTTAGCTGCTTTGAGAATTGGACCTCTAATTATACTAAATTCATGTCTTAAAATGATATCTAAATCATATTTTGAAATTATTTCAGAATCTTTTTCGTTGAAAACATCTAAAAAGCCCTTTTTAATTGGTTTGAGAAAAACTTTTTTTATTCCTTGTAAAGAATTGATTACATCTATTTTGTTTACCGTTTCATGACCCTTAAAGAGTTTATTTTCAAGTAAAATTTGTAATTTAAAAATGATTGAGCTTAGGAGTTTTTTATTTTTATTTGCTCGAACTAACTTATCTTTTATTGAACTTGATTTTTTTTCAGAGATTCTTCCGTCAAATATAAGTAATGATAATTCAAGTTCAGGGTCTTTAATTATTTCATCAATTATTCTAAGTTCCCAGTTTTTTAAATCCTCAAATTTCTTAATTAGAATTCCAACTTTCATTAAATATATTTTTTATGAGTAATTAAAGATGTTTTTGGAATATTTTTAGTTTTATTAATTTTAAAAGACACACCATCTTCTTTTAGTAGAGTAGCTAAAAAAATAATTCCAGTTAATTTTTCAACTTCTATAGTATTAAGTTTTAGTAAATCGTTGAAAGACGATGGGATAAAAATATTTAGTTCTTTAAACATAAATTCAATTAATAATTGTAAGTTAATTTTTGTTTTTCAACAATAATGCAGTAAAAATTCCTATTTTAAAATTGCCTTTTTAAAGTTAATTTTATCTTCATTTAATCTTGTTATTAAATACAATATTGCAGATATTTTTTCTATTTCTAATGTATTAAGCTTTATAAATTCGGAATAACTATTTGGTATTATTATATTGTTATGGCTACATAAAAATTCAACTAAATCATTGTTTTGAGGTTTTTTAATGTCACCGATCAAATTATTGTAGAAAGTTTCATTAGCAAATAAAGAAAACCACTCAGGTAAAGCCGTATAATTCCCTCTAGAAATTTTTTTCAACTCAATGTTATCAAACAATTCATAAAAAAATTTTTTATAACTATGAGGCATTTTAAGAACTTTTAGTGGTCCTCCTATTCTAACACTCAAAGATATTGGCATACTTGACTCTTGTAAAGCTCTATCATGAAATGGGTATACATTTTTTCCGTTTGGTAAAAATTTTTCAGAAACCTTATTTCTCCAATCCATCCACCAATGTTTTAAATGATTATAATCAGTTGATAAAAAGAGATTAATCAATTGATCTGGATGATTAATTTTTCTAAAACTATCTTCATATAATTTTTTAAATGCGAGCTGGCTATTTTCACCCATAAATTCTTTATGAAGCATATGACTTCTTATAAGTTTTAACGAAAGATAATTAGTTAAACCAGATAGAAACTTGAACACATTTCCTAATTTAATCAGTAAAAAAACTGGATAAATCTTAAATAAAATTGCTTTTGTTGTGATTACAGGAGATATTAATGAATATTGTGACCCCCATACAAGTGTAACATTTTTATTTTTATATTTAGATTTTAGTTCATTAAATAATTTTAAAGTAGGCGCAAAAAGCCCGTCAATTCTTAAATCAGACAAATAGTTGTAACAATATCTAAAGAGTTCTTTCCAATCTGCATATAAATCATTGCTGTTAACCATTATTGGATTTACGTCATACCCATATTCTAAAGCATTTTCTTTAGCATATTTAAATTGAATTTCTTGCCCTTTTACACATAAACAATATAACTCAATATCTTTATAACCAAGTTTAATCATTCTCTCCAATAGAAATACAGAGTCACTACCTCCCGAAAACATTATTGCCACAGGAATATCTTTTGGGGCTAATCTAGAAATAGAATCATCAATAGCATTTAAATATTTAGATTTTGCATCTTTAAAATTATTAACACTAATTTCTTTAAATGGAGAATACCAGGCTTTAATTGAGAAATCAAAACCAGTCTGTTCTAAATCAATATAAAGACCCGGATGAAGCATAAAAACACCCTCATAAATTGTTTTAGAATGAAGATACTTTCTTTGCGAAATAAATAAATTAAGCCCGTATTCTGATGCTTTAATTGTTTTTTTATATTTAACTAATTCACTTATGTTGTCACAAATAATTAGTTCTTTGCTTTCTTTAGAATAAAAATAATATACTTGAATATTTCCGGGCCAATCTCTAAAAAACTTAATAGTGTTTGTCTTTTTATCAATAATCAGAATAGAATCATTAGGAAATAAAGTAGTATAATCAATACTATTGGGAAAGTCTTTAATTTCTAAATCTTTGGCCTCACAATGATTTGGAGAAGGAAAAATTACTACTTCTTTATTCTTATTTAACTTTTGACTTATGCCTCCATCAAAATTTATTTCTTTTTCTGTAACTTTAATTAACATTCTGTATTAATTTTAATTATTTTTCTTCTTAATTTTAATTAGACCATATGAAATAAGGCTTAATTTATTGGATTCAAATTCTTTATTATTTAAAATAAGTTTTGAATTCAATAATTTAATATTCTTTAAATTAAATCCTTTATTTTTCTTTCTTAAGAATTTTGTTTCTGTATCAAATGAGAACCTCAATAATAAGGAGCTTACAAAAATTCTAATTCTATAATACAATGGTATTTTATTTTCGCTCTTGAAATTATTACTCTCTTTTGAGAACTCATCAACTATAAGATCAGTAGAATTTTTATTAAAACCGAAATATTCAAATAAAAGTTTATCTTTCCCTACAATAGAAATATTTTTATGGTTAAAATTTATTTCTTTCAAATAGTTTAAAATTTCATCTTCTGAATTAAAACGTTTACTTAATTTAATTGGCAACTCTGTTGTAGCATTTTTATCAAAGTTCTCTGGCATATAGGAGATTGGAACGTTTCCTAACATTAATGACTCAATTCCTGTAGTACAGTCTGGGTGTATTACCAAATCAGATCCAATAATCCAATCAACTGCAGAACCTTCAAAAATCACCTCAACATTTTTATATTCTTTAAATCTATCAATATAAAAGTTCAAATCCTCTTCAGGATGTGGTCTAAAAATAATCTTTCCACTATATATCATAGAAAGTTTTTTAATTAAAGACACATAAATTTTAATCTTTTCATTGTCAGTTTCAATAATTTGATCAATATTTGTTAATCTTGAACCATAATTTTCTTTAACAAAATTTAAGCCTTTAGTATTATTTCCAAAAGCCATATTGGTATTAAATAAAATATAATTATTATGTTTTTTATTTAATTTCTTAACACTATCATTATATAAATAATGATATTTCTTTTTTAGGAGTTCAAATCTTGGATGACCAGTTACTAAAGCATTATCATTTACAAAATTATTTTTAAACCTATTAAATTGAGACTCTCCCCACAAAAAAACTTTTTTACTATTATTAAAAAGCTCTTTACTATATCTACTATTTAAAATTTGGTTATTTCCCCATTCAACAGCACCCTCCTCATCTAGATTATAAATTACCCCGCCATTCTCTTTTATAATTTTATAAATTTTTTCAGAATTATTTTTATGGTATCCTTTATCTAAATATATATAATTTTTAAATAACTTGGTTAGTTTGTAAATATGAACTTTATAACCTATATAACAAACAAACCCTTTTTTTGATAATTGATTACACAAGTATAATTTATATAAAAGCTCTCTAGCTGAAATTTCAATAGGAATTAAAACAATCATAGTTTATTTTTTAATTAATAGTTGTTTTATACTTTTCTGAATTAATAAAAAATTTTATCAATTACTTTTCCATACTCAAACTCATTACAATCAAATCTAGGCAGCTTTTGTTTTTCATGAATTAAATCTTGGGCAGTTATACTTCTAGATTCTACATTAAACGAAAATTGACATTTATTTTCATTCAATATTTCAACTGTTTTATTATTAAAAGAGTGAAACCCTCCATAAGGATAGCAAAAAGTTTTATATTTAAATTCTCCTAATAATTCACTTAAATAATCAAAAGAACTTGTAATTTCTTCTCTTTGCTCTGCTTCATTTAGTTTTGAGAAAACTGGATGGGTTTTTGAATGATTACCTATTATCATTCCATTATCATGCATCTCTAAAATGTTTTCTTTACTCATATAAAAATCATTAAAAACCTTATCTTCATCTACTCCAAATTTCTGCATCAATTTATCAATTATTAAACTTCTGTGCTCGTATGAAATATAATAGTTTAATATTCTTTTAAATTTTAAAGTAAAATTATCATTACTTTGATTACCATAAGTAAATTTTTCAAAATCATTAATCAATGATTTATCAATATAGTTGTCAGAAATTATTTTTTGAGTTTCATTAAGTAATAGTTCTGCATTAAATTTTGACAACAAAATATGTATTCTATGAACATTAATAATTTTTCTTTCAAGAAGATTATTGGTGTTTACATAGAAAATTCCCCAGAGATTTCGTTCTAATAATTCTTTAAAAACAAATTCATAATGACATGATAGCCCATCATCAAATGTTAAAATAATTTTTTCATTTGTCTCACCTGTAACTAAAGCATGATCAAATTCTTCCTTACTACAAAAACCGTATTCTTTTTCAAAAAAATCAAGCTGTTTTCTAAAGTTATCAAATTCCAAACTCTTTAACTTAGGATACTTTTTATCAAAAGGTCTTACATAATGATACATTATTGCTTTCATAAAATACTTTCATTTTTTAATATGGGAAATTTTTCATCAATCTTCTCTTTATTTTCTAGATATAATTTAATATTGCCTTCTTTAATATTATTCAAAGCAATCTCTAGTTTTTCTTCTGTAAAATCACTGGTTTTAAAATACCTATCTATAGACTTGTTAAAAGATTCAGTCTGTGAAAAATTCATTTTATGAAAGTTTAATAATATTTTAATGCTTTTTTCAGCCATTTTAGAAATCAATCTATTTCCTGCATCATGAATTGTGTCGTTTCTATATAAATCAGCCCTAATTTGATGAATTATTTCACCCGTATCAATACCTTCATTTAAAAACATAAATGTAGCACCTACAAACTGAAGTTCATTATATACAAATGGGAAAAAATTTGTGCCACTTCCTCTATAATATGGAGATAGCCCTAAATGAATATTAATAAACCTTCCATTAAAATATTCAATTAAATCACTTTTAATTATAGAACAACCATATGAGAGTATTATATCCGGAGATTCGTTCTTTATATATTCTACAATATTTAAATTATTTACTTCTCCTTTTTTTATCAAATATGGATTAGAATTATCAATTGTAACTTCACAGAAGTTCTCAAAATATTCTTCTTCGCTTTTTTGTCTATCAATTAAATGTTTTGACCGAGTAGACTCCGGGAATTTTTTTGTTATTTTTCCAATTAAGTTATTCTCGTCAAATTCACAAAATGTTCTAACCAAATTAATATTGTTGTTAGAAGCTAGTTTAATTCTAAAATATTTATGTCTTAACTCATTACTTGTAAGTAAAATTATTTTCACAGAGATTTAATTTAGTATTAATTATTTTAAATAGCAGTCCAACCTCCGTCTACTACTACGTTATTACCAGTCATATAACTTGAAGCATCAGAAACTAAATATAATATTGTTCCATTGTATTCATCTCTATTTGCCATTCTTCCTAATAAAGTTCGAGTTGAATAATTGTTATTAAAATTGTCATCATGGTTATCAAATACACCTCCAGGCGTTAAACAATTAACACGTATGTTTTTCTCTCTATAGTATGACGCTAAATAGCGTGTTAAATTTACTACTCCAGCTTTAGAAACGGCATACGAAATAGGTGATGAAAATCTTTCTTTAGGATTATATATATTCTCAACACCGTCATATAATCTTTGGTCTGCTCCGGTAATTCCATAAATAGATGCTACATTAATAATATTACCGTAACCCTGCTTTAAAAAAATCTTACAAGCTTCTTGGCAAGATAATACCATACCAACTGTATTACCTTCAATAACTCGCATTAAAGTATTCTTTGAATAATTTTCAAAAGAGTCATAAAAACCTTCAGGCTTTACTTGAGAATTATTAATTAATGAATCTATTTTTCCATAATATTCTAATGCATCTGCAAAGAAATTTCTTATTGATTCCTCCTCATATAAATCAATATGCAATGCGAGTGGATTTGTTTTATACTGACTCTTCATATCAGCGGCGTATGTAGTACATTTATCCAAATCAATGTCACCAATTATTACATTTGCTCCTTTTGAAGAAAGAAACTTCACATATTCTGAACCTAGTATTCCAGTAGAACCAATAAGAGCAATTACTTTATTTTTTATATCCATTTTTTAGTAGTTATTTATTTGAAAACAAGTATGCATTACCGATTCATTTTCATGAAACGAAGGTAATCTCGATTGAAAACTTGTATTAGATAAATCTTTTATATAATCACGAAGTAAATTTAGGTACATGTCATTTCTTTCAAAATCCTTAAACTCAAAACACTCGATTTGTTTATTCTTATCTCCAGTTATTTTAATTGTATTTTTAAATAAATCACAGTGAAGGTTGGCTTCATTACCACAAATTGAAAAATGACGTGAATAGCCTCGGTATAGATAATCAAGATGTATATTTACAATTTCACTATTAATTGACTTATACATAATTTCAGCGATATCAGGAGAGTCGATAGTCACATTAGAAACCTTGCTGACGATAGAATGTATTTGACCTTGTGGCTTTCCTAATAGATATTCAGCTAAATCAATTTCATGAACAAGATCCATAACAACTCCTCCACCCATTTCTTTGAATGCTGAATAACTTTCAAGATGATTAATTCCTGATCTCCAATCTGGTAAGTATTGTCCAACAAAAAATCGCCCTGAATAAATTTCCCCTAAACTATTATTCTGGAGTAATTCTTTAACTTTCTGAATACAGGGGTGATATCTTAAATTGAATACAATATTAGTTATTCCTTTATAATTTTTTAACAACGGTTTTAATAAATCCCATTCTTTCGGTTTGTATAAAAATGGTTTTTCACAAAGAATATTGAAATGGTATTTAATAAGAAATGCAATCGTTTGGAAATGAAGTGAGGTTGGATTGGAAACAATTACAAAATCAGGACTAATTTTTATAATATCCTCTAATTCTGAAATCTCTTTTAAGTTTAGCTCGTTTCCATTTACAGAAGATCTACACAAAACAATGTCCTTAACTCCTAATGAAATTAGGTTTCTAACATGTCGTTTTCCGATAGATCCATAACCAACTACAACAACTTTCATTTATTTTGATTCATTTTTCATTTTCATCCAAGCTTCTGCAACAAACCAATCCATCATATCATCAATACAAACTGAACGTTCTATTGGCATTATATAAGGCAATACATCCTTACCATATAATATTCCATCCATAATAAGTTCTTTCCGAAAGACATAAACTGCACCATTCCTCATATATGCAGTTGGGTCATATAGCTGACGTGGAACCCCTTCAGGTTCGTCTTTCCATATTGGCTGTAATCTGCCATCCTTAATTTGTTTCATCAAAATAGGATGAAACTGATTTGCTTCTTGAACACTTACAACACAATCAGGTAGATCTTTTTCAAATAGGTCTATACATTTATCAATATCTTCAACAAGACGAAGCGGGTTAGGTGGTTCTAAATAAACCACTAAATCATAAACCACACCATCAATTTCTTCCATAGTTGTGATAGCATGCTGAATGACTCCTATTGCTTTAGCTGTATCTGATGATAAGTAATCAGGACGAATAAAAGGAACATCCACAGGGATACTTTTACAAACTTGAGCTATTTCTTCACTATCAGTAGACACAATTAAGTGATCTATATATTTTGATTTCTTTGCTGAATCTACAGTATACTGAATTAATGGTTTTCCTAATAAAGATTTAATATTTTTTTTAAGAACTCCTTTTGACCCTCCTCTAGCGGGAATTAATCCTAATACTTTTTTTCCGTTTATCATTAATTAATTTCTTTACTTTAATTGTTTGTTCTGTTCAACAAATTTGCAATTGAATTAGCGATAATTAATAAAATTCTTATTTCAATAATTATATTAAATCAGTATTAATAACTTGCTCACCTTCTTGAATTATTCTATTCGCTTTTTTCCCGAATAGTTCGTGAATATTGCTAGAATCAAAATCCCCTTTACTAGGACGTTTAAGAACAATGTTTGAAGTATTGAAAATTTCTCCTAAACTTATTTTTTTTATTGCTGTTGCAGTAGCTAAAGCAAAATCTCTAGTAACTTGCTCTTCTTTAATTAGAGTTTTACTTCCTCCTCTTTGTTCAAAAATTATATCAATACCATTTAAAAGTTCAACACATTCAGTTTCATTAACACTGCAAATTATATCTGGTCCAATTCTTTCTCTTGTGTCTGTATAATGTTTTTCTATTATAGATGCTCCTAGAGCAATTGCTCCAAATGAAGAGTAATTTGTTGTAGTATGATCAGAAAGACCCATTGGAATATCCTCAAAAGTATTTTTAAGGTCATTTAAAGCTCCTAACCTTACTAAATTGTCTGGAGTTGGATATAAATTAGTTGTATGTAATAATGCTAACTCAATATTAGGATTTTTGCTCTTTAAAAATGATACACTTTTTTTTACATCTTCGATGTCGTGCATTCCAGTGCTTAATATCAAAGGCTTACCTGTATTACATATTTTTTCTAGCATTGGATAATTTTTCATCTCACCCGATCCAATTTTATATGCTGGCACATTAAATTTCTCTAACCTATCAATTGCTTCGAGAGAGAAGGGTGAAGAAATAAATATCATACCTTTACTTTCAACATAGTTTTTGAGCTCTAATTCATCCTTTTCATTTAGAGAACATTCTTCAATAATTCTATATATATTTTTAGTTGAATTTCCAGGAATAGTTTTAGAAGCCATTAATTTTGACATTTCAAATTCTGGAATATGAGTTTGATGCTTAACAACCTCAACACCAGCTTTTTTACAAGAATCAACCATTTCTTTAGCAATCACTAAAGATCCATTATGGTTTATACCTATCTCAGCAATAAATAATGGTTTAAACTTAGAACCGATTTGTCTATTTCCTATTTTCATACTTTAGTAATTAAATCTTATTGAATTATAAGTAGATATATGATTCTTAACATCTTTAAGTAATGTAATCATTTCCTCTTTATTCATTTCTTCGGCAGTATTACTATTAACTGGTGTCGTTAATTTCTCTCCCAATAAATTACTTTCATTATTTTTAATAATGACTATATATTCAGCTTTATCGTCACTTAATTGATATGCGTATTTAACTTCTTTACTCGAAATTAAATCTTCCGATAGTATTTCTCCAGGTCTAAGTCCTATAATTGTAGTTTCATCACTTATTAGACTAGCTAGATCTATCATTTTACAAGCTTTCATTTTTTTTGAAAGAATAAAAAAAGAATCTAAATCATCAGTAAGTATTATTGATTTATTAATTAACCTAGCAGCATCTTGGGAAGTAAAGATTAAACGTGTCATATTAATGTCTGTTATAGGTAGTGGCTTGTTTGATTCTTTAACATTTAACCAAAAAGGCAAAACACTTCCATTACTCCAAGCAACATTACCAAACCTACAGCATACCGTATTTAAATTAGGACTACGGTATTCTTCAAATAGCTTTTCCATTAAATACTTTGACATTCCATATACATTATCAGGACTACAAGCTTTGTCAGTAGATATACCTATAACTTTTTTAATGTTATATTTTTGACATATCTCTAGAACATTTAAAGTTCCTAATAGATTTATCTTGATTGCTTGAGAAGGTTGTTTTTCTGCAGTATCGACATGCTTTAAAGCTGCTGCATGTATCATTATGTCTATATCTAGATTTGCAATAGCACAGTCTAATGTATGGATATCTTCGATTGAACCTATAATGATTTCAACATTTGGAAATTCTCTTTTAAGAGCAACCTGACTTTTCTCATTTCTGCTGTAACTGTAAATATTATACAAGTTATAATATTCTTTTATAAATGCCATTCCAACCGTACCGGAGGCACCAGTAATAAAAATTTTCTTTTTCATTAGTATGTTATTTGTTTTTGTATAATATTACTTGATATATCTAATTCTTTAATATATTTTACAATTTGAGTAGATGAATCGCCTTTTCCATAAACCTTATCAGCGATGCTACCTTGCCAATCTATTGCTAAGTTTATGGCTTTAATTATTTCATCTTTATTGTAATTTGAATCAAATACATTATTAGATCTTAATCTTCCACTCTGCCTAGAACCTATATTAATAGTAGGTATATTAAATGTTGGAGTCTCATGAATACCGCTACTCGAATTACCAATCAAGCCACTAGATCTTTTAAGAAGATTAACATAGTCTGCAATTCCAAGTGCATCCACATATTTTCTTTCACTTGCTTTTACGTTATCTATAATTTTTTCGTGACCTGCATCATTATTTGGAAGTATAAATAATGAATCATAATTTTCAAATTCATTAATCGCTTTCAAAGTCTCTATAATTTGGCTTTCAGATTCCCCAAATTCTGTTGTAACTGGGTGCTGCAGTACTAGGAAAAACGGAGTTGTTAAATTATATCTCTCTAACACAGTACTGTCATCTTTAACATTTAATAAAGCATCAATTGAGGGACAGCCTACGTCAAAAACATGTTCAGGTATTTCTCCTAGTTTAATTAATCTTTGGCATGCATCTTCATTAGCAGCAAAATGATAATGAGCGAATTTTGACATTGCATGCCTAATTGATTCATCAATAGTACCAGTTACTTCACCTCCTTGAATATGAAATACAGGTATATTCATATGAGCACCTACTATTGTGATTGCTAAATTAGCCGCTATATCAAACCCAGATAAAATCAGGTCAGGTTTTTGATCATTTAAAATATCTGGCAACTTATTTATTGCTATGCCTAAAGCCTTTGACATTCCTGCACCTGAATCCTCATCGTCGATGAACATTTCAAAAGTATAGTCAATCTTAATATTATCTTTTTTAATTTCTTCGACTGTATAACCGTGTTTTTCCATTAGATGGTTTCCGGTAACAATTAAAGAATACTCTAAATCATTATTTTTTTCAATTTCCTTGATGATTGGTAAAAACCTAGAATAGTCAGCTCTTCTCTCGGTAATTATGCTAATTTTTCTCATTTTATTTATTATTTTTTTCCTCTTCTACAAGAAGACTGATTTGTTTTTAATTTCCAGTTTTTGACAACCGATTCTGTCTATCGTATTTTTTATAGACCCTTATCTTTTTGATAATCTTCAAGACTATTTTTCACATCATAAATCACCGAAGTATTTTTTTTCAATGCCTCAAAGTCTAAATTTTTAAATTCGTTATGAGCGACTGTTAATATAATCGAATCATACTTTTTCTGAGGAACTTCTTTAATGGAAGTCAAACCATATTCATGTTGTAATTCATCACTACTAGCCCAAGGATCAAAAACTGTCACTCGCGTGTTGTATTCTTTCAATGCACTAATTACATCAACGACTTTTGTGTTACGAACATCTGGACAGTTTTCCTTAAAAGTAATTCCTAATATTAAAATATCAGCATCTTTAATATTAATATCCTTTTGAATCATTAGTTTTATAACCTCAGACGCTATATATTTTCCCATACTATCATTTAAGCGTCTTCCTGCTAAAATAATTTCAGGATTATATCCGTATTCTTGAGCCTTTTGCGCTAAATAGTATGGATCTACTCCAATACAATGACCACCAACTAAACCTGGTTTAAAAGGAAGAAAATTCCACTTTGTCCCCGCTGCTTCCAGCACATCATGCGTATTAATATCCATCAAATTGAATATTTTAGCTAGTTCATTTACGAATGCAATATTAATGTCTCTTTGAGAGTTTTCAATTACTTTGGATGCTTCAGCTACTTTTATTGTAGGTGCTAAATGAGTCCCCGCTGTAATCACAGATTTATACAAATCATCCACTTTCTTACCTATCTCTGGCGTTGAACCAGAAGTAACTTTTAATATTTTCTCAACTGTATGTTCTTTATCTCCTGGATTAATTCTCTCTGGAGAATAACCCGCATAGAAATCTTTATTAAATTTCAAACCAGAAACTTTTTCTAGAACAGGAACACAATCTTCTTCTGTAGCTCCGGGATATACTGTTGATTCATAAATTACGATATCTCCTTTTTTTAATACCGCTCCAACCGTCTCACTTGCTTTTACTAGCGGTATTAAAATAGGCCTGTTATTTTTATCAACAGGAGTAGGAACTGTAATAATATAGTAATTACAATCCTTAATTTTATCCAATTGATTGGTACAAAACAGTCCATTTGAATGAGAGTCTTCACTAATCAATACAGATTGTAAAGTTTCATTATCAAGCTCTAATGTGGAATCAATCCCAGACATTAATTCAGATATTCTATTTTTATTTATATCAAAACCGACTACTGAGTATTTGGTGGCAAAGAGTCTTGCCAATGGCAAACCTACATATCCTAATCCGATGATTGCAATTTTATCTTTTTTCATATTTTTTACAAATTTTCCCAATACCATTTCACAGCCTCTTTCAAACCTTTTTGTAATGAAAACTGTGGGTTATAATTTAAATTTTCTTTTGCTTTATCTACACTAGCATGTGAATGAGGAATGTCTCCTACCCTATTAGGACCGTATATTACTTCTACATTTGAAATTTCGGAATCAAATTCAGATAAATACTCTTTTAAGTATCCCATTAAATCATTTAGCGTATTTCGATCTCCATACGCTACATTATAAACAGTGTTAATCGCTTTTTCATTGGTTGTGATAAGGCTTAATAAATTCGCTTGTATTACGTTGTCAATGTATGTGAAATCTCTTGAGTAATTTCCGTCTCCATTAATAACTGGAGATTTACCATTCATTAATTGACTAACAAATTTTGGAATTACTGCTGCATAAGCTCCATTTGGATCTTGCTTTCTACCAAATACATTAAAATATCGAAGTCCAATAGTTTCAAGTCCATAGGTTTTCGAAAAAATATCTGCATATAACTCATTTACATATTTAGTAATGGCATAAGGTGATAATGGTTTTCCGATAATGCCCTCAACTTTTGGCATTGATTCTGAATCTCCATAAGTTGATGAACTTGCTGCAAACACAAATCTTTTCACTCCATTGTCTCTTGCTGCTACCAGCATATTTAAAAAACCACTTACATTCACATCATTGGATGTGATTGGATCTTTAATTGATCTTGGAACCGACCCTAATGCAGCTTGATGCAAAACATAGTCAACATCTTTAGTTGCTTTTAAACAATCTTCTAGTTTTCTAATATCTCCTTCGATTAGCTTAAAATTAGAATCCTTTAAAAGCTGTTCTAAATTTTCTCTTTTACCAGTTGCAAAATTATCCAGACAAACTACTTGGTTTCCTTTTTGAAGTAAAGCCTCGCATAAATTTGACCCAATAAAACCTGCACCCCCAGTAACTAGAATTGTTTTATTACTTAATTCAATATTCATTTAATTTTTTTAATGTTTTCTCGACTACCACCGGTAGTCAATTTAGTTATTTTTTTATTTTTATAGCTTTTAAAAAAGCTATTTATGTTGCTCTATGATAGGGCTTCGCCATCACTACTCACAGTAATGGAAAATCATAATCAAAAAAAAAACAACTGATTACTTCAGTTGAAATGAGACCACAGCGCCCAATTTTTTTAATTGCGCAATACAATTCTTTCCTTTTACAGAAATTACTGTTGCCTCCTCTTCTAATAAAGGAACCTTCACAGTTTTACCTACTGCCAACTCTTTTTTGTTTGAGTAATAGGTATTCTCTAAATAATATTTCATTGCCAATACCTCTTCATTAGAAACCTCAGCTCGTTTCCCTTTCTCAAACAAATATCGAACCACTCCTGCAACCTCAAATACCTTATTTACCTCTTTTTCATGGATACTAACAAGCACCATAGAAGATAATAAGGGCACAAGTGTCTTTTTCTTTCTATCGGACCATTGTCTGATCTCCATTCTAGTGGGGGTGTAATTCTCTATCCCTAAAACTGACAGTCTTTGTGAGACTTTAATTTCATTTCTAGGTTTGGTATAGATTACAAACCATTTCTTGGAATCTAAAGTGGTCATTTATGATGGATTGCTTTTAATTTGTTT
>Ga0233438_10000961_pt1 | contig 33993 bp, 41 predicted proteins | sample SI_123_September_FD_182720 | JGI IMG/M metagenome (GOLD analysis project Ga0233438, IMG submission 182720) | Seawater microbial communities from Saanich Inlet, British Columbia, Canada - SI_123_September2016_10_MG | ecosystem: Environmental > Aquatic > Marine > Inlet | place: Canada: British...
GTAATATATCAGGCTTAACAGCTGCAACAGCTGGAATTATATCAGGTGCTATAAAAGTACCGGAAGGAGTTATATCATTAGCTGCTGATTTAATAGATTTAGGTTTAGATACAAACTCAGCCGCAAAGGTTGAACAATTTTTTGACACAATAAATCCCTTTGAAGAATTAGCACAAGAAAGAGCTATAGGTAGACTTACAGAGGCTTTAGTTCAAATTGGAATACCTGGTGCCGTAGGTGCTAAGGTTGCAACCAAACTAGCTACAAAAGCTTTAAATGCTAAGAAAACAGGTAACTATCTTAATCTTGGTAGTAAAAATGTTAGAAATGGACTTAAAGCAACAGAAAATTTAAATAAACTAACCGGTAGACAGAAGTTTGGAGCAGTTGTTGTCGGTGGTCTAGCCGGAGAAACATTTGTAGCTGACGTTGAAAAACTAGGGACGATTGGAGATGCGTTTGAAGCTGGTCCAACTCAACTAGATAGAAATATTAGAGAGACTGAAAGAGATGATGCCTCAAGAAGATTATTAAACAGACTTAAATTTGGTTCTGAGTCCGTATTAGTTACCCCAATTGTTTATGGATTAGGAAAAGGAGCATCACTTTTATTAAATAAAAAAGGTAAAGACTTAGCATATAGTGATAATGCAATTGAAAGAAAACTAGATAAGTTCGGGGGTATTTTTAGATTTAGAGGAAACAAACCGGTTCAACAAGCTTTAGCTAAAGAACAAGAGTCAGCTAGTAAAATGGTTGATACTAGTTTTGCAATGGAACAAGTAGGTAGAATTGATAAAGAAGTAAATAAAATTTTCCCTGAAACTAGAAACATATTGTTTGCAGCTAATACTGCAGAACGAAAACAATTATACAAAGAGATGAATGATCTTCTGTTTGAAGGTGATTTAATGAAAGGATTAGATGAAACTAAGACTGTAGACTTTGTAGATTTACTAACTAGAAACGGAGCAACACCAGAAGGGGTTGAAACAATTTTAAATGGAATAAAAAATAGTAGAAGTTACTTTGTAGAACTTTTAAAGGCTGCTTCCAACAGTCCATCAGTTGGTGATCTTCCCAGAACTATGCAAGGAGAATTTTCTAGTTTATTAGGTAGTAGAGTAAAAGATAGTATAGCAAATACTTTTGAAATATTTGAAAATGCAGATGCAGGCTTATTACAAAAATACAAACCTACTAAAAAAACTGTAGATAGAGTTGCTAATATTTTTATGAGATACGCTGCAAAAAATAATCAACCGATTACAAGACTACAAGCAGAATCTTACGTTGATGACATCGTAAAACAAGCTCGTGAAATGAATCCTAAAAAAGATGCACTACCAACTTTTGAATATGTAAATTTAACTAAAGGTGCTGACACTCCTTATAATATTAAAACATTTAGACAAACGTTAGAGAAAAATTTACCGGATGGTACAAAAGATTTCCGTGTTATAGGTAAGGGAAGTAAAGCATTTAGACAATTATTTGGTGAAGTAGAAGACGCACGTCACTCTATATTCGCATCTGTTTCAAGACTATCCACAATAGCTAGACGTGGTGAAATGTTTCAAGATATGCTTGATGCAGACAAAGCAATAAAATCTAGAATCACAGCTGAAACTCCTGAAGGCGCTAGAGGTTTTTTTCATTCGACTCCATTAGCAGCTAAACAAGCTTTTGGAACAAAAACTCCAATAGTAAAAATGCCAGAAGAAATGACTAAATACTTTCCTGATGAAAATCTTTACACTTCTAAAGATATTGCAGAAGGTTTTGAAAGTGTGACTGGACTTCAAGACTGGATGCGAGGAGAAGCAAAAGGTCAAGGTGTTTTAGGAAAAACAGCCGCCGCTGCATATAGATATGGATTACTTACTCCAAAAGCTGGTGCACAGTTTGCTAAGACTGTTTTATCTATACCAACTCACATAAGAAATTTTTTAAGTTCAGGTGCTTTTGCACTTGCTAATGGTACATTAATGACAAGTCCTAAATTAATTGCTCAAGCTATGAATGAAGCTAGAAAAGTAGTTCAAGTAGGTATGAGAAAACCAGAAGCGATGGCCAAGTATCGAGAATACTTAGACTTAGGTATTGTAAATACAAACGTAAGACTTGGAGATATCCGTAATCTATTTAAAGATGTTAGATTTGGTGATGGTAATATTGCTACAGACAGTGTTTTAAAACCTTTGTTAAATAATTTAGGTAAAGGAATAAGTAGAGGTGTTAAAAAAACTACCAAAGCTTTTCAAGATGCATATGTTGCAGAAGATGATTTTTGGAAAATATATAATTTTGAAGTCGAGCTTGCTAGATTAAGAAATGCATATGCAAAAAAAGGTTTACCTATTCCCCAAAGTTTAAAACAAGAAGTAGCAGAGATAGTAAAAAACACAGTTCCAAACTATGCAAGAGTAGGTCAGTTTGTAAGAGGTATGCGTATGTCTCCTTTCGGTAATTTTATGTCATGGCCTTCAGAAGTATTTAGAACAGGTTTTGGTATTTTCAATCAAGGATTAAAAGAAATTAAAAATCCAGTAACAAGAGCAATCGGTATGAAGAGATTAACAGGGATGACTTTTGCTAGTGCTGTAATACCTTATAGTATTGTTGAAGGTTCTAAATCTATTTTTGGAGTGACTAATGAAGAGTCAGATGCAATTAATTATTTTGTTGCCCCTTGGTCAAGAGATTCACAAAAAATATTATTTAAAAATCCTACTACTGGAGATTTCTATTACATTGATTGGTCTAAGAATAATGTTTATGACACTCTTACAAGACCTTTCCAAACAGTTTTATTTAATATTCAACAAGGTATTGAAGACGAAGAAGTATTAACTAAAGGTTTCTTAAAAGGAATTTTAAATGCAACTGCACAAACTGCTTCGCCATTTGTATCTGAATCTATTTATACAGAAGCGTTTATGGACATATATTCTAGAAATGGAAGAACAAGAGAAGGAAGACAGCTTTACGGAGATAGAACTCCGGACATGGAAAAATATTTAATTATATCTGAACACCTTGCTAAAACAATGTTGCCATCTACACAACCATTTCAAAGAACTATAAAAGCATTTACAGGAGAACCTGGAAAAGGTGCTGCAACTTATGAAATAGGTCCAGAGATTGCAGGTATATTTGGTATGCGACCAATTAAAATTGACCCTGAAAGAAGCTTAGACTTTTATCTTGGAAGGTTTCAAAAAGAACAATCGGAAGATAGAAAAAACTTTACGTCAGGGAGATTTGGAGTTTTGAGTGGTGAGAGAAAAACACCGAGAGAAGTAGTCGAAAGATTTTTTACTGCAAACAAAACTTTATTTGAAACACAAAGAAATATGAAACAAGTTTTAAATGCAGCTGAAACTCTAGGCTTAAAAGACAAAGACTTGAAAGATGTATTTGATAGAAGAAATATTTCTAAAAAAACTTTAAAAAGATTATTGAGAGGGAAGTTTAACGCTTTTGAAATTACAGATGGTATTGAAGAAAGATTTGAACGTAATGCAGAAAAAGGTGGGATAGAAAATCCTTTAATACCAGTTGAATCTTTAATAAAACAAATGGTTAAAGATTTTGAAAACCAAAGTTTAGATAGTCCTTTACAATTAAATATAGAGAATTACCTACCTCAATTAGAAAATATTCAAGGGCAACAGTCGTCGATGACACCTTTACCACCTACACCAATGCCGAATCCAGGTTCTTTTCAAACACCGGTTCAGCAAAATCCAATGATGGCTTCAGGTTTAACACCTATGGAAGAATCATATCTATCACCAACAGAAAAACAAATAAGACTAAGATCAAGAGGAATTAACAATGTCTAAAAAAGATCTAGCTTTAGAGAAAATTGAATCACACGAAAAACTCTGTAGAATAATGCAAAAACAAACTCACCAAAAAATTTCAGGAATAGAAAATGATATTAAAGAAATTAAAAATCATATGCGTTATGCAATGACTTCGTTAGTTGGTGGTATGTTTGCTATAATAATTATTTTAATTCAGGGACTATAGTTTTTATTACATCATCATAATTATAATCTTTAATATGAATCAAAGATTCTGTTAAATCAGGTTTTTCAAACATTTGATTAGTATCTTCAAATCTACTTAATTCAATAGTATCCATCCAAATCATGATATCATAACCTTTTCTATATTTATTAAATGGACAAACAAATTCTACGACAGATGTTTTATTTGTCATGCTACAAAGTTTTTCCATTCTTTTAACTTGTCTAATTCTTCCCTCTTTTGAAAAATCCCAGTCGTGAAATATGCGTCTTATTTCATCAGCATTAAAATACGCAACATCCATGTTGTTTACTAATTTTTTAGTGAATGTTGTTTTACCCGAACCCGGTAAACCAAATACTAATATTTTTTTTATATCCACGATTTAATTTCTTCTCCCATAATTTGACTCGCAATATTTTGTTTTTTACGCAAAGCTAAAACTATTCTATCATCAACAGTATCTTCAGAAATAATATCAATGTAAGTCATAGGTTTAGTTTGACCAATACGATCTATACGAGCTTCTGATTGAGTTCTTTTTTCTAAATCATAACCATTAGAAAAATAAACCATTGTACTTGCAGCAGTTAATGTGATACCATAACCGCCAGTTTGTGTTGTACCTATAAAAAATCTGCACTTGTCATCTTCTTGAAACTTCTTTATATTATCTTGTCTTTTTTCTTGAGGTGTTAATCCATAATAATCAACATAACTATCTTCACCGTACTCTTTTGATAGGGCATTTATAATTTTATTAATGTCTCTTTGATACTGAGCCCAAATAACAACCTTACCTTCAACTTGTGCAACAATGTCTAAAAGTTCATCAACTCTCTTACAAGGTAAGTCTTTTGTAGAGCCGTCATCAGCTACAAAGTGGCCACAAGTTATTTGATGTAGACGCATCAGTTGAGTTAATACAGTATTAGTAGTTAATACTTTTCCATCTAAATGAGCTAAAGCAGTTTGTTTCATTTCTTTATAAACTTTTTCTTGTTCTGGAGTCATTGATACAGTTCTTTTCATCCAAGTTTTTTTAGGTAAATCTAAACAATCTTCTTTTAAAACCCTGTATGAAAAAGGTTTTAATTTATCTGAAAGCTCACCTAAGTTTCTATAACCAACAATAACTTGAACAGTTCTTGCACCTAAATTCATGTTACGCATAACAGCGTACCTAGCTCTAAAAGTAAAAAAAGAATGATGACCTAAAAGATATGGGTCTAAAAACTCACACTGAGAATATAAATCTAAGGGTGATTTAGTAATAGGAGAACCTGTAAGTATTCTTCTATACTTAGAGTCTTTTGATATCTTTAAAATATTTTTAGTTCGTTTAGCAGAAGGGTTTTTAATAGTTGTAGCTTCATCAATGGCAATCATAGACTTATGAGAAGATAAAAATTTATCTGCAAACTCTAAACCTTTTTTAGTAGAGAAGGCTTCAACATTCATAATTAAAATATGTAGATCAGTCCCTGTTTCAAACAAAGTGTTTAGTTCTTTTAATTTTGGTTTGGTATGTGATGCAGTCCACAAAACAGTTTTCTTTTCAATATGGTCAGCCATGTGTACCGGTATTTCAGAGTCGTACCAATTTTTATAAACACCCTTAGGTGCAATTAAAAGAAGACCATTTATTTCTCCTTTGTCATACAGCATAGATACATTATCAATTAATACTTTTGATTTACCTGTACCCATTTCCATAAAATAAGCATAAACTTCTTTGTCCCAAGACATTTCTAAGGCTTTAAGTTGATGCGCAAAAGGCTTTGTTTTAAATTTATAGAACATAATATTTTATACTTTCTAAATATAAAATAGGATAGATTAGGATAGTTGTCAACTACTTATAATTAAATTTTTTGCAGTATTCACTGTATTTTTCCATAGCGATTTGACAAGCTTTTGGGAATTTAGTTTTCATATAATCTACAGTAGCACTATTGAGCCTTTGTTTAGCTCCTGGAATTTTGTCTTTATGATCAACTCTTTTAATTTTAGATTTAAAAGTCTTCATTCTTTCTGCAAGACCTACAAGACCTGGAATTTTTTGTTCTAATTTTTTTATATCTTCACTTAGATTTTCAAATCTAATCATGTGATCAATTATATACTCACCATTTATTTCATAAAATTTTTTAAAATCTTTTACAGGCGCTTGAATTGCATAATCTCTAAAAGACACGTTCTGTAAATCAACACCAAAAAAATAATAGTTAGATATAAGATAGTCAATTGGATGCCTTACAATAGAAACTTTTGTATAAGAGTTAAAAATATCTTCACCTATTCTTTTTTTAATTTTTCTAGCTTCTATGTGATTATAGTATCTCTGACTATTTGCTTCAAACACACGGAGTATTGTTCCCATGCCTTGATAACAATCATTATTCATAACATTACCAGATACGTGAAAATCAACATCTAATCCAATAACATGGTCAAAATATTTAGCTCCATTGTTTTCATTTTGAAAATGAATTTTATTTCTTTCCAAACTAACTCTTTCATCTTCTGGAGTGCACATAGTTATTATATCTTCTGGACCACAATAATTTCTTAATGCTAATTCAAAAGATGTACCGGCTACCTTAAGAGGTTTTATAAATATCAGTTTATGCTTATGCGATATAATCATTGATTTCTTTCTAAAAATAGCTATACTAAACCAAAAAAGAAAGTCAATGACTAAAGTTTATTTAACTCAAGAAATACCTACAGATAGAGAAACAGGTAAACCTAAATATAATGTTATGGGTGCAGCAAAGTATGGAGAAATAAAAACTCTATTACCTATGTACTCTCAAATGATACTTTCTCCTGGTCCATTAATACAAAAACTTAGAACGCTTTTAAAAGACTACACGTCAGACGATTATCTTTTATTATCAGGCGACCCCGCAACTATTGGTGTTATTTGTTCAGTAGTTTCTGACATGACAAATGGAAAATTTAAATTTCTAAAATGGGATAGACAAGAAAAAACTTATTATCCAATAGAAATAGATTTATTTAAAAAATAGTATTGACAAAACAAAAGTCTAGGATTATATATAATTCATGAAAGGAATTGTATGAGTATAGATTATGAAGACGATAGATTAGAATCTGTAAAGCAAATAGATGCTGCAGCTTCTTTATCTAATAAAGTTATTGAGTTAAAAAATATTGAAGACGAAATTGAAAACGCAGAAAAAAGTATTTCAAAATTAAAAGAACAATCTAAAGTATTATCAGAGGTAGAAATACCAAAGATGATGCAAGAGATGAACATTACAAAATTAAAGCTTAAAGATGGTGAGTCTATAGAACTTAAACCATTTTATTATGCTTCTATTGCAAAAGGCAGAAACGAAAGTGATTCTGATTTTTTAGATAGAAAGGATAAAGCTTTTACATGGCTTCGAGATAACGGCCTGGGTGATATTATTAAAAATGATATTACCGTTACCTTTGGTCGGGACGAAGATAACAAGGCACTGCAATATGCAGACCTTGCAAAGAGTAATGGCTTTGAACCAATTCAGCGCGAAACGGTTCATGCTGTAACTCTTAAAGCGCTAGTCAGAGAGCGTCTTGAGAATAATCTTGAGATGCCTTCTGACATTTTTAAAATCTACGCGGGTAACAGTACAAAAATCAAAAGGAGATAACATGGAAACGAGTAACGAGAAACAAGTAACTATAAAAAAAGAAAATCTGCCTTCAGATATTTTATTTGAAGCGGATGCAGCACAAGGTTTAGAAAACGTAAGAACAGAAAATCTGGCTTTACCAATTCTAAAACTTTTACAAAACGGATCTGGAGAAGCTCAGAAGCGTAATCAAAATTACGTTGAAGGTGCTGAACCAGGTATGTTCCTAAACACCGTGACTAAAAAATGTTATGACGGTGCTAACGGAATAGAGGTTGTACCCTGCTATTACAAACTTGAGTTTCAAGAATGGGCAGACTTTGGTACAGGTTCAGGAAGACCAGAAAATATTTTTGGTCATGATTCTGATATTTTATCTAAAACAACTAAAGATACTGGAGGTAAAGATCGTCTTGAAAACGGTAATTACATTCTAACAGTTGGTCAACATTTTGTTTTAATTGTTGATGGTGAAAATACAGAACCTGCATTAATCTCTATGAGTTCTTCTCAAGGTAAAGTGAGTAGAAAATGGAATTCAATGATGGCTTCAATTACACTTGAAGGCAAAAATGGTCCTTTCACTCCTGCTACTTACAGTCATAAATATGTCCTGTCTTCTGTACTTAACAGTGGAAAAGGTAATCAATGGTATGGCTTTAATGTTGTAAGCGGTGCTATGATTGATAACGCATCACTCTACGAAAGAGCGAAAAAGTTTCACAACTCATTCGCCGGCAAATAGTGTGAAAAGTGGGCGCCTAGGGGAGACTCAAAGCGCCCATGCAACGACAGACAGGACAGGACATGACAGACATATTAAAAAAATTTAAAAGTATATTTGAAGGTTTAGACATAGCTCGTGGTGAAACCCGTAAGACAGGTGAGGTATCTGCAAAAGGTAAAAGTATTACTAGGTCTAAAACAATTACAGAACCGCCTACAGATAAACTGTGGGAAGATCATTTAAAAGGTACAGAACCTGCATTAGGTATAATTCCAATAAGAAGAGACAATACTTGTATATGGGGATGTATTGACTGGGATGTATATCCTTTAGATCACAAAGAAATAGTGAATGATTTAAAAAAGAAAAAGATACCACTGACAGTATTTAGATCAAAGTCTGGTGGTGCACATTTATTTTTATTTACAAAAGAACCTGTCCCTGCAGTTATGATGAGAGATAAATTAAAAACATATGCTTCAGCTATTGGTCATGCAAGAGCAGAGATATTTCCAAAACAAGAAAAGATAAATATTGATCGTGGTGATGTAGGTAGTTTTTTAAACTTACCTTATCACAACTTAGAAAATACAGTTAGATATGCTTTCAATAATGATGGTGAACCAATATTAGATGTTGAAAAGTTTTTTGAACATTATGAAAACCAAGTTTTAAGTGTAGATCAATTTAATAATTTAAAATTAAAAGAAACTGAAGAAGATGATTTTCTTGAAATGCCACCATGTTTGGTTACGCTTTTATCTGAAGGTGTTGGTGAAGGAATCAGAAATGAAACTATGTATAACTTAGGAGTGTATGTAAAGAAAAGATTTTCTGAAGATGATCTTTGGAAAAAGAAAATGAATCACTACAACATAAAATATTTTAAACCACCTATTAATGCATCAGAACTTGTTAAGACTCAAGAATCATTAGAAAACAAAGATTATTTTTATAAATGTAAAGATGAACCTTTATCATCTTTTTGTAATTCGAAACTATGTGTAACAAAAAAATATGGTGTAGGTGATGATGATGCACCAGTACAAACTATAACTAATATTAGAAAGTACAACTCTGATCCACCATTATTTTTCTGTGACATCGATGGACAAACAGTGATGGTTGAAACTTCAGTTCTTCACGACCCGGATAAATTTTCAATGGCATGCTTAGAACAAATTAATAGACCACAGATGCCTATGTCTAAAATTATATGGCGTAAGATGTTAATAAAACTTTTACAGGAAAAACAAGAAACAGATGAAAAAGCTACAGAAGACCTTAAAGTTGAAAATCAATTAAAAGAATACATGGAAGACTTTGTAAATAAAGTTAAAGGTAAAGATATAAATGATATTCAAAGAGGTGTTGCGTATACTGATGATAACTATAGTTATTTTAAAATGAAAGATTTTTGGAAACATTTAGTAAAAAATAAATGGCCAGATAAAAGATATCCAAAACATGTAGTAGTACAAAAACTACAAACTCAATTAAAGATTGAAGAGGATTATCCAAAAATAAACGGTAAAACAGTGCGTTGCTTTAAGATGTTAAAGATTGTATCTGTTGAACCAGAGAAAGCAAAATATGAAAGTCAGGAACCGTCATGGAAAAGAAAAATAGAACAGTAATACCTGGACCACCAGGAACCGGTAAAACATATAGATTATTAAATCATTATATGGTCAAAGAAATAAAAGAAAATAAAACTGATCCTAAAAAAATTTGTTACATTACTTTTAGTAAAGCAGCTGCAGAAGAAGCAACTGAAAGATTTGAAGAATTATTTCCTAAAGAAAAACTTGGATACATAGGGACTATGCATGCATTAGGTGTAAGAGAATTAAATATAGATGTAAGTGCAAAATTATTAAAAGGTAATAGTCAATGGAATCAATTTAAACTTTATGAGCCAATGGCAGCTAGATTGAATACTGATGCGAGTATCGATTCAATCACTGGTAAAACTAGATTTAAAGACCCTATACTAACTACAAGAGACTATGCAAAAAATAAAAAAATATCTTTGAATGAAGCTGCAATACAAAAAGGTATGGCAGGTTGGTCAGACATACACATTGCAGAAAAAATAGATGGTGCACTAACGCAATATAAAAAAGACACAGGAGTCATAGAATTTTATGACATGATAGGTTTGTTTACGGATAAAATAAAAACTAAAGATAGTTTTTATGACGTTATATTTTTAGATGAAGCTCAAGATTTGAACGCACTACAATGGGATATGTTTTTTGAATTAGAGAAACTAAGTAATAGGTCCTTCATTGCGGGTGATGACGATCAAACTATTTATGGTTTTCAAGGCGCAGATGCATCTACATTTATAAACCTAGAAGGAACTATCGATGAACAAGTTAAGTCGAGACGAGTACCGAGAAGCGTGCATCGAGTGGCTTTAAGTATATTAGATAGACTCAACGAACGTAGAACAAAGAATTGGGAAGCGAGAGACGAGGAGGGTGAAGTTAATTATGAAACATCACTGGAGAATATAGACTTTGCAAAAGGTAAGTGGATGATACTTGGTAGAACCAATAAACTTTGTGAAAAAGCAAGAGATCATTTGTATATGAAAGGTTTAAGATATGAATTTACGGGTGATAAATATTTAGATAAAAATTCTATGTTAGCATTTACCGCCTGGAAAAGATTAAACAATGGTGCAAGTATTGATTCAAAAGATGTCAAAGTAATGTATTCTTTTTTAAAAGTAAAACTAGGTCATCTACAAAGAGGTTTTTCTAGTGGTAAAACTTTAGATTCTGTTTTTTCTGTGACGTTAGAAGAACTAAAGAAAGATCATGGTTTACTTGTTGAAGGTAGTTGGGAACATCTTGACTTTGATGAAGATACAAAAGTTTTCATGAAACATTTAATACAAAACAATTATGATCTTATGAAAGAAGCTGACATAAAGATAATGACCTTACATGGATCAAAGGGAAAAGAATGTGAAAACGTAGTTTTATTTACAGATTTTGGTGCGGATGAATATCAAAGTAATTTTATTGAAGGTGAGTTTGAAAAGTCACCAGACAATGAACATAGATTATTTTTTGTTGGAGTTACCAGAGCTAAACAAAAACTTTATTTACTACAATCAGAGGAGGGTACAGGTTATGTCATATAAATCATTAGATAAACAAGTTCAGGGGAATCATTATCAAGACTTTAAGATTCAACCAGCAGAGTTTGTGAACCAAAACAAGTTGCTTTTTGCAGAAGGCAACGCTATAAAATATATCTGCAGACATTCTAAGAAAGGTAAACATTACGACATTAAAAAGGCAATACATTATTTAGAAATGATTTTAGAAAGGGATTATGGAGAATTTATTTAACGAAGAGATGTGGAATTCACCGGACGAGTTTAAAGATTTAAGTAGTTATAAATACATAGCAATTGACTTAGAGACAAAAGACCCAAACTTAAAAAAGATGGGTTCAGGTTCTGTAAGAGGTGATGGAGAAATTATTGGTGTTGCTGTTGCAGTAGATGGTTGGTCCGGATATTATTCTTTCGGGCATGAGCAGGGTAATTTTTTTGCAAAAGAATCTGTAATGAAATGGGTTAAAAGTATTTGTGCTTTACCCTGTCCTAAAATATTTCATAATGCAATGTATGACGTATGTTGGCTAAGAGCGTATGGTGTAAAGATAAACGGAATTATTGTGGATACAATGATGATGGCAGCTGTATTAGATGAAAACAGATTGTATTACTCATTGAATTCATTATCTTTTATAGAGTTAGGTAAAGTTAAGAATGAAAAAGCTTTACAAGATGCAGCAGACAAAGCTGGCATAGATGCAAAATCTGAGATGTATAAACTTCCTGCATCAATGGTTGGAGCATATGCTGAAGCAGATGCTGAACTAACCTTACAACTATTTAAAAAATTTTCAGGGCAAATAAGAGATCAAAACTTACAGAGAATATTTAACTTGGAGACAAGTTTATTTCCTATGTTGGTAGATATGAAATTTAAGGGCGTTCGAGTAGACGTTGATAAAGCGATTCAACTGAAACATGTGCTAGAGAAAAGAGAAGGGCTATGCCTTGCAAAAGTAAAACAAGAAACAGGAGTAGAAGTACAAATATGGGCAGCAAGATCGATCGCCAAAGTATTTGACAACCTTGGACTACCTTATTCCAGAACTGCGAAAAGTAACGCGCCATCATTTACAAAAGCTACACTAGAAAACCATGAAAATCCAGTAGTAAAAAACATTGCAGAAGCTAGAGAATTGAACAAAGCGCACACTACATTTATAGATACAATACTAAAACATGAACACAATGGACGTATTCATGCTGACATAAATCAATTAAGATCAGACGCAGGTGGTACTGTAACTGGACGTTTCTCATATTCTAATCCAAACTTACAACAAATACCTGCAAGAAACAATTTATTAGGTCCTGCAATTCGTGGTCTATTTATACCAGAACAAGATTGTGATTGGGGTTGCTTTGACTATTCACAACAAGAACCTAGATTAGTTTTACACTATGCAGCAGAACACCCTATCTTAAAAAATTCTGAGTCTGTAATTGAAATGGTTTCTAAGTTTAACAAAGACCCCAAAATGGACTTCCATGGAATGGTAGCTAAACTTGCAAACATAAAAAGAAAAGAAGCTAAGACTATTAACTTAGGTTTATTTTATGGAATGGGTAAAGCAAAACTTCAACAGTCTTTGGATTTAGAAAACAAAGAAGATGCTGATAAACTTTTTAATAATTATCACGACAGTGTACCTTTTGTAAAAGGTTTGATGGATGCTACGATGAGAGACTCTCAAAGAGATGGAGAGATTCAAACGATTGCCGGTAGAGTATGTAGGTTTGATAAATGGGAAGAAGCAAGGTTTGCTCCAGGTGAACTAAGAGCACCTATGACTTATGAAGAAGCTAAGGGAAAATATGGTGAAGATAGAATTAGAAGAGCCTATACATACAAAGCTTTAAATAAATTAATTCAGGGTTCTGCGGCAGATATGACCAAACAAGCTATGTTAGATTTATATAATGAAGGTATTACACCACATATACAAGTGCATGATGAACTTGATATATCTGTTGAATCAGATCACCAGGCTCAAAAAATTATTGCAATTATGCAAGATGCAGTTAAACTTTCTGTTAAAAATAAAGTTGATTATGAAAAAGGCCCAACTTGGGGTGATGTAAAATGAGGATTTTTTATGGCATACTTAAATGCAAATATACCACCGACTTATGCACAAATCAGAAGAGAGTATTTATATGATCTTAAGAAACATAAAGGAGAAGTTGAGGACTGTATCATCTTTGGTATTAGCGCTCTTACAGGACGTGCAATACTATTTCATGCTATTATGGAAAACGGTGCAATATTCTATCGCCTACCTATTAGCGCTTTTATTCAACAGGGATTTGATGCATCCGGAGTGCCCACAAGAAGACTTGATGAACTACAGCTCTGGAATTGTTTTTCTTATTACCCTGCTGTTCATCGTTGGGATATATTAGACGGACAAGCCGGTAAGTATATAGGAAAAGACAAGAAATGGCACCCTGGAAAGTATTTATTTACCGTTGACTTTGCGCATCCAGATAGTAATATACTTGACACCGATCATTCGGAAATACCGCACGAACATAAGTGCGCTCACATAATTGCTCTCGATGATGGCAATTTTGCAGCACAACCTAACAACAGATGTATATGGGACATACCTTCTTTCACTGTGAAAGATAATACTCCCGACTGGAAAGTGCAAACTTCTGAATGGAACGTAGAAGATAGTAGAGCATGGCGGACAGAAGATACCGACAAGTTCTTCTATGAAATAGAGGAGAAAAAAAATGATTAAAAAAACTTTAAAATGGGTTTGGAATATAATTTGCTGGCCCTGGAAAAAATTTATAGAGTGGGTTTGGTCTAGTTAAATGACCAGTTGCAAGACATGTTTTCATCCTTGTCATTGCGGTGAAGATAATGATCTTCACGCAGATGAATATGGTGTGTGCACCTGCGAAAAGTGTACTTGCAAACGAACTTACAAAAAAGAAAAAGATCACAGTACGGACATAACATACGAAAATGAGTAACAAACCTTTGGATATCGGAGAAGAGGCAAGAGTGCAAATGCCAATGAAGACAGTAGCATCGCTGATCGTGCTGGTAGCAATGGGCGTTTTCGCTTATACCGAGCTGACTGCGAGGTTAGTATCGTTAGAGACATCAAGAGAATTATTTGAAAATGATTTACTTAAAAAATCTGAACAAGTTCCTACAGACCAGGAGCAACATTTTTTATTGGAAGATTTATACAAGACCGTAGAGAAATTACAGTCTACTCAAGAAATGAATATGACAAACAAAGTTAATATAGAATTTTTAAAAACACAATTAGATAAAGCATTAGAAGATGTTGAAGAACTAAAAGATAAGGTAAGAGCAAATGGAAACGGTCATCAGTAGCGTAGTAGCTCTTTGTATGTTTATAGGAGGTGTTCTTACAGAACATAGAATACAGGTTGACCCAGATACAGGGAAACCCTCTATGGCTACTTGTTTAAAAGGAAAAAGGGTTGCGGAACGTACAGCAAATGATAATATTCAGTACAAATGCGGGAAAGTAAAAGTTGAACTCGAAAAAAATATCGATGGATCTAAAGCAATCAAAAAAATAATAGAATGATAAAAAATTGTAATAAATGTAAAAAAGAGTTTGAAGCTAAAGAACAATTAGATTTATTCTGTAGCCAAGAATGTAAAGAAGAAGCTCTAGCTGACCTTGACAACGACAGTGATGAGTGTTTAAGCTGTCAATAAATGAATCTTTCAAGAAATTTCTCTCTTCAGGAGCTTATCAAGTCTGATACTGCAATACGTAAAGGTATTAATAATAATCCAAATGCAGGTCAAATAGAAAAATTAAAATCACTTTGTGAAAATATTTTACAACCCGTCCGGGACCATTTTGGTAGAGTTAAGGTCACATCAGGGTTCCGTTCAGAAGACCTTTGCTATGCCATAGGTTCAAGTCGGGACAGCCAGCATGCAAAAGCTGAGGCCGCAGACTTCGAATGTGTTGGAGTCGACAATGCAGAAGTCGCTGATTGGATCAAACAGAACCTTGAGACAGATCAATTGATCCTCGAGTTCTACACTCCAGGCGAACCCAATTCTGGATGGATTCACTGTAGTTGGATACCTGAAGGAAGACGTGAGCAGTATATGCATGCTTATAAATTCGAAGGTAAAACTAAATACAAACCAATAATAGGAAAAGCGAAAGATATAGTATGAGCATAATAGATAAAAAATCAGCTAAATTATTTAGTAAAATAGATACAGTACACGGGACTTGTGAAGAGTGTCAGGAAGAAACAATTTTAGTTGCAATTGTTTCAGAATTTTATAGATGTACTAACTGTGGCTTTGATACAAAACAACATATCAATGGCAGAATCAGATATCTTAAATTAGATGAGTCTGATAAGAAATGGATAAAAGATAATTATATTAAATAATGGCTAAGAAGTTTAAATCATTCGAGACACGTGACAAGCCTAGAAAACGTGGACCTCGTCAGCACAAGAAAAATAAAAGTAAGCACGAGAAACGTCAGAAAAAACAGACGAGATACAAGGGACAAGGAAAAGGATAGTTTGTCTCTCATACCTGAAAATTTTATTTTTGTAAAAAAATACAATAATATCAATAGTTTAAAAGAAAAAGTCTTAAAATATACAAAAGAAGACTGGCACAAATACGACTACAGACAAAAAAATTATATGGTCCATATGAATACAAAGACCATACCTTTGATATGGAATGAAATGGATAAATATAATCAAAGAAATTTAGAAAAAGATAATAGAAAGTTTTGGCCTGAAGCAGATAATTATAAAACAGAGTTAGATTCTCTTTCACAAATACTTACAGAAAAATACGGTGAAGGTTTTATTACAAGTGCGTTGTTAATTAATCTACCTTCTAGGTCTATCATTGCTCCTCACGTAGATAATCAAGATGCTTATTTTGATCTTGTCAAAAGAACTCATTTAGCTATTATATCTGATGATGAAGTAAGATTTATTGTAGGTGGTGAAGATAAAAATATAAAAGAAGGTGAGATATTTGAGATTAATAATAATGAAAAACTACATGAAGTTAAAAACAATTCTGAAATAGACAGGATTCATTTATTAACTGATTGGTTAACTATAAAAGGAGAAAGAAATGAGTGAGAAGAAACTAACATTAAAAGCAACAAACGTTACTCAGAAACAATGGGGCGTACTTGTTCTTGAACTTAACATACTTAAGAAAGCATGGAAGAGTTATGGAGTAGATATAGATTTGTCTGGTCACGGAATTAAATCTATTGTTGAAAAAGGTACAAGAATCTACGAATTTAAAAACGCTGATGAAAAAACTAAGAAAAATGAATTAAGCGGGTAGCTTAGGTTTTCTTGGTGGAACAATAATATCTGGAAGTCTTATTTCTCTACATTCAAATTTGACAACAAGTCTATTTTTTTCAATGTGCTCTGCATCAACATTTTCAAGTTTTTTTAATTCCACATAAGTCTGTTGAGCAACTGCATATCCATTTAATACACAATCGTAGTGTGTATTAAATTCATTCTTTACTGAAAAATGACTAGTGGGACATTGTCCTGTAATCATGGAACATAAATGTAATACAATTATAAATTTAGTCATTGACTCCTGTTGTAATTTTAATATATAATCCTATATGTCAGAAATAACTTTGAAAGGATATAACAAATGACAGATATAAGCAAATACAAAAGTATAGCAATTGATCATGACTGCTATAATAAATTAACGAAACTATCAAAACATCTCGCTCCCAAGCATGCCAAATTGTCTAGGGCACAAGTCGTAAGAGTATTAGTCGAAGAGAAAGTGGAGAAGTTAAATGGCAAACTTAGATAGAGAAATATGTCCCGTATGCAATGGAAACGGGTATGTATTATCGGGCGTAACCGTTTATCAATGTAGTTACTGTGAATCTCAAGGCGAGATACCGAAGCGAGAGGCGAGTGTCGAGGAATTAAAAAACCATGGTCGGGACAATGATATCGGAAATTGATTGCGCATACATTGCAGGTTTGTTTGATGGTGAAGGTTCAATACACATAAGACGTGGTATTGAAAAAAAGAAAAAACACAAAGGTAAACCTGGATATAGATTATCTAATTCTATGCGTATCAGTATGGAAATTACTATGACAGATAAATCTGTTTTAGTTTGGGTCCATGAAGTATTGGGTGTAGGTACACTTACACCTAAGAAAGTAAAAGGAAACAGAGTTGATGGTACACCTTACCTTAAACAATATAGATGGCGTTGTACGTTTCGTGATGCTTATCGTGTTTGTTGTTTGCTTTGGCCCTTTGCACATACAAAGTTGCCTAAGATACAACAAGTAATAGATCATTACTCAGACAGTAATATAGTTGATTTAACAGAGTACAGAGTAGCAAAGGAGTTAGAAATTTGAACTGTTGGCACTGTAACACTGAATTAATATGGGGTGGCGACCACGATACCGAAGATAATGAGGATTATGATATAGTTAGTAACTTATCATGTCCTGAGTGTTATGCAGCGGTTGACGTGTGGCATCCATCAGAGAAATTAATAGAGGAGTATAAAAAACATGAAAACGATAAGTAATAAAAGATGGAATAAGAAATACGGATTTAGATCAAAGAGGAGAAAAAAATGAAACTGAAAGATAATGTAACACTTACGGAAACAGTTGAGAAGTTAAACAAAAAAAATATTAAGTTGTTAAAACAAGTCAAAGCTCATGAGGAAGAAGTTACAGAACTGACTGAGTATGTTGATTCTTTAGAAGCACAGATTGCAGACTACAAGAGAAGATTTGTACCTGATTTTGATATGCTTCAAAAAGGTGGTGAGTCGGTCCCAATATCTGATTTAAAAATTATGTCAGACAAAGCGAGACGTTCTATGGCCAAGAGATTCCTTAAAAAATATGGTGAGGAATGGGTCAGAATTAATATCTTGGAGAACGAGGATTTAAAATAATGCCTAAAAGATGTTACGTTAAAAAAGAAATAAAGATAAGCAAACATAAATTTTTATTAGAAATCTACTATGCTTTAGAAGGACATAAAGACCTCTGTTGGGAAGTATTTCCATATAATCACCAGGCGTCTTTGTATGCTTTTGAAAATAAACAAAAAATAGAAAAACTAATAGAAAGGAAACATTTATATGAAAAATAAATTAGACAAATTAAAGAAGAAAGAAACTTTTACGGATGAAGAGGACTATGTCTATTCACTTATGGGGTGGTTAGTTGCTAATGCTGATGATGATCTAACTAAAAAATATTTAGATCATAGAAACAGAAGATTTTTTAAACATAGTTTAGAAAAAATTAGAAACCATTTAGAGGTAACTGGTTGGTACGAACATTCTGGGAACTATTTTACTAGTGAATTAGGTTGGCCAGAAAATTTTAGTATGGAACATGGTTACGGACAAGAGGATAAAATAATATGAAATGGAATAAAAAATTTATCTACCCTACATCAACAAGGTCACTTTTAAATGATGAGAGAGTCTATGACGTATCTCAAGAAAAGTTACCAAGTGTTACAACCATACTATCAGCTACTCAGCCTCAAGATAAGTTAGATTCGTTGGCTAGATGGAAAGCTAAAGTTGGAGAAGTTCAAGCGGATAAAATTAAGAATCTAGCTGCTAATCGAGGAACTATTATGCATAGCATTTTAGAGGGTTATATACTTGAAAAAGAGGTGCTAGACATGACTGAGGCGGGCGTACAAGCTCATTCGATGGCTAAAACGATCATCGATAAGGGTTTGCCTGATTTGGAGGAGATATGGGGCTCTGAGGTGGTAGTAAGCTATCCTGGACTGTATGCCGGTGCAACTGATCTAGTTGGAGTTTATATGGGGCGTGATAGTATAATTGACTTCAAGCAATCGAACAAGCCTAAACGTATCGAGTGGATAACTGATTATAAGTTGCAGATGGTAGCTTATGCGATGGCCCACAACTACGTTCACGATTCTGAGATCGAGCAAGGAGTTATATTGATGTGTACTCCTGATAATTTTTTTCAACGATTCATAATCAATGGCTCCGAGTTTCGAGCACTTAGTCACGAGTGGCTAGCCCGAGTTGATGCTTATTACAAGGTTCGAGCAGCTAGGAGCGAGAGTCGAGAAACGGGGAAAAATGAGTAAAATTAATTTGTGGAACTTTTGTGGAAACGACGAAAATTTTGTGGAAAATCGTTTTTACTTTAGAATGATTCTAAACTTTTGTTACATTCTGACGCAGATTTTGGCCATTTTCCACATTTTCCACATTTTTTTTCGACGAAATGTGGAAGATTTTGTGGAACTTTTATTCAATGATTTCAACTACTTAAGGGTTGTTTTTATGATTTCCACATTTTCCACAGCGTTTCAGAAATATTTTCAGAATTTTTATATTTATATATATTTATATCTTATAAAGTGGAAAGGGATCAGCTATGAATAAAAAATCAAAATACAGACATGTAGTGCTTAAAAAGAAGAAATATTACTTCTACAAAATAACATGGGTTGATATTTTAGGTGATAGCGGGCATGCGACAGCTTATGAGTTTAGTGGTATGATGCCTTCAGTAATGGTTACTAATGCTTACCTATATGAAAGAGATTCTAAATGTATAAGAACGTTCGCCAGTTATGATGAGGCCGATGGTTTATTCTCTGACCGAAATGTATTTCCTAAAGGTTGTATTGTTAAAATGGAAAAAATATTATTGTAATGAAGGTTCTGGCTCTTCTGGAATGGGTTCTTCAAGTAACTCTTGGTCTGTTTCTTCTATGGTTTCTATTTCATCTTCCGGCTCTGATGATAGCTCTATTAGCGGTTGTTCTTCTGTAGATTGACCTTCAATTATTTTCGAATGATCCTCTACCATTTTTTCTAGTTTAGACATTAACTGATCTCTATCAAGATCATCTATCTTACCTGTCTTAATCATTTTTCTATCAATGTAATATCCGGCAACCTTTCCTCTGGCTACTTCCATATTACCCGCTGCAGAATATGCTCCCTTCTTCAACGCTTGGTCACGTATTTTTGCAAGCTGCTCAAGGTGTCTGTCCATAGTAACCTCATACTTCTTTCTAGCTTCCTCACGCAGATCACCAATGTACTGAACTACAAGAGGGTACAATTGAGGATTAGTTAATCTTGAAGAGGCGACTCTTGCTGCAAGGTCGGACGTTGGGCCGTAGCCAGCTTCTTTTGCACACTCCCAAGCATCTCTGCTTCCGTCGTTGTACACAATAAGCTCAGCAAATTTTTTCTGCTTCTCTGTCAATCTTTTAGGTAATCCCATGTTTGACTTTTACCCTAACATTTTATAAAAGGCAAGGCATGAGAGATACAAAGAAATTGACTGAATACGCAGAGCAAGCCAAACGAAAACTAAAAGAAAACTTCTTGTTTAAACACCTGGTTAAGGCTGTTGAATCAGGAGCAAATGGAACATTAAAATACATAGTCAAAAAAGGTCCAGGAAAAGGAAAGGAACCAAAAAAATAATGTACGTAAGACACCTTCAAGAATATCTTGACAAATTTACAGATGGTACTAAAGGCAACGCCGTAAGTAATGCTACGATCTACATGGATAATGGCAGCGGAAATATTTTCCCGATTGGTAAAATTGAAGTACAGGAATCGACTATAATAGGCCAACCTTCTGTTAGAGTTGTGATCAAACCTGACCTCAAAGATCAGATACCAAAACTGAAAAAATTCATACTTACATAGGCACCTGTTAGGGTGAATATTAATGAAACCTGAAACAAAATTTTGGCATGAAATTAAGAAAAATACTAAGCAAATTAGTTGGACTAGACTTGAAAACCTTAGTGCTTTTGGTACTCCCGATCTATTGGGCTATAATACTAATAGGCACTTTTTTACATTGGAACTGAAGATAACAAGAGCTAACAAGATTAAGTTCTCACCCCATCAAATTGCCTTCCATATTAAGCATCCTGACAATACTTTCATCTTAGTTTCTCGCCTCTTGTCTCGAGGCTCAAAACTTTTTGAGAGAGAAGAGGTTTACTTGTACAGAGGAAAGAGAATACAGGAGCTTGTTGCTTGTGGCTTGAAGCTTGACGCTTGTCGCTCAGGCCTTGATGCTTGCATCAATCATCTCGAACAGCTTGGAGCTTGACGCTTGCTGCTTGACGCTTGTTGCTTGAAGCTTTCTAAAGATTGGAGCGTGATGCTTGGTGCTTGTGGCTTGCTGCTTGGCGTTCTTATCGTAACGCACACACCAGCCGGATCCATTTTTAAAAAATGTAATATAACCTGGCGCACGCCCGCGGCCGTCCGTCGATGGCTTTGGGCTAATGGCCTTCTTCACACGTGAAGCTTTTCTAGTGTTTACCATAACTAATGTTTTTAATGTCTTTATTCCAGCATGCTCTACAATCTAAACACTGGCCGCCTTGATTAGGCGCTGGACAGCTGGGGCTCCCATCGGTCACCACTGTTGACGAATGCGACCAGGCATTGCCTGCGGTCCCGTCTACACGTGCAGCGGATAACCTAATAATTAAATTCGCTGGAACCTCTTCAGGAGCTGGCAAGTATTGCCGCTCTTGAGTTGGTAACCAGTGTTTGGTGTCAGGTGTGAGCTTGCACACTTCTATGATTTTTGCCATATGCTCATGACTTTGTACGTCTCCCGCGTCATGCCATCTAAACCATTTTTGACGCTTGATCACAGCAGCCATTGCGGTGACCCAGTCAGGGTGATTGATAGCGTCCAGTCTTCTATATTGCGCTTCTCTTATTGCAGGGTATCTTGTATAGTTACCCTTCAGGGCGTAACAGCCGTAACACGGTGAAGTCTTAACGAGTCTTAGCTTGGAGCCAGTTTGGCAGGCCCACGCTGGCAGGCTGTAACTTAAGCCAGGCATCTTAGACGTTCTAGTGAATGAGTCTGTAATTTTTAATGCTTCTTTTACTTTCATAATTCTTTCTCCTTTATTATCCTATACTATAAATCTTTTGACCTGTCAAGCCCCCTGCTTGCCGCTTGTTGCTTGCGGCTTGCTGCTTGTAGCTTGAGACTCTTAAAAAATTTGTCACAGCTGCGAAGGTAACCTTGCGGCAGCTGGTTATGCGGCCGCAAGAAATAGTGAGTGAGATCGTTATTCCTGATCTTCATCCGGGAACCTTTTCGCCATCTTCTCCTGGTCCGCCTTCACCAGTCTCAGGATCTCTTCCAGGGCGTCTGCTATTCTTTTCAATTGTGTATCATTCATAATTATTCCTTTCAATATTATCCTATACTATCTTATACCAGCTGTCAAGCGTTGCTTGCTGCTTGATGCTTGAAGCTCGGCTCTTCTCTTCTTTAGAATGAAACTTAGAATCATTCTAAACTGGCAATTCATATACCAGCAACGCCATCCTGATCAGGGAAGCCAGCGCTGCTGGTCCAAGTATCGACGCTACCCTTTCAGGTCACTGCTTAGGTCCAGGGAAATGCCATAGGCAAGATATGTACCCCTAACTTGGTTCATCATTAGCAGGACCCATCCAGCTGCGCGCGTTTACCTCCAACTTGGGTCCAGCAAATAATAATCTTAGGACCTACAATGGTAGAGCATCGTAGATCCATAAAATTTTACTGATCAGTCACTATGCTACGCGGGGCCTAGAGATCGTCAGTTATCTAGTCTCATTGGACCGGTATCCCAATTATCTTCACCCGTGTTCTAGTGTTTATTCTCACAGTCAACAATGACTGATCCCAGATCTTATTAGAGATTGACCAACCATCCTTTCAGGTCGTAACCTCCAGTGATCAATTGGAAGCTTAGGCCAAGTTAATAAGATCAGGGATCAGTGGGCTATACTCGGGATCAAACCTTTCTAGCCGTAATCCTGCTAATTTGAGTTTTTTAATTCCGTATATTAGCAAAAGGGAATATCTCCTATATAATCCTATTGACATTATTTGTCAATAGTATAAATTAAAAAAATAAAAATAATTAACAGAAAGGTCAAAATGACAAAAATAAGAATGAATACTGAACTACGAAATAAGTTGTTCAATAAAATAAAAGATGTCTTTGAGAATGAGGACACGCAAGAAAGAGAAGCATATCTTCAAGCAAGAGAATGGGTTGATGAAAAATATGTTATGGCAAGTCAACTTGCAAAACAAGTTGTTGAGAGAGCATATCCAATAGATGATGTTGCAACACTCCGAACTTTCAAAAAGAAATATGGAAGTCCTTGTGATGTTGTAGCAAAAGATAAATGCTTTTACTTTGCACACAACGAGGGTGTTGATGATGAGGGCGAACCAACAGAAACTAAATCTCATTTTGATTTTGGTTTGTTTGGTAATCTAAATGGTAGTGAGTATAGTGATGAAGACGGAAAGAAATTTGCAGTTGCATATTTTAGAGAAGATTTAAAAGCACTTGATTGCAACCCAGATATCTATGCACAACAAAATGACAAGCAAGATAATCCACACAAAACAAAACATGTTGAAGAATGTATGAAAGCACTCGGCAAAGTTGGTAGTTATAATGGTAATGATAATACGGGAATGACTAAAACATTTGATGACCAATATTATCTTGATGTCATTGGTACATCTTATTGCAGATCAAGAGCAATCGCTTGTACTAAAAATGAGTACGAGCAATTTGAAACTTGGCGAATTGCAAAAGGCAATCTAGTATCTAAACACCAAACATGGATTGATACAATTCAAAAACAATCTGACCAATTAAAGATTGGATTGAAAGCATACAGATACTTGAGTGAGGGAATTGAACTTGCAACTGAACTTGGAATACAAGTTGATGAGGCAGAATTAATTAGAACTAACTCAACGGGATTGACTATCTACAACCCTAGCAACTTGGCTAGTATGATTAAAGGTATGAAGAACAAGAACCAATCAAGAGAGGCGAAAATATTGGCAAGAAAAAAATATGAAGAAAGTCTAAATTAAAGTTTGACAAATAGGGCTATCTGTTATAGGATAGTCCTATTACAATTAGAAAGGTATATATGACAAACAAAACATTTTACATTACATATTGGGCTAGTAAGCACAAGAAACACATTACAAGAAAAGGTAAGCATGACGAAAAATCTCGTTATGGTGTTGCAAAGAATGGAACACCTTTTTATGTTTATTATGACTTAGATAGTCATGGTTATAGAACTGCAACTACAACATGGAAAGTGAGGCACTAAAAATGGCACAACAAAACGAAGAACATTTTGAAGTTATAAGTGGCAACAAAGCGAAAGCTTATGAAGAACAAAAAGAAATGCGACAAGAACTAATTAAATGGATTAATTCTTGTGACAAGTTTCAAATGTTAGAACTTTATAGCGAAATGAGAAGAATGAAAAGGAGTGCACTATAATGCCAAACAAACATTTTTGCCAAGGACCTAATTGCCATAGACACCCAACACAAGATAGATTTCTAAAATCGCGTGGAGTAATTCGTGGAAGATATGCATATGCAACAATGGACAGAACACCTAATCAATATGGTTGGGTTCCAAATGGTTCAGATATTTATTTTTGTAGTCAATCATGTAAATTTGATTGGTTATCATTGAACATGGAAAACATCGAACAAGGTCGACCGATAGAGTTTATCAGACACAGACGAGAGAGCCAAGGTTATGCCAAGGTTAAGAGTGAGGAAAGGTGGGGTCCAGAATATAATATTCAAAGGGTTGACAATGAACAGATTGTAGAGTAGGATTATCCTATAACAAATAGAAAGGTATATATGAAAACAATTAAATACAATAACAAAGAATACAAACTACCATTTGATGTTGCGTTACCAGATGACCCAACAGCAGAGGTAGAAATTAAAAATAGATTTGGAGGAGAGAGTACAACTCTTCCAGAGTTTGCGGCAGCTGTCTACGATACTATCATTGGCGCTGAAATGTTTGGGGACTATGATACAGTACGTAAGGGACTTGATTGGTTCAGACAACACTTCGCAAAACAATACATGGTGGTTCTAGACTAGCCAACCTTTCTACCTTTGGCCCTTGGTTATAGTAACTAGGGGCGAGGGGTCCCAATCCATTTGGTTTCTCAAACACTTTTTTAATATATCAATCCCTTATATATATAAAGGGGTCCCACTACTCTAGGTTGTAAAGCTTGATTTAGACATTTATAGATGGTATTTTCATTTTACATCTGAAATAAGATGCTAAAAAAATTATAAGAAATTTTTTTCAAATGAAAATAGATATAAACGACCCTAAAAAGATATTAGATATCGCTGCTAAACTACCACCTGATGTAGCGAAAGAGTTTACTAAAACATACTTTCAGATTCAAGAACTGGATAAAAAAGGAAACATTCAACATGACTTCATGGGTTTTGTTAAACATGTTTGGCCTGACTTTATTGAAGGTAAACACCACCAACAAATCGCTGATAAGTTTAATGACATTGCTACAGGTAAAATTAAAAGATTAATTATTAACATGCCGCCTAGACATACCAAGTCTGAGTTTGGTTCTTACCTCTTACCCGCCTGGATGGTAGGTCGTAATCCTAAATTAAAAATTATTCAATCAACTAACACAACAGAATTATCTGTAAGGTTCGGACGTAAAGCAAAACAACTTATGGATGACCCTCTGTATAAAGAAGTGTTTGATACAAGACTAAGAGAAGACTCGCAAGCTGCCGGTAAGTGGGAGACAGAACAAGGTGGTGAATATTATGCTGCCGGTGTTGGATCAGCAATCACAGGTCGTGGTGCTGACCTTCTGATTATTGATGACCCACACACTGAGCAAGACGCATTGAACTCACAAGCCTTAGATAGAACTTATGAGTGGTACACTTCTGGTCCACGTCAACGTCTCCAACCTGGAGGATCGATTGTTGTTATTATGACAAGATGGAATCAAAAAGATTTGACCGGTAGATTATTATCAGCTCAGTCAGAAGCAAAAGCTGACAAATGGGAAGTAGTAGAATTTCCAGCGATCATGCCATCAGGTAAACCTGTTTGGCCTGAGTATTGGAAGATAGAAGATTTAGAATCTGTTAAGGCTAGTATTCCTTTAACAAAATGGAATGCGCAGTATATGCAAGACCCAACATCTGAAGAAGGTGCAATCATCAAAAGAGAATGGTGGCAAGATTGGGAAAAAGATTACATGCCTCGTTTAGACCATGTCATACAATCTTATGATACAGCATTTATGAAAAAAGAAACTGCAGACTATAGTGCTATTACTACTTGGGGTGTATTCAGGCCAAAAGAAGATGGACCACAATGTATTATGTTATTAGATGCTGTTAAAGACAGATTCGAGTTCCCCGAACTTCGTCGCGTGGCTCTAGAACAATATAGATATTGGGAACCTGAAACAGTTATTGTTGAGGCTAAAGCAACTGGATTGCCATTAACTTACGAATTAAGAAACATGGGAATACCCGTAATTAACTTCTCTCCATCAAAAGGTCAGGATAAACATACCCGAGTAAACGCAGTTGCACCTTTATTTGAATCTGCTATGATATATGCTCCAAAGAAAAAGGAGTTTGCGCAAGAGGTCATCGAAGAGTGCGCAGCCTTTCCTTTTGGCGATCATGACGATCTTGTGGACTCGATGACACAGGCTATCATGCGTTTCAGACAAGGAGGTTTTTTATTACACCCCGAAGACTATGAAGAAGAGGAACAACCAAAGAAAAAATTTGAATATTACTGGTAAAATATATGGGTAACTTATTAAAACTATTAGCCGCAATCACAAACCTAACTAGAGGAGGCGGACTTAAAAGTATTGAACAAGTCTATAAAATTGCAAAAAGAGAACTAGGTGACACGTTTGATACAGCCAAAAAACAGATTGATGATGCCTTTAAACAGGGGAAAGAACAAAAAAAATTAGATGACAGAACTAAAGACTTAAAAAAAATAGACGAACAAGGTATTAAAAGTGTTGAGACAGAACAGTCTGAGTTAATGAAAAGACTTGAAGACAAAGTCAAGAATCTAGCAAACGTTGAAAACATTTCAACAGGTCTTACAAGAACAATAGCTAGAGAAATATTAGAAAAAAGAGGAATTCAGATACCTAAAGGAACAGATGCCATACAACTATTTAAACAAAAATTTGGTCAAGATATATTACTTGATATAAACGATCTTGCTGAAGAATTAGTTGATATAGATAGAGTGGGTGGAAAACCTAAACCATTAACTGAACTTATAGAACAAGAAGGTTTCTTCGATCTTAAAATGCCTAAGGAACCACCTCAAGGATACACTCCAGATGAGCTAGCAGAGATTCAAAAAGAAATAGATCAAGAAGACATGCTACTTAAGTTTGACCCTACTGGTAGAAAATCAAATTCAATGGGTGGTATTAATAGACTTAATTTTGCAGATGGTCCTAAAGATCCTAAGAAAAAAGCATTAATAAACACAATTAAAAAAATACCTAAAGTAGGTAAGATTGTTGGAGGTGTTTTAGAGATTATAAACTATGTAAAAACATTAGACCCAATAGAAGCTATGAAAGAAGTAAACAAAGTCATAGCTAGAAAAGGTAAATATAAAAATATAACAGATAAAGAATCTCAAAAAATATTTGATGACACACAAGATCATATTTTTGAAAGAGAACCTAAACCAACAGAATTCGATATTGATATTGATGAAGTAGAGTCAACTAGAGCACTAGCACCTAAGATGACTGAAAGATTAGAAATAAAAGCAAAGTATCCAGGTATTGATGATGAACTTGTAGATAAGATTTTAATAGATGATAATCCACAAAGAAAAGCAGAACTACTAGCAACAATTGATGAAGCTTTTAGAATGATGGAAAAAGGCAAAAGTACTGATGAGATTATTGATACATTTAAAAATCAAAACAGAACTAAACAAGCAATGGGAACTGGCCCTGAAGGTTTATCTGAAATAACAGATTTGTACGACAAAATAAGAATTAACAATATTCAAAAACAAAAAGATGCAGGTGATAATAAACAAATGCGATTTAGAAAACTTCTTTCATCAAATAAATTTCCAGAGTTAAATTCTTTTTTAGAAGCAGAGCTAAATGAAGATGATGAAAAAGTAGAACTAGATGTTAGAACAAATTTTGCAATAGGTAGTCCGCCATTCACACCAGGACAAGTAGCTCAAAGAAAAAACCAATCATACGTAGATTTCCTTGCAAGACAAGGAGTCGGCCAGTCTGGAACTACAACAGGTCCAGCACCTACTTTTAATCCGTTCACCGGCACAGGAACCACGCCGCCCGCTACGGGAGGCTCGCAGCCAGGAACTGGAGGAGGTGGAACTACATCACCGAATACAGGAACAGGCGGTGGAGGAAATACAAATACAGGCTCAGGTAATACCGGAGGAGGAACAGGAGGTTCATCAGGAGGTTCATCAGGAGGTTCATCAGGAGGATCGAGCGGCGGGACTGGAGGAACGAGCAGCGGGAGTAATCTTTATACCGGTGCAGGTAACTATCCTCCAGGTATGGGAACTAATACAGGTGGTAGCTCTACAGGTGGTTCACCAGGAGGTTCAACAGGTGGCGGTTCAGGATTAACTCCAAGCACAGGAAACACAGATCATGGTGGAGGATATACAACAGGCGGTGGATCTATTGTAAAAGACAAAACAGGTAACTCAGGTGTTTTATTGGATAACTCCGTTTCCGGGCAAGCTGCAGTTGATGCATATAAAAAATACTTATCAACTGCCGATCGAGATACAGAAGCATATAAAGATTTTAATACATGGAGACAAGATACAGAATTTTCAGGAGACAACCTATTATTTGATATGACAACTTCGGAAGGTCAAAAACAATATGAAGCTGCTGCAAAATTTTTAGGTAGTGACAACGGATGGCAAGACCCACAAACAAAAGCTGGTACAAAGCTAATGGAGGACTATTTGTCATTTGCAGCGCAAAACAAAGGCAAAGACTCAATGATGGATTTTACGGGTTGGGCAAAAGCAAATAATAGACGAACTGACGTAAGTTTCAGAAAAGAAGACTCGGACAAAATACTTGGAGTCGATACTGGTGCAAATTTCAGTTCAGTTAATAATGCAGTTGACACTGGAGATCTTGGAAGTGAAGCAGCTAATGATGCAGCAAATCAAGCGGCTACAGGATTAAAAGATCCATCTACTATGGACGCTAAAGAATTAAGAGATGAAGCTCAACAATATGTAGACGAAGCGAAAGCAAAATGGTTGGAAGAAAATCCAGGTGCGACAGCAGAAGATTTTTCTAGAGGAGGTGGCAGATGGATTGATTTAGCTGAAGACATGGTAAAAGATAAATACAATGAGCAAAAAGATATGGGAGCTACATCTGATGATGGTTTTGAAGATCAATCAAAAGATTATTTCGGCGACATGTATAGTGAAAATCGAATAAGAGATTTCGATGGAGTAAACAGACGTATGGTTACTGTTGATGAATTAAAAAATTCACAAGAAGAATATAGACAAGCTTTAGCATCTGGAGAATATCAAGGTGTTGCACAACCAGGGAGTACATTCGACATAAATAACTTTCAAAAAGAAAAATATGGAGCTCCTTTAATAATTACAAATGAAACGGAAATAAATAGATACAATAGAGCACGAGATTTACAAGCGCCAAGAAGCGATGGAAAATATGCTGACCAAGTAAACGAACTCCAACCTATGCCAAAAGATATAGGTGGAGGTATTAAAAGTTTCGCTGGAAAACTTTATAACACAGCAGGTCAAATAGTTGACACAGCTGGAAGAGTACTTGATAGTAAACCAGGACAACTAGCACTTGCGCTGTCTGGGGTTGGTTTAGGTGGAAAAGCCTTACAGACCGTGAGCAACATTAAAACCGCTGTTGATACTGTAAACAAAGGTAAAGATATTATAAATGAAGTTAAAGATGTGTATAATCAATCAATAGATGATACTTTAAATAATGCACAAGGTATTACAGGAAATATAGATTTAAGAGAACCTAAATCAACAGGCGGTAGAGTAGGAAAAGCAGTAGGTGGATCACTTGATTTAGCAGCTAGACAAAAACAATCACAATTAGATTTTTTAAGAAGACAACCGGGTGCGCAACCTGCGCAACCACAAGCACCGAAAGCTAATCCTTTTAACCCTTTTGCTTTAACAGCTACACCAACAGCTCCACCTGCAGTTAATCCTCAACCACCGGCAACACAACCGTCAGGTATGACAAGTGGCGCGGCAACTACTATGGGATCATCTATGGGCGGCTTTACAGGGCCGGGTGTAACTCAACCTGCAGTCAATCCTCAACCACCATCAAATAGAACGTTTGATATGAATAAAATTATGAATTTTGATAATTATCAAATGGATGCATTTAGGGCGAATCTTTCACAACAAGAAAAAGCTCAATTAGATAATCAACTTAACTCACAAGGCCCAATGGCATTCGGTCATGGAGACAGTACATATGATGAAAGATTTGGTATAACTGCTAAGGAAAGAGCCCCTGGAAAAAAATATGATGTAGAATATTATGAAGGTGATGACATAAGTGATGACGATTACTATGATTTTTATGATAACCTTAAACCATCAGAACAAAGAGAGTACGATAGACAAGTACAAATATATGATGGCTACGAGCCAAACATGATGGGAATGGGAGATAATCTTTTTGATAAATTTTCACTTTCTAGATTTGGAGTTGATGAAGCCGACTTTTACGATAACATGAGCACTGATGAACAATATGAACTACAAAGTGTTGCAGACTATATTGATGATCAAATGGATTATGGCGGCATTTATAATGCGGCTGAAGAATTAGAACAAAGAGGAATAGATCCAAAACAATTCATAGGCTCAGATGGAATGTATGATCGAATTGCTCTTGCAAAAACTTATGTAGACTCAGGAGTTAAAGATTTTATAGATAAAGGTTTTATAACAGAAGAGGATGCACAACGCTATGATGGACAGGGTTTTTATGGCAAGCAACAGTTACTAAGAAAAGGTCAGGATGCGTACTATGACTCATTAAGATCACCATCTTATAATTCATATACTAATACAAACATTGGTAATTTAACACCCACCAAGACCATTGAAGTACAAATGCAAGATATTATAAATAAACAAGGTGGAATGGGTACAGGGTCAGGTAATAGTATTAATCAAAGCACAAGTGGTTACATGAAAGGCGGCAGAGTAGGCTTTAAATATGGAACTGATCGTTATGGACAATCTAAAAAAGTTAGTAGTGCTATGAATGTAGATTATAATGATCCATTTAAAAAATTAATGAGTAATGATTCAGGTAGATTTATAAAATCTACGTCAAGTTTGGCAAGGTATGCTAAAAATTTAAATGCATTAAAAAACAGTAAGCAAGCGAAAGCTGCACTAAGAAAAAGTCTTTTAGTTGAAAATGAAAAAACTAGAAAAGACGCTTTAAAAAGATTAACCTTATTAAAGAAACTATATTCTGGTGGTAAAAGTGTATAAGCCAAGTCCAAGTCATCAGAAATTTATAGACATTCTTACAGAAAAAAACAGACCTAAGAAAACAGCTAATCTTATGGATGAGTATTTAGGTGATCAAAGAGAATACCAAAAAGCAGTAGATGATGGATTTCAAGGAACTTACGAAGAGTTTCTAAGAATTAAATCTATGAGAGAGAACGCAGCGCAAGGTGGTGTTATCGGTGAAGGAGGCATGTTTAGAGGTCAAGACATGGGAACTAGAGAAGGATTTGCTGAGGCTAAATTTAACGATCCAAGTGCTGGTATAAAAGTTGGGGATGATTTAGGAAATGGTATATCACAACAAAGAATTAAAAAAGATGGCAGTGTAGTATATAGAGTTTATAAGGGAAAAGTAAAAGGCAAACAATTAGAAAGTAGATCAATTCCTTCCTATGAAGATGCATTGGCAGAAAGAGAAAAATATGTACCTTTTAAAAAAGGTACAACACTTTCTAAAAAACAGATTAGAAATGAAAACAAATGGAAAAAAGCAAATCCAAACTTAAATTATGATGATTTATCTGACACTGTAAAATATAGTATAAGAAAAACAGGTCGTACAAACTTAGGAACTATTGGACAAGGGAAAGCAAATCTTTTTTTAACAGGTGAAGATAGTCCTTTTTATAATCCTCTATCAAAAAAAGGTGAAAAAATTGCAAAACATGTCTATGGAACGACGGACATAACTGACGATCGAAGATTACGAATAAATAGTGGTCAAACAACTATGGACACCAAACCTGTAAAATTTGAAAAAGGTAAAGATATTTCTCTTAAAATGAAAAGAGGATCAGAGGAAGTCACAGACATTGTTTTCCCTAATAAACAAGTAGAAAAAGATTTTATTAAAGCTATCAAAGCTAGAGTTTTACAACCACAAAAAGCAGTTGTTGATTTTACAAATAAAGAACTTTCTGAATTATTTGATATTAGTGAAAAACAAGCAGGGAGGGCAGCAAGATATTTAATAAATAAATTAGGTTTAAAATATAAAAAGGTTCCTACAAGCACAAGCGCTGAAATTATAAAAAAAACTAGAGATTCACTAGCAAAAACTTCTTCAGTTTTACAAGAAGATAGAATTAGAGCAGCAAAAACTCCTATTTTAAAAGAAAAAAATTTAAAAAAGAAAATAGATATTGCACATAGAGTTTCTAAAAAACAAATGGAAAGATTAGGTTTACAATTTAGTACCGATACTGTGGGAATAGACTCAAGGCTTATAAATCAGATAATAGTTAAACCAAGTGAAATAAAATTAAATAAATTATACACTAAACAATTTAATGCTTTTGAAAAACTTAAAAAAAATTCTAATTCAACTGAAGCTATTAAACAATTAGAAGATATTAATAAGCAAGTTAATGATATTGTAAAAAGCACTAGCGGTAGATTAGTTGGAATAAGTATTGATCCTAAAACTTTAGAACCTTCTTTTGTAGGTATGAAAAAAAAATATTCTTTTAGTAATGTTTTAGGAGAAAGTATGACTATGAAAGAATTAGAAATTTTACCTGAAGATGAACAACGTAAATTTTTAAACAAGCAACTTCCTAAAGCAATTGATTTAGAAATAAAAAGAGGCTTTGTTCCAAATGATTTTAAAAACATATTATCTAATAAAGAATCACAAAAATCTATTTTAGAGTACACTAAAAAAACTGCACCAGAATTATTAGGATCAATAAAAAAAGCAATCGCAAACCCAACTTCTAAAGCTTCAATGAAATTAATGAGTGCAATGCCAACTGTGGCCCTCCCTGGATTAGCAGCATATGGAGTATATAAATATGGTGAAGATATTTTAAAAGATAGCGGCTTGGTAGATAGAAAATTTGAACAAACTGCATCAGCAGGTGATGCACCCCTTGTGGAAGAAGGATTTA